>JABUBN010000629.1_pt1 | contig 10393 bp, 10 predicted proteins | sample 7240341 | NCBI WGS metagenome assembly JABUBN01 (sample SAMN07256345, study PRJNA390944) | subsurface metagenome | isolation source: Methane hydrate marine sediment | place: Pacific Ocean: Eastern North Pacific, ODP site | reverse complement strand
CGAACTTCGAAGATTATAGGTGTGCCTCTCTTGTTGTCATCTCGAAGACGGCCAAAGTATGGATGCGCGAAGCCCGCATACTCTATGCGCCACTCACCCATTTGCGTCGTATAGGATTTGCACTCAAGCGCAAGATGTTTTGGTATGCGAAGCCGTTCCTTGGAACGCATGATGTACAGCCTATCTGGTTTCAACAAAATGGCACCATTTTTTGCCTTTATGGGGTCCCAATAACTCCGAGGATCGTAATGCTTTTTTTTATCGGGATCAATAGGCGGAAGGTCGGCACTTTTTTTGGCCACAAAGGCGGAACATTTGGCTTTAGGATCTAGAGCGAGATTGAGGCGAAAGGGAAACCATATGTCATCTGATTGTTTATCACAAGGAGCTCTATAGGGTTTCTCATTTTCATCCAAGACCGGAAAATCTTTATTTTCTTCATGAAATAGTTCTTCTTTCGTTAACGATATATCAGACTCTTTTCCCTTGAACAGACGGAGTTGTGACAGTTTGGTGCCTTGTTTCACTTCCAAGTCAAAACTTATTGGAGTAACCTCGACGTATAGCTCATGTTTCTTATCTTTATCAACGAAATCAAAAGCATCTGAAGTGAGAGAATTAAAGAACCCCAATACATTTTTAGTCCCTTATCAGAAAAAGAACCATGGACAATCAATTTTTTAACAACGCTCTCGATTTTTTCCTTACAAATTTTTTCTGTAGTTTTGGAAATTTGAATTTGGAATTTGAGGCCGTGTCTTGAGTTTTGACAATTTGAAAACTTGAAAAAATGATACTTCGACTTCCGCTCAGCACAAGTCTTGGGAATTGGAAATATTAGAACTGTTACCAAACTGAGAAAATTAAGTATTGTTTCCCCAAAATCCAGAATCAGCATTAGAACAGAACAAAAATGAAGAAAACTAAAAGAGAAAATAAAAAATTTAATCCAGATATATCTCAAAATCTTAGTGCTCTATTAAATCATACAGTGAATGAACCTATATTAATAAAAAAGATGGAGAAGTATTTTACTCCGCGCCCGGCGTCACTTGCTAAATCTGAAGAAGAAGAGAAAAAAATAAACAGAAAACTATCAAAGATCTCTGAAAAATATGGTGGCCCACCACAGTTGCTATTTATTCCAGAAAATCAATCAACTCCACCAATGTATGACACTTTTATAGTAAGAGCTATTGATGAAATTATTACTATGTTTAAAAAATGCCGCTATAGTATTTGTAAAGCACATTTATATTTCGTTTCAAAGGGATTTCTCGAAAAGTATCCAAATTCATTTATTAATTCTTCGCCAGAAGAAATCAATACAGTTATATTAAAAATATTATCCGAGCGCTTTTTTGATGAGGCTGAAATAAGTTATATCAGATTGGCATCATATTGGGATAGAGTTGGTCAACTTCTTGACTTTATTTATTTCAATATTCGTCAATATGAAAGAGATGTATTTCCAACGGTATTAGACAGGATAAAGATTAATTATTTGCCGATCTATCCTAAAATTGCGAAAAAAAAATCTTGGGTAAGATTGCGAGAATATCAAATCTCAGAAAAAACTGAAGGAATGAAATGGCTACTCAGCAGGAGAAATCTTCTTATTCATAGTTTACATTTATCGAGTAATTACAAAAATGTTAATGAGGATCATATTTATATATCCTCATACAATCATCTTAAAGAATCTATTCATAATAAACTAAAACCTCAAAATGAACAAGAAGAGATAAATCTATTACATGTACACCTAAGAAAAGCGGCTTGCTTATTTTATGATGTAATTGAGTTATGTAACATTAAAGCAGAAACGCAAAACTTATAAAGTAATGATTAATAAAATTAAAAATCTGGGAATTTTTAAAAATTGGCTCCGAATTGGAAATTATGTTAGAACTTTCGCAAAACAAAATTATTAAATGGAAGTGATAAATTATCAATCATACTCATCACCTCCATTTTACGCTCCTTCTGGGGCAAAAACCAAGTGAGAATAGTCGTCGCTTCAGCTCACTCTGTTCGCCGTATTTGGCGTCTACGACGCCATTAAGGTTTTGTCAGCCCCTTTTTTTTGAAGAAAATTATCAATGAACAATTAACGTATTGGACGAGTTTCGCAACTGGGTGTATTCATCTGAAGCCAGAATCATGGGACAAAACCCAACTTCAATTCTCGCAACGTGATAATCTAATATAATTTTACAAAATAATTCTTTCTAAACCAATTATTTAAAGAATTCCCGCACTTGTCTATCTACTATAAATTTCGTATAATCATTTTATTAGGGAATTTTACAATTTTCTCAAGTAACACCCCACAGTAAAAAATCTCCAAACTGATTTGTTAACATATAGAGACTAATTTATTTACAAAAGGAGATATTTATGAAAACTCAAGAAAAAATATCAAGAATTTGTTGGAACAAAAACAACTGGACAAGACCATCAGGGAGAAAAGGAAAAAGCACAAATAAAGATACTTATGAAAATAAATTTGGGTATGGACATGAAGAATGGTTATTTGATAAATCAAAGTTAATAAATGGATTCCATTATGCTTTTTTACAACCTATTGGCAGATTCCAAAAAAAATACATAGGAGAAAAATATAATATATCTTTTTATGCAATTGAAGATGAAAGACAGAGATGGTGGATAGGCAAAATAAACAACGTTCATATTATTTCTGAAGAGGAATCAACTAAAACATACAAAATATACAAGAAAAATAAATGGCTAAAGGAAATGGCAGAAGAAATTAAAACTGTTGGTGGAGATGTTGAAAACTTCTATGAAACGGGTGACAATTGGTTTTTCAATATAAAGTATAAGCCTGAAGATATGAAGTTGTTAGATATCCCTTTACCCCTTTCTAAAAATGACCCTGTAATAACTGCTTCATATTATGTCCTTTTGGATAAAAAAAAAGACCCTAATTTGAAGGTATATAAAAATAAAGATTTCGAATTTATTCCGGGCTTCCATAAGAAGAAACAAAAAGCAAAAGCTAAATATGATGAAAAAGAAGCGGATATAGACCTCTTGCACAACAAAATAGAATTAGCAATTTGCTCACAAATTGAAAAAGAAAGAGGAAAAAATAACGTTGGAAGTAGCAATGATTGCGGAAACGGATCGGAAATAGATATAGTTGAAAAAGATAATAATTCTTTTATTTTTTATGAAATCAAAACCTCAAACTCACTTAAACTATGCATAAGGGATGCCCTTGGACAATTACTTGAATATGCATATTATCCGAATAAAAAAAGAGCAAAAAAAATAGTAGTAGTTTCACATAATAAAATAAATGAGGAAGTAAAAAATTACCTAAAATTTCTAAGGGGAAATTTCAAACTACCAATTTATTATAGATGCTTCAATATTGAAAAGAATTATTTAGAAAAAACTGAATATTAAATGCTTGTAAATATCGAAATATTTTGCTGATGGTCTGTTTATTATTAAATTCCATTTATCCTTAATAAACATTGAGCTATCATCTTTAACATAAACAATTTTATCTTTCAGTGTCATTGTTTTCATGTTTTATTAATTCTGAATACCAATCCCATAATTTATTTAATGATTTTATTCTTGGCACAGGATTTTCTTCATAAAATTTTCCGTATAGTTTATTTGCTTCGTAAACCTCTCCGGTTCTTCTCGGAAAAAGAGTAATAGTCGATTTGAAAAAGTCACTATGAATTTCATAATGATGACTGAAGATAAATTCTTTCCAAGATTTCTTTAAAGTATCTCTATCTTTTGTATCAATAATTTCAAACTGTGCTAATTTTGGGCATCCCCAAGCTTCTTTCATAGCTAAAATAGCCTCAACATCTGTAACTGGTGCTGAATATCCAAATATTGTAGTTCTTACAGGGCTGCTTTTCAAATTATATAAAAGTTTATCCCATTGGTCTTTTATAAATGGATCAGAGTTGTAGTTTTTTCTAGTGATTGGGTATAATAATTTTGTTGGTTTTAAATCTTTCCTAGTTTCTTGTAAGGTTATATGTTTTGACCCAAAAGTATTACTCTCTTCACAAAATCCTATTGCTACATTTCCATGCAAAAATGCCAACTGTGGTAAATCAGCAGTAAATTGTCTGTTACGTTCATAGGCTTGACATAAGAACGGATCCCAGTTAAAAGTAGCTATTAAATCTTTTCTACGCAGTGATAATACAAGATAATCATATATCGTTGTCGTTTCTGGGAGAATTAGGCTGTCAAAATAATTGTAAACTTTTTCCTCAATTATTTTTAATTTTCCAGAATTTAATTTTTTTTCATATAAGTAACTAAACATATTTTCAAAGTTTTCTTTTTTTAATTCTTTGGGTAATCCTTTTAATTCCTCATTTAAATCTACAATTTTTGTAATATCATCCATCAATGGAATTACTTTATTATTTTTCTCTGGATTATCAATGCAAGATGCTCTACTTGCTCCAGCTCCTAATATAACAACATGTCTAAACTCCCCTTTTACTGTTTCTATTTGTTGTTTTTTGGTAAAAACCATATCATCTTTAGAATTGTTTGTTTTCATTGGTTAATAAATTATCTGAATTGATAATTGCTAACTTATTTTCTAATTCTTTGCAACATTTCTTATGTTTTCTACCACTCCCACAGTAGCATGGGTCATTCCTGCCAATTTTCATTTTCTACCCTTTAAAATTATATGTTACATTTCCTTACATTACTTTTGATTGAAAAAGTTTTCATCATATTTAAATTTAAAGTCAGGATAATCTCTTTTTAAATTCGTGATACACTCGTTAAGTATTTGTGTAGCACTTTTTATAATCGTTGCTTTTTTACCCAAGCTATTCATCCTCCATGACCAATAAGCCATTCTTAATTCACCCTGAGGATATGGCCAGTCAGGAATATATTGCAGTTCTTTCAAAACCTCTGCTCTCATTTGTTTTAATTTTGTTACCATGTTCTCACCTTCTATCTATCTATCTATCTATCTATAATATTTCAATCTATTTGTCAAGTTTTTTTAGTAAAGGAAAAAAATTAAGGAGATTCAATACTTAATTGAAGGATTACATGCTTGAAGGTGGGTTTAAGATAGTCTCGTATTGGACGAAATTCGCAACTGGTTGTATAGCAAAGAAACCGATTCAATATATAACGTATGGGTTGGATCCCAATTTTGTTCTACTATACCCCTTTTCCAGTGAGCGCTTTGACAAAGATTTGGAGGGTGTGTAAATTAAATAGAAGCGTCCCCTTTTCATATATCATTCAATTTGTATCCATCAAAATTAGGCTCCGGTTTTCCCCAATTACTAAACTCCCTTAACTTATTAACGATATTTACTACGGTTTCTAATGCTTTTTTTGCATTATCTTTATTCACTTCATTATAATTATTTGGTTCCCAAAACAACCAATTTCTTTCAGGTATTACATAATCCCTAAAGGATTCTATTATTTTCTGAGAATCTACTGGTTTAATTTTTGAATGTATCAATTTATCCCTTAATTTTCTTATTGTTTTATAACTCCCCCATGGTTCAATTGATTTATCGAAAGTCTTACCTGTTATAAGTTTAGTCCACACAAGTAGTTTTGTATCAAGATTTACATTCATGTTTTTTTCAAGCAAAAAATCTATTAGTGATGTTTCGACTTGATTACTCTTGATTAAATTATCATATACATGATAGGTGGAATAACCATTAATATATGCTTCTATTGATGCTACTGAAAGTATAATAATGGTAGCATAAGACCTCCATCCGTCTTGCTCATTATATTTTTCTGATTTATATATTTCCTTTGCTTTTTCAAAAAATGCTTGTGCAAAAATATCGAAATCTGAGGAATAAGTATTTAATCTTTCTTTTTCTGTCATACCTCAATTACCTCTTTAATTTTTATTGATACCTCGAGAAATCAGTTTATATTTGGGGGTCAGGTCTTGCTTTGTGCTTTTCCATTCTTTCAGTGAGCCCTTTGATAAAGATTTTAAGGCTTTGTGCCTATTTATTTTTAATAACTCTGACCCTTCTCTTTCCTAAACCATGAATGTCTTTAATATTAGAAACTACATTGGGCTCTTGTAATTCAAAATCATGACCGTATTTGGTTGCCAACAATTTAGGGTATTGTAAAATTGGGAGAATAATAATATAACTATACACATCCTTTAAATGTCCAAACCACCGCTCAAAGTGATTTTTACTAAATTTTAAATTTAATAAGCTAGATCTCGTTGCTCCAGGAAAATGCCTTGTTTGTGGTCGACCATGAATATACTTATTATGCTCTTTTATTACGATGAACCATAATTATGTCTTTAGCATGCTCTTGGCTGGTAACCCGGTCCAAGAGAGTAAAAAATGGGATGATAGTGATTTTTAGGCCTTTTTGATTATAAGTTATTGTCGAAGAAGTTTCAATATCCAGTACTTTGGACTATATAAATGGAGCATTTGCTGCATAAATTTAACATTACCTAAACCACTTGCGAGCTTTCTAATCTCTTCATGGTTAAAGGAAACCCTATGACCAAGGTATTCCTGGTATTTTTCTAAGCCGCCGTTGGCAATAAAACATCGGACTTGTTCTAATTCACCATTATCAAGCCAAACTCCATGATCAGCGCAAATATCAATAATGACACCGGAAATTTTCTTAAAATTTTTCTTCAGCATCAATGCTCCACATCGGATACACGGATGATATCTTTCTTTTTTTGTGAGTGATTTTTTTAGATAAGTATAAGGAACACTCTCATCTTTATATGTGTCTCTTTCTGAAGACAGTCTTTTAAAATCCCGGGTATCCACCCATACACCTTTACATTTGGGGCATGCATAAATTACTGTTCCTCGATAGCGACGGAGCGTTAATCTACTTTTGCAACTAGGACAATGGGGGGTTTTCATCGTTATTTCTCTTCTATGTTCTCCCCCACAGAATGGACACATACGCATTTTTTTACTGAATTTTTTCCCACAATATTGACATTTTCTAGTATGGTTCATAATATTAACCGAGTCCAAGCACTCCAAATTTAACAGTTCGAATCGTTACGTATGGCTCCAAATTTAAAACCTCATCGAATTGTTTTAATAATTTTACCTAATGCAATTCACGGCTATAAGAAGAATGGTCTGTCTGGTTAGGACGGCTAGTATTAATAAAAATAACTGGAATGTGCTTTAGTCGTTAAGAAAATTTTCATCAAGTAATTGTTAGTTTATCTAACCCGTAGAACTTAAATACCTAAAACTTTTTTATATTTGGTAAATATTTGGTGCATTGCATCATAATGAGGTTTCAACTGGCTGGGAGAAGGGACAGTCTTACCAATTGTACCATCATCATGGAGAAATTGGGCAGTAAAGTTGTGAGCATCTTCAAGGATTGCTTCGTCTGAAGAATGAAACATTTTGCATTGTCTCAGAAGATTCTTTAATCTCGGCCATGAAACATTTCTATACCGTTTGGAGATAGGATTTTTAGTTTCTGCAGTATATAAATCCTTTGTAAATCTCTCAACAAACTTTCTAAGGTCCTGAGTAGCCGCTTTCCGATACTCTAGATTTAGTGCATCCTTATTCTTCTTTATATCGTTTAGTAACTGCATAATACCGGGACCACCGCCTTCTATGATTGGTCCATTAATTTGATAGCTTCGTATATTATATAGGCATATGTCATCATACGACTGGCGATAAAGAGCTTCAACGCCTTCGGCGAATTTTTGGAGTTGAGATAATAGTATCACCTGGAATCCAGAATCCAATAATTTCTTAATTACGGACTTCTTGAATGTTTCTGTATGTTCGTCATCCATTGATTGAATTGGGTCATCAATTACGATAAATCTATATACCGACTCTGCTCTTGTCGTACAAGCCAATGTTATTGCTAATCCAACACAATTTAATTGTACATTGCTTAAGTTTGGAGCTGCCATCATAAGATGGCCAAATGTTCTCCCTTGTAAATCTAACGCATCTGTCCTAGGAAGTATTGAATCGTACCCAACGCCTGCCCCGGGATTCATCACATCATACCAATCTTTAATTTGTTTGTCTCTTTCACCTAATATATCGATTTGTCGCTCTTCAATGTATTTTCTTCCTATTCTTATTAAATCAAGAAGTTTCTCTTGTAGGTCATCCAAGTATTTCAGCATTTTGATGTCATTCCATTTTTCAAAAGCTTCGATTAACAAAGACAATAGTGAAATCTCCGATGTCGTAGACAGAAATTTCCTAATAACAGGGTCAATTTGTGAATAGATATCGCCGTAAGCGTTTAAATTTTTAGCAAGCAGTGTTATCTCGTCATGATATTCTTTTAAGCATTTCCCTATATCTGGAAATTGTCTATCTCTACCTGGTTTCGTACTTAACATAGTCTCGCAAGATTCAATGGTTTTAACCAATTCTTCCTTTCTTGCAGTTACATTCTGAATAGTACCAGATACACTATCCAATTCATCAATGAATTTAGGTTCCCTGCCTGATTCTTTACTTAAAAGTTGGCGTATCTTCTCTTTCTTATCTTGGTCTGGGAATTTTGGTATCAATCCCGCAATTCGTTCCCAATGGGAAGTTACACTGTTCTTAAAAATGCGAATAGCCTCTAGTACCTCTTGAAGTTGACTTTGTGCTACGTTAGATTCAACGCATACCTGCTTTATTTGCTCAATTCGTTCGGAAGTAAGAGATTCTGCTAAACAGAATGGACAGGTTTTTTTATTTCTTTCTAAGAAATTTAGGCCCAATCTTAAAAATTCTTTATAACTATCGTCTTTTTCTTTCTCTTTAGATTTAGCAATCTCCAGAACCAGTTTACCAATTTTTTCATTAAAATTTTCCACTTGTCTATTCAGAATAGGCATGTCATTGAGAAAAGGATGACTCGGGGTTACAGGCGAAGTGGAATACGAAAATCTCCCCCAGTCAAGATGGGATCTCTGCTTTAAAGCAAGTTCAGCTTTCAAAGTGTCAATTACGTTTTGCCCTTTCTCTATTGCTGGAACTCTACTACTGGCTATAGCAAATAGCTGTTCATATGCGGCATCAATTTCATTCTTATTTAGTAAGTCGACAATCGTTTTTGTTATTGGCACTTGCTCAAACTCAGAAATAGCAAGTTTAGCCCTATATACTGTTTCTTTTATACTTTTGGGATAGTTTTGTATAAGGTTATTTCTTGTATCTTCAATACATGCCCTAAATGTAATTAATTCTTCAAGTCCAAGCATAGCTGATAGTACTTCATATCTCTCTTTGGGACGCATAAATATGAAATCATGAAGAGCATGTTGAAGAATTAGAGGACGGTCTCTTAGATTAGTTATTCCAACACTACTCAGATCCGACGCATGTTTAGAGTCTACAAACAGATTAGTAGACTCATCTTCATTTAATTCTCTTAGTATAGTATGTTCCTGATTGGAAGCATCTCTAAAAGTAAGTTCAACGAATGGCAGTTTAGGACCTTTATAGTGGACATTGCGGTAAGAATTTGCATACTCACGTTTACTAATAGAGTCACCCTTTATTCGTCGTAATGTACACCCAAAGAGAACCCATTCAATAGCTTCTGCTATAGAACTTTTGCCGCTACCATTGATACCACTATAAATAACGAGACGGCCGTCAAGGTCAATCTCTTGCTCTTCATTAAATCCTCTTAATCCTGCTACTTTAAGTTTTATTAATCTCATTCTTTTTACTTTCCATCATCTTTACAAGATTATTAATTAAGTAGGAACTTGTCGGCTGCTGTTTATACCATTCCAATATTTTCTTGTGTAAAGGGTCTTTTAATTTACTTTCCAAGTCTTTCAAATGCCCTTGTTCTTTTTCCATCAATTTCTATCTCCTTAATAGTCTTAGAACACTTTTAAAACTAAAGCACATTCGAGTTATTTTTACTAATACCAGCCGCCCTAACCAGACAGACCCTTCTTCTTATAGCCGTGAATTGCATTGGGTAAAATTATATCGACGGTTTGAGAAAAATCTGAATTCAGAGGCAAGGTTAACGAACTTCTACATTTCGTTAGGCTTCGTTAAGTTTGGCTCCCCGGGTTGGATTCGAACCAACAACCCTCCGGTTACAAGTAGCCCCTATGTTTCCATAAGGCTTGGACTATCTCTTTACCCCGTAAAGATATTTTTCCCGGGGTAGTGAGCGCTTCCCATAAACCTGACTCGGTTTACAGTACTCCTTTTTCAAGGATAGTCTCTGCACCTTTCCCGACATGATGTCGGGACTTGGCTCAGGATTGCCATCCCTAGACCACTTGGGTTCTAGGGTACAGGTTTCCCTGAATTCACCCACTTTTTCAATCCCAATTGCTTGGGAAAGCTGCCAAAGACAG
>JABUBN010000628.1_pt1 | contig 10396 bp, 8 predicted proteins | sample 7240341 | NCBI WGS metagenome assembly JABUBN01 (sample SAMN07256345, study PRJNA390944) | subsurface metagenome | isolation source: Methane hydrate marine sediment | place: Pacific Ocean: Eastern North Pacific, ODP site | reverse complement strand
TAAACTGGTGGGGCGTCCTGATATTATATCACGAGGCTTTGTTGATACCAGAGAGTCTAAAGACATGCTAGATGAGAGCCGTGATTTAGTAGCCCGAACCCTAGACCATAGTGGTAGCCGTCCTGCCGAGTGGAGCTTTACCAATACTAAAGTTAGAGATATATTGAATAAGTTTTACTATGAGCAGACTAAACGCCGCCCTATGATTCTTCCCTTTATGGTAAAGGTGTAGGCTGTTATTCACCAGAGGGTGATATGGCTAAGCGGAAATCTAATATTGGAAACAGAGCCAAAAGTAGTGGTGGTAAACCCAGAGTAAAGCCTGAGAGAAAGTCGCTCTTGGGTGGGCTATTTCATTTTATAGCGTCACCGCTGGTGTGGCGACTCATACTGCTGGTCATTATTGTAGCTGTCTTGTTCTGGCAGTGGGGCCGGCTAGCTTCATGGGTTACTGATGTTAGAGAGAGCACCGTAGAGCTGTTTGGCTGGGGGCTAGTCCTCATAGCAATAGCCGTCATAATCGTAATGGGGATGCTATGGCGGCGGCAGTTATCAGCTTTGGCTCATCGCTGGAAGCTCCATCAATGGAATAGGTGGCTAGGTGCTATTGCCTTCATCCTGGTTGTCTGGGGAATACTAGCCCTTTTCGATTTGGGTGGTAGCTTTGGAATGATTATCATTGGGCAACAGGGTTTTGTTGGTGTTCTTCGCATATTGGGATTAGTCATCTTGGGCGTTATTTTAGTAGCTCCCAGGGTTTGTTTCCGTTTGGTAGCGAATTTCATTTCGTGGCTAGGTAGACAGCTTAGGAGGCAACCGGCTCCTAAAGCAGTCCCTCAGCCTACATTAGCTCCTACCCCACTTGTGGAGGTTCCCCAACCATCAAAGCCGGAGCCAGAAAAGGAAACGGTGCCCCAGATATTTGCGCCTACCCAGGCACAGCAGGAATTGCGGCAGGTAGCTCAGGAGGTGTGGAAGAAGTATGGCGAATCGTCAGCATTAATTACTGTTGATGGCTGGCGGTTACCACCAATTGACATTCTGGATAAGGCGTCTGAAGTTGAGTTTGGACAAGCTGACAATATGCAGAGAGCTAGGCTTATTGAGGAGGCTTTAGCCAGTTACGGCGTTGAGGCTAAGGTAGTGCAGATAAACGCCGGACCAACAGTTACTCAGTTTGGTGTCGAACCAGGCTGGGACAGGAAGGTGAAGGAAACAAGAGAAAGAGATAGAGATGGTAATGTCAGAGTAAAGCGGGAGGAGGTATCTAAGACAAGGGTTAAGGTGGAAAGGATTACCTCATTGGCTAATGACCTAGCTCTGGCTCTGGCAGCACCTAGTATCAGGATTGAAGCCCCGGTACCGGGTAAATCAGTAGTAGGCATTGAAGTACCTAATGTAGTTTCGAGCTTGGTTAGCCTGCGAGGGGTAATAGAGACTAGCTCTTTTCAGAAAATAGAGGCTAGGTCTAAGCTATCTCTGGCGCTGGGTAAAGGTGCTGGTGGTGAAGCAATAGCTGCTGACTTATCAAGAATGCCCCATCTACTTATCGCTGGGGCTACCGGAAGTGGCAAGACTGTTTGCTTAAATTCCACTATCTGTTGTCTGCTGATGCATAACGTACCTAATGAAGTCCAGCTTATTATGGTTGACCCCAAGAGGGTGGAACTGACACCGTTCAATAGCATACCTCACCTGGCTACCCCGGTTATAGTTGATACCAACAAAGCTTTGGGCACGCTGCGATGGCTCAATCAGGAGATGGATAAACGCTATCAAAAACTGGCTGCCTCTGGAGCCCGTAACATTGACGGCTATAATAGAAATAAACAGGGGGAGGAGAAGCTCCCTTATTTAGTGTTGATAATTGATGAGCTGGCTGATTTAATGATGGCTGGCTTTGATGAGGTGGAGCGTATTCTATGCCGATTAGCCCAGCTTGCCCGTGCCACTGGCATCCACCTCGTTGTGGCTACACAGCGCCCGTCAGTAGATGTAGTCACCGGTTTAATCAAGGCTAACTTTCCTACCCGTATTAGCTTTGCTGTTACCTCTCAGGTGGATTCACGCACAATTCTTGACGGTGCTGGTGCCGAAAAGCTGTTGGGCAGGGGAGATATGCTTTATATGCCCACTGAGGCAGCTAGGCCTAAACGTCTCCAGGGGTGCTTTGTTTCCGATGCCGAGATAGAGAGGCTGGTTTACTTCTGGGGCAGCCAGCGCCGGGAAGAGGCAGCCCAGCTAAGGGTTGAAGAGCTTGTCTCGCCCTTAACTACTGGCAGAAGAGAGGGCTTCCCTGAAGACCCCCTCCTGAAGGCAGCTAAGCAACTGCTGGAGGAACATAAGCACATCTCTACCTCTTACCTGCAACGGAAATTGCACATCGGTTACCCCAGAGCCGCCCGCATTATGGAGCAGCTTGAGGAGGAAAGGGCTAAGGGGGAAGAGGGGTAGCTATTGCTTAGCAAAGTACTCGTCTATTTTCCCCATAAATATTTACATCCTTTCCTCTGTAGTTATTTAGTTACTACTTTTATTACCCTTTCTACTATTTGTCAACCCGATGGCGTTTTAATCGCTTTCGGATAGCATCCATGTATATCCTAGCCAGGCTTCGCCCGTGCTGGGGTATCCGTTTCCGCTTCTTCTTAAGGCGTTTCTCACGGCGCTCCTGCCTTGTTTCTTCATCTACCTGCTCATTGTTCATAGTCCTAGCTACCTGTTCTCCACTTTATTGTAGACCTCCAGTGTCTGCTCGGCTACCTTTTCCCAGGAAAACCTCTTTGACTGCTCCAACCCCTTCCTGATCATATTATCTCTTAATTTACTGTCAGTTAAAACTCGCCACATCGCTTGAGCCAGGCTATCAGTATTGTGCGGGTCAACCATAATGCCTGCCTTGCCTACTACCTCTGGCAATGAAGAGGTATTAGATGTTATTACCGGGCAAGCACAAGCCATAGCTTCTAGCACTGGAAAGCCAAAGCCTTCATATAGAGAGGGTAAAACAAAAACCTCAGCTCCCGAATAGTAGGCTGGCAAGTCCGTCTCAGGGACAAAGTCAGTGAATATAACTTCACTACTCAGGTGCAGACTCTCAACAACATCTATTGTTTGGCTCCTGAAGTCTACCCCTCGCCCACCAGCCTTACCTACTTTCACCAGCTTCAGCTTTTTGAATCTGGGCTCGCTCTTCAACTGGCTAAACGCTTTTAGCAATGTAGTAAAGTTCTTCCTCGGCTGTTCTGAGCCAACAAAGAGGATGTACGGGTGGTTATATATCCGATGGGACACCGGCCGAAAAAGGCTGTGGTCAATCCCCTCATAAACCACGCTAATTCGTTCATCAGCTATGCCAAGGTGCTCTATTAAGTCGTCTTTGGTAGATTGGGATACGGCTATTATTCTCGTTGCCTTTCTAATACCCTCATAATCAAGATTAAGGTAGTAACGGTATCTACGGTTGGGAAGATAGATAAGAGCATTATCTTCCTCCGAATCCTCCAAATCATAGTATCTGATCAGGTCATGGACGGTTATGATATATGGTACTTTCAGGAAGTTACCATAGCGCCCGAGGTGTTGGTTTGGCAGATGGACACTATCTCCCATCTTATTGAGCATCCTTGCGAAGCGCCAGTTGTACCAAATAGTCTTTATCGCTCGCGGTGACAACCAGGAGATATTACGAGACTGGCGAAGTTTCTGGTAGATGTCTGTATGGACCATAGGAACATCCAGCTTTTCCGCCAGCTTCCAAGAATAGGTATCCATTGAGCCATTGCCTATGGTTACCACAAATAACATCTTTTAACCCTAATAACCAGTCTTTAATTTCACTTTGATTTTACCATTTGGCGAAAAGTTAATGAAGCAATTAGGTAGCAAAGGGCTATGGTGCTATCACCACCAATCCTTTTTTCAGTTCAATGATGCGGTCACGCAATAGCGCTGCCTTCTCAAACTCCAGGTTTCTGGCGGCTGTTTTCATCTGTGATTCCAGCTCTTTAATCAGACGAGCTATATCCTCTTTAGCAGTAGGAGCGGTAACATAGGGGGTCCGAATTTCAGCTACTGCCCGCACCCGTTCCGTAATATCTTTAATTGCTTTCTTTATCCCCTGGGGGGTAATGCCGTGCTCTTTATTGTAGGCTTCCTGAACCTGACGGCGGCGCTGTGTTTCTTCTATAGCTCCCGTTATAGAATTAGTTATGGTATCAGCATACATAATGATATGCCCATCTATATGGCGAGAGGCACGCCCCATAGTCTGGATTAATGCCCCCTCCGACCTCAAAAAGCCCTCCTTATCCGCATCTAGAATAGCCACCAGGCTCACCTCGGGCAGGTCAAGCCCCTCGCGAAGCAGGTTTATACCGACTACTACATCATAAACACCAAGGCGGAGGTCGCGTAGTATCTCCACCCTCTCCAGGGTGTTGATTTCAGAATGAAGATAATGGGTCTTTACCCCCATCTCTATTAGATAATCAGCCAGCTCTTCTGCCATCCTCTTGGTCAGGGTGGTTACCAGGCAGCGCTCCCCATTATCAACCCGCCTCTTAATCTGGTCAAGGAGGTCATCAATCTGTCCTTTGGTTGGTTTAACCTCAACTGTGGGCTCAAGGAGACCGGTGGGTCGGACCAGTTGCTCCACTACCTGCTGACTGTGCTCATACTCGTAGGCTGATGGTGTCGCCGAGGTGTAGATAACCTGATGAATGTGTTGCCCGAATTCAGGGAAGTTTAGTGGGCGGTTATCCAGAGCCGAGGGCAGACGGAAGCCGTATTCCACCAGAGTTTCCTTGCGGGAGCGGTCGCCATGATACATACCGCGAATCTGGGGGAGGGTCATATGCGACTCATCAATAAATAATAGGAAGTCATCGGGGAAGTAATCGAGTAGTGTCCATGGTGGACTGCCCGGAGCGCGTCCTGATAAATGGCGGGAATAGTTCTCCACCCCGGCGCAGTAGCCGGCTTCTCTGAGCATTTCTATATCGTAGTTGGTGCGTGACTCCAATCTGGCTGCTTCCAGCACCTTACCCTGTCGTTTTAGCTCCTTTAGCCTATCTTCCAGCTCCTGCTTTATGCTCTCAATAGCCAGTATCAGCTTATCATGGGAGGTGACAAAGTGCTTGGCGGGATAAATGTCCACCGAGTCTAATTCGGCTAGTATCTCACCGGTTAGCCGGTCTATCTCGACAATGCGCTCAATATCATCACCGAAGAACTCAACCCGCAGGGCTAGCTCCTCGTAGGCTGGCTGTATCTCTAAAGTGTCGCCCCGAATGCGGAACCTGCCCCGGGTGAAGTCAATATCATTGCGTTCATACTGCATATCTACCAGCTGGCGGAGGAGCTTATTTCGGTTATAATTGTTGCCCCGTTTAAGGTTGCAGACAAAGCTGTGGTATTCTTCAGGCTCACCCAGACCGTAGATGCACGACACCGAGGCGACGATAAGCACATCGCGGCGCTCAAAAAGGGCACGAGTGGCGGCGTGGCGCAATTTATCAATCTCTTCATTGATATCTGCCTCTTTTTCAATATAGAGGTCAGTCCTGGGGATATAGGCTTCAGGCTGGTAGTAGTCGTAATAGCTGACGAAGTATTCTACGGCGTTATCGGGGAAGAATTCCCTGAACTCGCTGGCAAGCTGGGCGGCTAATGTCTTGTTGTGGCTGATAACCAGGGTGGGTCTCTGTACCCGCTCAACGACATTAGCCATAGTGAATGTCTTACCGCTGCCAGTAACCCCCAGCAGCGTCTGGTGCTCAAAGCCCTTGTTTAAGCCTTCCACCAGCTTATCCGCTGCCTGGGGCTGGTCCCCGGTCATCCCGAAATCCGAAACTATTTCAAAGTTTGGCATAATCAATCCGATTCTATAAGTTTCTTGAAGCGGGGGTCATCCCGAATATTATCAAAGTCTTTGTCTGTTTTAGCCATCTCGCGATACTTGTTATCACCCTCAATAGCCTTTTTCAGACAAGTCAACGCATCATCAGTTTTTCTCTGGAGTGAGAAGAGACAGGCTAGATCATATAATGGGCCTGCGTTATCAGGTTTGATTTCTATTGAGCGGTTAAAGTCAGCAAGGGCGTCATCATATCTTTTTTTCTTTCCATAAACGATACCACGACTATGAAGGGTGCCAGGGTCATCAGGTCTGAGTTCCAGTGAGCGATTAAAGTTAGTTAGGGCTTCGTCATATCTTTCTAGCCTTTCATAAAGGCAGCCTAGATTCCTGACGGTAACTGGGTCATCAGGTCTAAGTTCAAGAGAGCGATTGAGATCAGCGAGGGCTTCATCATACATTCCTAGTTCGATATATGCATTACCGCGGTTCGTAAGGGATCCAGGTTTATTGGGGCTTAATTCCAACGAGCGATTAAAGTCAGCAAGGGCTTCATAATATCTTCCTAATTGTCCATAGGCAACTCCACGGTTAAAGAGAATGAACGGATCATGTGGATGCAACTTAAGAATTCTGTTATAGATATCTTTAGCATCTTCATATTGCTCAGCATAATAATAAGCGTTGCCTAGAGCAATTAAATCCCAAATTGAGTCGGACTGAGGCAGTGTCTGTAATTCTGCTATCTCTCCTTTGAGCTGATCAACTTGCTGTGGTTGGAGCTGACTGAGACCATCTGCTATCAGTGCTTCTTCTGGGGGAAGACCAGCAGCTTTTAGGGTGCGTCGCAATCTTTCGGAGTGTAACCCTAAGAGTGCGGTGTTTACCTCGTCTAGTTGGAGGCGTAGTTCCTCCTTTTGGCTGGTGTCTTCTATTTCATTAAGCATTTCTTGGAGTAGTGTTTTCCGCTCCTTTAATATAGTACCTGCGTCACGTGCTGCTTGTTTTTTAGCCTGCCGGTAATACCAATACTGACGAAATAGCCACCCTACAGCGCCTCCAGCGAGGGCTACCCCAGATATTACTAAGGTTAGTATCCCACCATCCATCACTGTTTCCCCAATATTTATTTTTCCTCTACTCCTCCCCCTCCTCGGTATCAATGTGCTCGGCGATGCCTATCTTCTGCACGGAGAGGGGCACATAATTGACCAGCTTGGAATCAATCAGGTCTTTAAGTCTCTTTTCATCCTCGGTTAGGCGTGCCTTGCCCGTTTTTACCTCAATAAAATCAACCCCTTCTCCGTATTTAATGCCGACGAAGTCAATGGGTTCTCCCAGATAGAAAAGCCTATCGTATTGGGTTAACTCAAAAGTGGCCAGAAGCTCGTTCAGCTTGCCTGTCCTTCGGCCCAGACTGCGGGTTATCGATTCCAGAAGGTCGTGGGGCAAATCCTCCAGGGCATCCTGAATCTCCTTAACCGAGACGGCAGAAGCCAGGGCAAACCTGAGTTTGCTCTCCAGCTCATCTATCGCCGGCACCTCTACCCTTCTCGGCCTGAAGAGTAACACCAGAACTATTACCAGTAGAACACCGATTATTACATATAAGAGAATTTCCACACTACTCTCCTTTTATTTAGTAGTGAAATAGGCGAGCGCTAGTTTAACTTTGTCTTCCAGGCTTAATTTTGAATCCGAGGGCAGGCTGGCTACGGCCCGGGTGGCTTCAGAAACGGAGTAGCCCAGAGAGGTGAGTGCCGCCAGAACCTCGGCATTTTCCTCGGCTAATTGAACCCCCGGGGTTGTTATCCAGCCAGCACCTATTTTCTCTTTAAGCTCCAGGATAAGTCGGTTAGCCATCTTTTTACCTATCCCTGGGATTTCAGTTAGCAGGTCAACACTGCTGGTAGCAATAGCCATGGTGAGCCTCTCTATATTCATGGCAGAAAGCATTGCCAGTGCCAGCTTGGGGCCCAGTCCTGATACACTAATCAAGTTTTGAAACAGCCCTAGCTCGTCGGTGGAGGCAAAACCATAGAGAGCGGCGTTATCCTCTCTGAGGTGAAGATAGGTGTGTAGCTTGACCTCTTCGCCAATAGCCCCCAGTGTGCTCAGGGTAGAGGTAGGCATATATACCTGAAAGCCTATTCCACCGACATTAATAACAGCCCCATCACTGCCCAGCGACTCTAATTTCCCATAAAGACTGGCTATCATTTGCTCTCCTTCATTGGTGTTTAGCCAACAGGTGGCTCAGGTGTATCTCGTGGAGGTGGCAGAGGGCTACCGCCAGTGCATCAGCAGCATCGTTGGGCTGAGGAACCTGAGACAATCCAAGCCGAAGCTTGACCATCTCCTGAACCTGCTCCTTTGAGCTAGCTCCGTAATTGGTAATCCTCTGCTTTATCTGGGCCGGAGTATATTCATAGGTTGGGATGCCTATATTAGCTGCCGCCAGCATGGCTACTGCCTGAGCCCTACCTATGGCCAGTGCTGACCTTACATTTTTACCGACAAAGGGCTGCTCTACAGCTACTGCATCAGGCTGATAGCGCGAGATAATTTCTGAAAGCTTGTTATATAAATAACTCAAACGCTCCCCAATCGGGGAGCGTAACGGACTGGTTAGGGCGCCACAATCAACCAGGGCGGCTTCATCCTCTCCACTCTCTATCACCCCGTAGCCCATAGTTATTGTGCCTGGGTCAATACCTAAAATTCTCATTATATTTTAGACTTGAGGCAGGTCTAAAAAGGGATATTGATTCTCCTTTCCCCCTCTTCTTGTTAAGGGATTTGGTTGATTGACAGTCTAAACTTGCGCCTTATATTTCTCTAGGGTAGAGTCAGAAAAGTCAATATTACTGAATACATGCTGGACATCATCCAGTCCCTCTAGTTTATCCAGCAGCTTCAGTGTTTGCAAGGCTGCCTTTTCCTCGAGTTCAACCATAGTCTTGGGCAGCATGGACAGTTCAGCCGAGGCTATAGGTAGATTTTTCTGGTCTAGTGCTGTCCTTACCATCTCAAGCTCCTCTGGCTTGGTATAAATCTCCACATAATCATTCTCTACCTTGACATCCTCAGCACCGGCATCTATAGCGTTTAGGGCTAATTCCTCGGCATCTAAATCATTGGTCTCTACTGCAATCAATCCTTTTGAGTCAAAAAGCCAGGCGACGCAGCCACTCTCCCCCAGACTACCACCGCTGCGTGAAAATATATTCCTTACATCTTGCAGGGTTCGATTGCGATTGTCACTTAGAGCCTGTATTAGAATAGCTACCCCGCTGGGTCCATAACCCTCAAGAACCATCTCTACCAAGCCAGCTCCTTCTAATGTGCCGCTACCCCGCTTAATGGCTTTTTCTATGTTATCCGTAGGCATGTTATTGCCACGAGCCTTCTGTATCGCCAAACGCAGACGATAATTCGCCTCAGGGTTATTTCCCCCCTGACGAACCGCCACAATAATCTCTCGGGTCAACTTAGTGAAGAGTTGACCTCGCCTGGCATCAGCCACCCCCTTCTGATGCTTGATTGAAGACCACTTAGAATGACCTGACATTTTTGACTCTCCTTAGCCAGCTAATTAATCTCCCTTTTAATTTTAGCACTTTTACCTGATAAGGGAAAGCATGATACGGGGCAGCATACAGAAATATACTGGGGTAGTGCGAGGGCGATATCTCTGGACAGTGAAGAAGGTCTATGACAACACATACGGCTTTAATCTTCGGAGCCGGAGGTCATAGGTTCGAATCTCTGTAGGCTCGCCAGCAAGTTAGCTACCTGTTGTTAAGCCCATACTAGCTCTAGGGCATAATAGCATTAATAATATCCCGATTAAGACTATGAAACTGGGAAAGCCAGTCCAGCCTCTCCTGCTTTAAATCCTCCGAGAGCTCCTGTATCTGCTCTTCAGGGTAGTAATTACTCAGGTCAAACTGGCTCAGCTCCAAGCCAGGGATTTTAACGGGCACCTCATAGCCCCAGAACTCATCCTTCTTCCATACAATCTTATCGCGGGCTATCATTTCCATTATCTTCACTGAGTCCCTTACTGTTATCTTTCGTCCTCTATCCATCCCGCCTACTCTCCCAGTGTTTAGAATGAAACACCGGATGTCAGGATTATTCCTCAGGATGTTGAGAAAGGTATTACCCTCTTCATCTTTGGAGCCTACTATGAAAGGATTGGTGCCAACAACTCTCAGTTGCTTACCCGCCTGAGTAGGGTCACCGGCTGAGGTCTCTACCGACTCACCCAACATAAAGGCAGCCGCTGCCCACTCTGGGGTAAGGCGCACTACGGGAGGAAGGATATCATAGCGTCTGTTGATAAATATTATGAAGTCGACTTTTTCCAGGTCAATCTCATCGTCAGTAAAAGCGATATCCCCTCTTTTGACCATTGCCCGTCCGTTGGAGGTCAGTGTAGTATCAGAAAAATCTACCTTGCCTGTCTCAGGGTCTACATGGACATTTTCCAGTATCGCCCGGGGGCTTATTGCTGCCGCGTATAGAAGAGGCTGT
>JABUBN010000627.1_pt1 | contig 10398 bp, 10 predicted proteins | sample 7240341 | NCBI WGS metagenome assembly JABUBN01 (sample SAMN07256345, study PRJNA390944) | subsurface metagenome | isolation source: Methane hydrate marine sediment | place: Pacific Ocean: Eastern North Pacific, ODP site | reverse complement strand
TGGAAGTTCTTGCGAAAAATAGTCACGCATAACACCTTCTTTCCTACTTTTAAGGACTTCCAGCGTGCTCTGATAAAATTCATCGTGAAACACAAAACATCTTCACCAGAAATTATGACTCGTTGTAGCTATGCTAAATTATTTAGTTCGCCATAAATAATAAACATAAAAAATTTAATGAGGAAAAATTAAATGTTTTTTACTATACCGGATTTAGATCTATTTGCAGGGATATGGATGATTATGATTGTTGTACTCATAGTCACCTACGTTATTTTCTTTCTTATAGCAATTTGGGTATACAAAGATGCCAAAAAGAGAGACATGAATGCAGTTGTATGGTTATTAATCGTATTATTAACTGGCTGTATTGGATGTATTATTTACTTAGTTGTTAGAGATTAATTTAGAAATTCTTATCTTAAAATCAACTATTTTTTTTTTATTTTCTATAAATAAACGAACTTAAAATTATTTTAAATATCAAAATTTGAGGTTTCTCCTTCAATTATGGTGAAATTTTTTAAAAAAATTAGAAAAAAGTTTTCTCGTTTTTATTTACTTGTGTCTGATTTCAAACCTATACTACTATCTCACCACCCAAATTGCGATCATTTTTCTAGCCATGTTTACCATATAGGTAAATATAAATTTTGTATTGGTTGTTTTACGCTTTACCCTTTCATATTAATAACAATTATTCTTACTTTATTATTAGTCGAATTAAATACCTACAATTTAGTGATGTTATATCTAATATCTTTTGTTTTTTTTACTCCAATTATCTTCAATATAATAGGCTTAACAAAATATAAGTTTTTAAAAGTTTTATCAAAAGCTTTTAATGGTATAGGAGTTGGATTTCATGTCGTTTCAGTAATTCTCTTACCCTTTCCAATAATAATTAAAATTCTAGTCTTAGTGGAAATTAATTTTATTATAGGGGTCATAGCGTATATCAGATCAAATCATATAAAAAAAGAGTGCTTAACATGCGAATATGAAGGCGATTGGGATAATTGTCCTGCGTGGAAACCAATTAGAGATAAATTATACGAGCACGGATTCAGAAAAAGGAAAAAAATAAAAGTTTTAAAATAAGTATAACTTAAAAATATTTGATCCTCAATTAAAAGTTACTATTATTTAGAAGAGATCAACATGTCAGTTCGCACAGCAGTATTAGAAGGAAGAGTAAAACAATTCGTTAAATCTGAATCGGGCAATTTAGCCTTCATGCTCAAAGACAATCAAGGTAATGTGCATTATTGTTTTTCATCAGGAAAAAAGCCGGTACTTAATTCATCAGACAATCTTGTCCTGATTGGTTCTTATCTTTCAGGTAACAAATTTAGAATTAGTTTTGTTCTAAATAAGACAAAAAATACAGAAGAAAACTTAATAGATACAAAATTTGATTGGACATACAAAGTTTCTTTAGTTTCAGCTATATTGGTCACATGCGGATTGTTATTATATCTCATTTTCGGGCCACTTTTGTTTCCTTATGGGAGTTATAGTTATATTTATTCGATTGTAATCACAATTATGTCACTAGTTTTCTTAGTACCAACAATGATAATTTTATGGGTGCTAACTGCATTTTTTTCAAAATCGAGAAAAAAGGGCTCTAAATTAGATAAAGAGATATTAAAACTGAAAGAAGAGTATTATAGTAAAGCACCATCTACTTCTACAATAAAAACTACGGATACTATAACGAAACCAAATTTTTGCCCTAATTGTGGTGGAAAATTCCCTCCTGAAGCGAAATTTTGCCCTAATTGTGGTTCAGAATTCTAGATTCTTTATTTTAATATTCATTAAACTGTTATTCATTTAGAAAATTAAAAATAATTTTCAAAATTTTAGTGAATGTATTACAAGTCAAATCATTTCCAAACGCAACTTACCGTTTGCTCTTGATCTATTTACAACAGGAGGAAAAGTGAAAGTGAATTCTCTCGATATTTGGGAATTAAATTCAATTTGGAAATAATAAAATACAAACTTATGTTCTTAATATAAAGATTTAGTAATAATAAGTAACAGTTTTGACGAAAAGCACACAAATATTTTTAATAAACGATTAAAAAAGGAATACTGTTAGATGTAGCTTTCTTGGGCTTCAAGCTCATCATATTCGATCTCTCGCAACCTCATTCTCACTTCTCGGGGCGAGTACATATGTTTTAATAGACTGATTATAGTTTCGTGTATGGATTCAAGATTATCGGTAGCGCATTGATAATATATATTATTCTCTAAAAGATTAATTTTAAAGATCTCGTTTAAGCCTAATAGGGATTCTCTTATTTTTTTATATTCATCGTCAAATACATCATCAATATTTCTTTCATTTACTTTTACAGCCATTTTTCATCAAAATTATTTTTTTTTATGTTTCTATGATAGAAATATGATTTTTAATATTTAAATCATGACTTTTTTCGCACATTTTCGATAATTATGGGAATAATTTCGGAAAATTAAAGGAACGAAAACGGAAATTGCATTATCAATATCGTTAATCTTTTTTGATAAATAATGTTGATATGCAATAAAAGCATAAATCCTCTATAAGTAAAAAAGTCATTTATATAGCTTTTATGTGATTTTTAAGTTTTTTTTTGACTAAAATTCAACATTTTTATTAAGTAATGATTGTTTTTAGTAATTTTACCATCGATTCAGGTTAGCGCTTTAATCTTGCTTCTTCATGCAAAATTTGATGATAACAATTTTTTTATTTGAACTAAGACACATGGTCTTTATAGGATGTATCACATATCTTTTGTAATTAATTTCTAACGATTAAATTTACTTATCGATATAATGAAAAGTAAAGAGAAAAAAAGGAACAAGTTATCAGAAACTTTCTTAATTATTAAGATTTTTGGTTCATTTTTGCTTAGGCACCACCCAGAATGCGAGAATTTCAAGGGACACGCAATTAAATTTCGCAAATATGAATTTTGCATTGGGTGTTTTATTGGATATCCTACATCGTTCATATCGATAATAATTCTTGGAGTTTTTAAACTAAACGAATCAATTCCTTCAAATTATTTAATAAATTTTGGCATTCTGTTTATGTCAACCTTTTTTCTAAGTTTTACAAGAGTTACGAAAATTAAAACTATAAAAATTATTCAAAAAATATTTATCGGATTTGGTTCAGCTTTGATATTTTGGGGGATTTTCTCTCTGAATTTTCCATTTTTTACAAATTTTATAATCTTTTTTTTAGTTTTTAGTGCTATCCTCACTTTTTTAAATATTTACCACGCATATGGGTTATATAATACGTGTAAAAAATGTGAGTCTCAATTTAAATGGGGTCAATGTTCTGGTTTTGAAGCTATTAGAAATAAATTAAAAAAATATGACCTCCCAAATCTTATTGTGGACATTGAATTTCGTTCAAAAAGCAAGAAAGAAAAATAAAAAAGAGAAGATAAACTGATATCTCCTTTTCTATTGGTATAACATTTGATGTAAGAGTTATTATTGTAATAAAAAATCAAACGGGTATTATTTTAACATAAGGTCCCAATCTAAATGTTTTTTAACTAGTTCTAAGACGAGATTAATTTCCTCCTCTTGAATTCCGGGCCTTACGCGTTCCATGTTCCTTATTGTTGTGTAGGTGTCAGATGGACTTAAGATTATGGGTATCTTTTTCTCGTTTGCCGCGTATATTACTTTAGCGTCTGGTTGTATAAAGCCTGTCAAGATTAACGCCAAAACATTTTCTTCAATGGCTGCTAAAGCAATATCTGGACGATCTCCTCCTGTGATTACTACTACTCTTTTTACGGAGTGCAAGTATTTTAAGGCAGCTTGGACGTTCATTGCAACTATAAGATATGTCTCTACAATAGAATTTAACCCTTCAATTGCCGATTGATTTATAAGTTCGCCACCAATAGCTTCCATTAACTCTGAAACCCGCGGGGACAACAACTCTAAACTCTTTTCGATGAGACCAATTATAGGAATATTATAGCGCTTAATATGATTTTCCTCTAGTTCTTCAATCCGCGCTTTATAATCGTAGTCAATTTTGTTAAAAATAACTCCTTTTATCTTTATATTTCTAAATTCAAAATACTTCTTCGCAAAAAACAAATTATCTATGCATTTATCGGACGATTCTGTTTGAATAAAAACTAATTCGTCAATTCCTAGAGCTTGGGCAACAGTAATATCGTCCAACCCAACTCGGATGTATTTTTTGATACTTGGCGCCCCTTCGATAATGATGTAATCGTATGATTTACTCAACTCGACATGCGCGTTTTTAATTATTTGGAGATGGTCTTCTTTTTTAGTTGCATCGATTAAATCGACATAATAACAATCTGGAATTGACACAGGGCTAATAATATCGTACGGTAAGGTAGTTTTAAAAACTGTATTTTGAATAAATCCAACGTCTCTATCAGCTTTATCCGAAAAAGCTCCTTTAGGAATGCCGATTGGTTTAAAATAAGCTACTTTTTTACCTTCTTCTTGTAACTTTGATATGATTCCAATCGATAACAGGCTTTTTCCAACATGTTCTCGCAATGAACATAAATATATTGATTTTACCATCTTTGATTCCTTTTTTCTTTTCAATTTTTATTATATATTATTAATTTTTTATATTTTCTGATATTTCATTCTCGTGATATTGTTATTTTAATGTCTACCGCTGAATAACCTTTAATAAAACTTAAAAGGGGGTTGATGTCTAATTCCATTATATCCGGGAAGTCATTAACTAATTGTGAAAGGCGTAATAGAACTTCAATTATGGATTCGATGTCTGACGAGCTTTCGCCGCGTACTCCTTGTAAAAGACTAAAAATTTTTGTTTTTTGAAGCATTTCTGCTGCGTTATCTCTTGTAAACTTGTAAGATAAAGCAAAGGAAATGTCTTTAAGAAAATTAGCATAAATTCCACCAGATCCAATCATTATTAACGGTCCAAATTGGGCATCTCGCGACATGCCAATAATTAATTCGTTAACTTTCTTTTCTTGTTTAAAATTTACCATTTCTTGTATTTCTACGCCGTAAATTTTGACATTTTGTGGACCAAACTTTTTTGCGTTATCAACTATTTGAATGAACGCTTCAAAAGCTTTCTCTGGAGTATCGATGTTTATAATTATCCCCCCAACATCCGTTTTATGTATTATTTGTGGGCTTACGATTTTCGTTACTGAATTTCCAATTTCTTTTTGGTATACCATTGCCTCTCGGGGTGTTTTTGCTAATCTTGACTTTGGAGAATGTATACCATAAGAATCAAAAACTTCGCTTGTCTCGTAGCTTAAAAGAACCGTTCTCTCATCATTTCTTACGTTATTAAATATCTCTTTAACTTTTTCTTTTTGAACATCATATTTTGGAATTTCTATAGCATCAAGAGCAGTTTTATTTAAAAATTGGTTATATTTGACTAATGCTTTAAGAGATTGAGCAGCTCTCTCTGGGAAAGGATAACAAGGAATATGATTTTGCTTTAAGTATTTGGTTGCTTCGACCATTGAAACTCCTCCTATAAGGGAACAAACAATTGGCTTATTTTGTAAGTGCTTTGACGATATTTCATGCACTAATTTGGCCACATCGTATGGGCGCGTTTGCGCTTGTGGGCTCATTATGATAAGGGCACCATATGTTGTAACGTCTTCTTCTTTTACGGTTTCATGGCTGTTATCATTGTTTAAACCAAAAACAGTTTTTATAGTAAATTCATACCTATCTGGAGTAGCATCTCCAATTATATCTACAGGATTAAATATTGCTGCTTCTGCGGGCAAATTCTCTCGCAACAAATGCAATATTGGTTCGGTAAATTGGGCAAATCTAAGCCCTTCTCGCTCAAATGCGTCAGTAGCTATAATACCCGGACCACCTGCATTAGTTATAATCGCAAAGGAGTTTTTATTAGGGATTGGTTGAAACAAAAAGATTTCTCCGTAATCAAAAAGGTCAGCGATTGTTTTTGCTCTTAAAACCCCACATTTGTGAAAAGCTAAATCGTATGCTATGTCAGAACCGGCTAACGCTCCAGTGTGACTTGAAGCTGCCCTAGCTCCAGCATCGCTAACTCCAGCTTTCAATATAACAATTGGTTTTTTCTTTGCTGCTTTAGATACAACTCTTAGGAACTTTTCTCCTTCTTCTATGCTTTCTAAATAGCATAAAATTACAGATGTATTATCATCGTTCGCTAAATATTCAATAAAATCAACTTCGTCCATATCTGCTTTATTTCCTAAACTTATATTGCAAGAAAAACCAAAAGCTTGATCCATTGAGAAATCCATAAACGATGTGAGAAAAGCACCAGATTGAGAAATCATAGCGATATGCCCTTTTTTAGGAGTATTGGCTGCAAACGAGCCGTTATAATTTACCCCGATAAAGCCTAAACAATTTGGACCAATAATTCTCATACCATACTTATTTGCAACTTTAATTAGCTCTTGTTCACGAGTTATTCCTTCGCCTCCTATCTCTTTAAAACCGGCGGTGATAACAACTAAGCCCTTTATTCCTTTCTTTCCACATTCTTCCGCGATGGAATTAACAAACTTACTAGGAATAACAAATAAAGCGATGTCAATATCCTCTGGTACATCTAAGACGCTCTTATAAGCCTTATATCCCAATATTTCTTTAGTTTTTGGATTAATAGGAAAAATTTTTCCAGAATACTTTGATTCAATGATATTTCTCAAAACATTATAACCTACTTTACTAAGCGTAGCACTGGCGCCTATAACGGCAATGCTTTTAGGGTTGAAAAAATAAGAAATATCGGAAGTATCGTTCATTTTTGCATTGACGCTAAGTGATTTTAAGTTTAATTAAATAAGTATTTTATAACTTTTATAAGGTTTCTAAAGTATTTTTTAATAAATATTTTTAGCAATAACGCACTAAAACAAATATTATGACTAAAATAAAATTGATTACTACTAAAGGAACTATAAATCTTTTGATGTTTGACAACGATGCTCCCCTTGCTGTTGCGAGTTTTTTATATCTAGCTAAGCGAGGTTATTACAATGGATTAGTGTTTCATCGCGTTATCCCAGACTTTATGATACAAGGTGGTTGTCCAACGGGTACAGGACGTCACGGACCAAAACAAAAGGGAATAAATTCCTTTCCATTTCAAGAGAAAGACATTTCTTACCCTTTTTCGGACGAGTTTCAATCGGGGAAAACTTTTAATAATCCAGGTATCTTAGCAATGGCAAATGCGGGACCAAACACAAACGGGTCTCAATTTTTCATAACTCACGTTCCTACGCCACATTTAAATAATAAGCATACCATATTTGGAGCAATAATAGGTTCCGAAGATCAGAGAATTGTTGATTCCATTCAGAAGGGAGATAATATTCAGAAAATTGAAATTTTATAATATTACAATTTAGTTCATTTTTTTTTTAATTTTGCTTTGTACCTGGTATTTAATTAGTAATCTTAGTATTCATCACTATCATTATAACCTTTTTTTTAAATATTACGATCAAAAACCTTAAATCAAATTAAGGAAAGATTTATTAGCCAAAACCTTTATTAATAATTCAAATTAGAACATAAATACGCTATTAAAATGAGTAAAGAATTAAAAGATTTAATAGATTCAGTTGATTGCACAAATAAAGCTCACTCCGACATGGAAACAATTATAAGTCGATTAACAGAAGAAGTTCAGCGATTGAACTTTACTATTGATGAGCAAAAAATAATTATACAAAACCAAAAAACTAAACTTTCTGAATTCAAAGAAAATAATACCCCGGAAGATATTTTCGTGTTAAAAGATTTAGTTACGAACCAAAGACAAGATATTATCAAAAAGGAAAAAGATATTGAAATCCTACAACAAACTATTGCGGAAATATCGAAGGAATTTGAAAACGCTCAAACATTTCAAGAAGAAAATGAAGAATTAATTTACACAAACAAAGTTATTGTGCAATTGACTGAAGAAAACGAGACAAATCGCCTTGAAATCGAGAGTTTGAACAACAAAATAAAAGAATTGCAAGAAGAACTCTTATTTAAAGAAGGAGATATTGGAGAAGAAAATCAAGATTTAATAAATGCGAAAAAACTGATTTTTCAATTAACCGAAGAAAACGGGATTAGCCGCGTTCAAATCGAATCGTTAAAGCAAGAATTAGAAGGGCTTAAAACGAATCTACAAGAGAATGATGCGGCTAAAACTCAATACATCCACGAATTAGATGAGTCAAATAAAATTATCGACCAGTTAACTTTTGACAACGATCAATATCACGAAAAGGTTAATTATTTACAACAGAAAATAGAAGAAACCGTAAAATTTCATGAACAAGCTTCTTCAGAAGGCGTTGAAATCGGCGATAATTTAGAAGAATTAAAGGGCAATTTATTACGGTTAGAAGTAGAAAATACCGAGTTAAAAGACATCATAAATACGAATATATCCATTATAGAAAGCTTAAAGCAAAAAATTGAAGAGTTTCTTAAGAATATTTCAGAAAGAGACGAAGAATTAGAAAATTTAGATGTAAAATTACAAAAGATCGAAAACGCTAACAAACAGTTAAGCGATTTGATAGTAGAATTAAAAGTTCGTGAAGAGCAGGTATTTGATAATATAGAACCCGTTATAATACCTGACCAGATTGTTTTTGAAAACTTTCCACCTACCCTTTTCTTTAAAATGTATAAAGAACTGACTAATGATTCTAAGGATGTGATTGTAGCCCAGCTTGTAGAAGATTTAAGTAGGAGCAATAGAGATTTAAGAACATACGCAATTAAAGTATTAAGCTTCATAAAAGGACCTAAAGTTTTTGACGCTTTCAAAGGACTAGTTAAAGACGACGATTGGATCGTAAAACTATACCTCATTAAAGCTTTACAGAATTTCGAGAATATTGAAAAGGTAGATATGTTGAAAGAACTTCAAAGAGATAAGGACATTGACGTTCGAGAAGCTGCTATAGATATGCTCTCGAAATCAAGTTGTTAAAACTAGTAATTTTAAAAACTTTCAATTTTAATTTTTTCGTTGTTTCTTAATAACTCGTTAATATTTTTTTTAAAAAACAATAAATATATCTTCGTATAAAATAATAACAATAACAAGGTTTTAGCTCATAGATATTTGATTACTATCAAAAATTACTAGCTAATTTATTTTAGATGAATTGTGAAAAATTGAATGGCAAGAGAATTAACGCATAACAGGTGGAATTGGTCCCAAAAAGATAATAGATGGGTTTTTATTGAAATTAAAGATAACGGCGAATTAATTCATCATTACCAACTAAAACCACCTAAGGAATTTATAGAATTAACAATAAAAATAAAAGATTTAAATGAAAAACTAATCGTTTGTAAAAATCCGAAAGATAATGAGAAGATCTTTAGTGAAATGATGAAAATATCAAAAAAGAATGCAAAGTATGGGTAAGAATCTTTAAATCTTATAGTTCAATTTTGACTCCTCCTAAACTAATATACCATAAATTTTTAGGCAAATTTTTTATCTAAGATAAACAATCCTCTACAGATTATTACTTAACTTAACCTAAAAATTTAATTTCAGTTAAAAAATAATTAAAACAAACCAAATAATTAATAAAAAGGTAGAATTAGAATTAAAATTGCTGTAGCCGGTAAAGGCGGCGTTGGTAAGACTTTAATCGCTGGAACTTTAGCGCGGCTTTTTGCTATAGATGGGTTTAATGTTTTAGCTATTGATAACGATTCAGCGATGAATTTAAGCTATACTTTAGGAATAAGCGAAACAATCAAATCAAAGATTGTTCCGATTTCAGAAATGAAAAAAATGATTGAGGAACGTACGGTTGTTAAAGGTGCCGGTCCAGGCGTTTATAACATAACACCAAATGTGTCCGATATTCCGGATAAATTTAAAGTCACTGGTCCAAACGGATTACAATTGCTCGTGTTAGGAGGAATTGTAGAACCCGCCTCAGGGTGCTTATGCCCCGAAAATGCTTTGATCAGGACTTTATTATATAACTTACTTGTAAAAAGAGACGAAGTAGTAATCGTTGATTTTGAAGCGGGTTTAGAACATTTAGGTCGTGGCACGGCTAAAGGAATCGATGTCATGCTGGTAATAGCTGAACCTTCTCAGAAATCTTTAGACCTTTGCTCTAAAATAATAGACTTATCGAGAAAATTAGGCGTAATTAACATCTATCTTATTGTTAACAAAGTGATTGATGAATCTCAATTAAGTATTATCAACGATCGTATTAGAGATTGGAAAGTTCCATTATATCACTCAATTCCTTTCGACTCCGAAATTGGAAAAGCTGATTTGAATGGAACCTCCCCTTTAGATTTTAATCCAAATTC
>JABUBN010000626.1_pt1 | contig 10401 bp, 10 predicted proteins | sample 7240341 | NCBI WGS metagenome assembly JABUBN01 (sample SAMN07256345, study PRJNA390944) | subsurface metagenome | isolation source: Methane hydrate marine sediment | place: Pacific Ocean: Eastern North Pacific, ODP site | reverse complement strand
AAATCCAACTAGAGAATCGATTACTCAATTTCAATTGCTTGTAGTAATTATCGCTATTTTTGGTGTATTTCCATATTTAATCTTATCAAAATACGTTCGTGAGCATAGTGAACATATACCTGATGAAAAAACCCCATTATTAAAATCAATAAAACTTGCGTTCAAAAATCCCTCTTTTAGAGTTTATATAATTTATGACGGAGTTTCAGTATTACTAATCAATATAGTAATGGTGAGTTTACCTTTCTACTTAACCTGGGTTCTTGATCAAATGGAAGGAATTAATATTATCTTATTTTGGATAGGACCAATACTCTGCTTACTTATTTCAGTACCACTTATTCTGAGAATTGCAGCAAAAATCTCAACAAAAGCCTCCATAACATATTATCTCGTGATGTTAACTGTAGGGAGTTTTTTTAGCTTTTTTGCGGGACTATCAAAAAATTGGATTCTTGTTTCGATAGGGTTTTCAATTTTTATGTCTGGTTTTGCGGGAGATAGATTTCTGCATAATCCAATGAGAGCAGATACAATAGATTTTGATTATTGGAAGGTCTCAGGAGAGAGGAGAGAAGGACTCTATGCGGGTGTGGGTCCACTGCTAAGTAAACCTATGATAAGTGTAGCTTTAGCAATCCCAACCGCATTGATGACTGTATTTGGGTTAATTTATGTGGATGCTGTAGATGGATTAGATGCTACGAAGGGGATGTTCTTGGCTTCTTTAGGAGTTAATATAAGTATGACCCTTGTACCAGGAATAGCATGTTTAATCGGTTTGCTTGTTTGGGTGAAATTTTATCCATTAACAGGAAAAGTAGTAGAAGAGATGAAAAAAGAATTGCTTATAATGCATGAGCAAAAACGTAAGGATTATGAAGAGAAACGTCAATCATGAATTTATATCTTCCTATTTAATTCTGCTTGTTTTTCCATTTTTCTCTTTTTTAGAAAATCATAATATATTTTAAAGTATTTACGCTGACATAGATTATCACAGAAAATTTTAAAGTTTTTATCTAACCACAATTTTCTTAACTCGTGGATTTTCAAGTAGTTATGAAATTTGCTAAATTTATAAATATCTATTAGAGCATTACACTTCAAACAAATTCGTGTAGGTAATTCTTGCTCAATTTTTTTTGAGCTCATCAATTTTGAGATTTCTAAAGCATTCACAGCAATGGAATTCTAAAATAGGTGTTTGCCACAATTTTAAGATATATTCAGGAGTAAAATCAACATTATCACTTAGAAAATCATAGATATTGAGATCTTTGCTGCAATTCCAACACATCCTATCCTTGAAATTCGGCTCCAATTTGATAAACTCTCTTAATTTTTGAATATTTTTCCACATTATAGCATTATTCAATTTTCTGTAGTACATAACAATCTCAAATTATATTCATACCTAATATAATAAATGATTAAAAGAAATTTAGATTTTTATAATGATCGTTTATTAGTGTTAAGATAAATGAGAATTCTAAAAACCTGCTTTTTATGATTAATGAAATGTCATAATTTCTTTCGCTGCAGCCAAAAAATTATCACTTATTATTGTTGGATTTATTCCGAGAGATTCCAATTCATCTAAATGTCTATTACCATGCCCAGTAGTGAGGAAAACTGTTCTACACTCTCCATTTATCCCAAATCCTATACCAGATGGATGATCACCCACCATCCATGATTCATTGATGTCAACATTAAATTCATTAATTATCTCATTAATATATTTTATTTTGGGTTTCCTACAATCGCATTTATCCTCTTTCAAATGAGGACAATAGTAAGTTTTAAGTATTTTGATATCATTCTTATCAAGAATTTCTAATAAATGAGTGTTGAACTTCTTAAAATCCTCAACAGTATAATATCCTCTCCCAATACCAGATTGATTTGTAACTATAAAAAATACGAAGTCGCTCTGAAGATATTTTAAACCTTCAATTACACCAGGTAATATCTCTAAATCTTCGATCTTATAGGCATAATTTCGATCTTCAATTAAAGTACCATCTCTATCTAGTATTATTGCTTTTTTCTTACTCATTATTTTATGAGATCCTTATTTTTTGTTCTATATTTAGAAGTTTTCAAAAGAAGATAAAAATTATTAAGGCAAGATAACCAATTCCTAACATAACATGTAATAAGGCAAAAAGCCCTCCAATCTTTAATAATCTTCTATAATTCAACCCATCAACACAATATTTAGTAGAAAGTTCCAAAGTCATCATATCAGCTGCACTACCTTTTTTAATTGTGGTTAAACATCTTAAAACTTCATTATTTTAAAATATTTAAAAAATAAAAATAAAATAAAATAAAAAAAAAGAATTTAATTTATTCTGATCCAACCCAAAGCCCATGGAGATTACAATATTCCCTGGCCTTTAACCCATTTGTATCTGCAACAACGAAAGTTGCTTTAGGTTCCATTCCAGGGGCTAACATTTGCCTTTTATAACAGTTATCCTTACAGATTAGCTCAATCCACATGATATAGTGTTCTTCCGTCATAGGATGTGGGGTTCCCATAGAAATACCAACATCGACAGTAACCTTATTACCATCAATAGTGATCTTAGGAACATGCTTCTCGCCCTTCCAATCGGCAGTCTTCTCCTCCATTAAAACCATTGGTTGTCCACAACAAATCGTTTCAGGAGCTGCTGGGTTAAGAATTTCAATAACTTTTCCACATATATTACATTTCCAAACTTCTTTCTGTTTCATATTTATTTCACAGATTCTTACTCTGTTGTTCTTTAAATCATCTATTTTGATTTTTAAAAACTTTGATTTTAAATTAAAGATTTATTGCTTTTTTTAGAAATCTTCACATTTTTTCCTGAAGTATGCTCTACTATGTCCACAGCTAGGACACTCCCAACTATCAGGTAGCTCATCCATTTCTACTTCAAAGCCGCATTCCAAACATATCCAAACGACCTTTGACCCTCGTTTAAAGAAAGCATCATCACCGACTAGTTTCAAAAGTTTCCCATATCTCTCAGAGTGATGTTTTTCAGCAACCATAATAGCGCGTACTCTTGTGGCAATATCAGGATATCCTTCTTTTTCGGCAGTCTCAGCTATATCAGGATAAAGTGTTTGCCATTCCATGTCTTCTCCAGCCATCGCAGATTTCAGATTTTCAACTGTAGTTCCATGGGTTGTTGGAAATTCTGCATCGGGGAGTACCTTCATTTCATCAAAAGATTCTTCCTTCTTGAACCCTTGAAGCATCTTATAAAACCAGCTACCATGTTCCTTTTCTTGATCTGATGTTTCGTCAAAAATTTTTGACACTAGTATATATCCTTCTTTTTTCGCGATTTTAGCAAAGTAATTATACCTGTTGCGGGCTTGAGATTCTCCCACATATGCGGTATATAATTTTTTAGCAGTTTCTTTCATAATTTTGTACCTCTTTTTTGTAAATTGGAATTTTCGATTTATATGAATGTATTTGGATTTAAATTATTTCGTCTTAATTTTAACTTTTTCACTTATAATTTAAAGAAAAATCTAAAGGGTATTAGATTAATAAAAAGTTTCTGCCATTCTACTTTCTTCTAACTCGATGGGATATCCTTTTCTATGCCACATCATCATTCCACCTGTTAAATTTCTTATATCTTTAAATCCCGCTTGAGCTAGTATTTGAGCAGCCATCATAGATCGAGAACCAGAGTGACAGATTGCGATTATTTCCTCTACTTTATAATCATTTATAACATCCGTATTACTTAAAAGCTCTCCTAATGGAATCAATTTGGCATTTTTAATATGACCAGCGGGACCATTATATTCCTGTGGTGTTCGAACATCGATTAGAAGTGATGGCTCATCCTCAGTATCAAGTCGTTCATATAACTCATCAACACTGATATCTGAAACTGGAGGAGCATCAGGTGGTCTTAATTCTTTCCTAGTTTTCTTTTTTATAGGTGCTATTACTTCCACCGTAGGTTGGACTTTTTCTAAAATAGCCACTAATTTTCCTTGTTGTTTTCCAAGACTTAACAATTTTACAGAGTCATTTAATTTGGAATATGCCTCAACGCTAGATTTAAATCCGGGGTCAGTAGCATAAATCTTTAATTTTTTATTTTCAGGTAATGTATCAAGAGATTTAATTAATACATTAAGAGGCCCTGGACAGGATAATCCACATGCATCGACTTCTATATAATCTTCGCTTTCAATAGCTTTTTGGTGAACAAATTCTTCGATAACATTTTCGGATCCTCCACACGCAGCCATTATTTCTTCTGTTGTAGCATTTGCCATCTCAAAGATTTTAAATCCCCCTGTTAATTCATAGACTTCATTATACCCACTTTGCAGTAGAATTCTTAATGCTAAATAACTCCTATATCCTACTTCACAGTAAACATAGATTGATTTATCATTAGGAATATCATCTAATCGGTTCCTAATTTCCTCAATTGGTATGTTTATTGAGCCATTAATGGTTCTAGCAGCAAATTCTTCTTTAGTTCTAACGTCCAACAAAACACCCCCATTATTTGTAATATCAGGAAAATCATGCCAATGCCAAATAGGCATATCTTCTTTAAGATAATTAGCAGCAACGAATCCAGCCATATTTACAGGATCCTTTGCGGAACCATATGGTGGAGCATAAGTCAATTCTAATTCTTCCAAATCAAACACTGTGCCATTAAATTTTATTACAGTTGAAATAACATCAATTCTCTTTTCTGTACCTGGACCTCCAACAGCTTGAGCTCCAAGAATTTTACCACTTGGAATTTCAAAAATTAATTTTATTGTTATTGGAATAGCTCCGGGATAGTACCCTGCATGATTATTGGGATGAATGTATATTTTTTCATAATTGAAATCTAACATTTTTAATTGTTTTTCTGTTAATCCTACAGATGCAACTGTTAAATCAAAAACTTTTACGACGGAAGCTCCTAAAACCCCTTTATATTCTGAATTTCTTCCAGCAATATTATCTGCTGCTACTCTTCCTTGTTTATTTGCTGGGCCAGCTAATGCTAAGGATATTGGTTTTTTGGTTTGAAAATGTTGAACTTGAACAATATCACCTACAGCATAAATATTTGGATCAGATGTTTGCATTATATTATTGACATTGACATAGCCTCTCTCTGTTAATTCTAAACCAGCATCTTTAGCTAAGATATTTTCTGGTCTAATACCAATAGATAAAATAATTAAATCTGTTTCAATTATTCGACCACTTTTAGTTTTAACAAAAGGTTTATCGTCATCAGTCCTTCCGAAAGAATCAACTGGATCTTCTAAAACAAGACATACTCCATTCAATATTAATTCTTGATGAATAAACTGTGCCATTTCTTTATCAAAAGGGGGCATAACCTGATCTAACATTTCAACGATTTTTACTCTAACGCCTTTCTCTGCTAAGTTTTCTGCCATCTCTAAACCAATAAATCCTCCACCAACAATAACAGCATTTTTTATATGAAATTTTTCAACATACTCTCTTATTTTTACAGCATCTGGAATTGTCCGCACAGTAAAATGTGGAACATCGTCAAGACCTAGAAAGGGTGGAACTATAGGTTTTGATCCAGTTGCTAAGATTAAATAGTCATAATCGAGATCATACTCTTCATTTTTCTTTAAATCTTTGACTTTAATCTGTTTTTTCGCTTTATCTATCGATATTACCTTGTTGTTTACCCGTACATCAATATTGAATCTTTCAAGAAATCTTTCAGGGGTTACAAGTTCCAAGGATTCACGATCCTTAATTATATTTGAAATATAATATGGAAGCCCACAGTTGGCAAAGCTAACATACGGACCTTTATCTAACATGACAATTTCAAAATCTTCTTTTAATCTTCTTAAACGAGCAGCGGCAGAAGCTCCACCTGCAACGCCCCCAACAATTACAACTCTCATAATAATTAACCTAAAACCTTATTTAAAATATATATTTACCTTAACCTATTCTTAATAAAGCCTTTAATTTAAATCTGGTTACTATAAGTTAGAAAACTTAGTATATAATCTAATATTAAGAAAAATGATATCACCATGGATGAAAACAAAGTTATTGAAGAAATAGAAAAATGCATAGATTGTAAGAATTGTTTAGAAGTATGTGATACTTATATCGTTACAAATGATCTTTTAAAATCTCCGAATGGAAGATTAAAGATTGCTCAAAAAGTGTTTAATAACAATGAGATCTCTCAAGAAGAACTTACTAGCCTTTATACTTGTACTTTATGCGCATTATGTGATTTGATTTGCCCTCAAATGATACAAATATCAGAGGTTATCCATTCATCAAAAGTTAAGTTAGTAAAAGAAAATAAAGCGCCATTAGATATTCATAATAAAATAATTAATGGAATTATTGAGAAAGATAATTCTGTTAATGGAAATCCAGAAGAAAGGTTGAATTGGTTAGCAGAAAATTATAAAGAAACAGAAATGTTTGAAAAGAAGGATTCGGACACACTTTTATTTTTTGGTTGTATGTCTTCATTTCGGGTTAAAGAAAGTGCGAGTGCACCATATGAGATTTTAAAGCTTGCAGGTTATGATTTTAAGATTTTAGAAGATGAACCTTGTTGCGGTGAATATGTATATTCTGCCGGAAACATCGATATTTCGAAAAAAATCTTTAAAGAAAACATTGAGTTATTTAAGAAAATTGGCGTAAAGAATTTGGTCGTAACTTGTGGGGGTTGTTTATACGCTTTCGATAAGGTTTATCGGAAATACTTTAAGGATTTTGATTTAACTGTGAAACATATAGTTGACGTAATTTATGATTTAGAAAGAGAAGGTAAAATTAACTTAAAACCCTTGAATAGGACAATTACTTATCATGATCCATGTCGACTTGGGAGAAAATACAAAAATGGTCCTCTTTTCTCTGAGCCTAGAGAACTTCTAAATAAGTGTGGTTTGGAGATAAAAGAGATGTCATCTAACCCTAAAGAAACACCATGTTGTGGGTCGGGTTCCGGAATACGAGGTGTTGATAGTAGTATTTGTATTAGTATTGGCAAAAAATTATTTAATAAAATGGAAACAAAAGAAATAATCTCGTCCTGTCCTCTATGTGTTTTCAATTTTAGATATGTGAATTATAAGAATCAAACAAACAAAGATAGTAAATATATAACTGACTACATTTTAGAATCTATGAAAAAATAGAGAGAAAAAGTATTAATTAAATCTTTTGAAAACCTAATCCTTAATTTTCTTCAAGAATTATTACTACATCGACAAAGAGCTCATAATTTTCATCTTCATCAAAATCATGCAGTTTAATTTTTTCAACATCATCTGTCCCCATAACTTCTAAAAGTTCAGATTGATGTATCATCTTTACATCAGACATTTTTATTTTTTTTCGTAAGTTTTCAGAACCGGGTATAGATTTCGCAGACGTTACCGCAATGACTCTACCTGTATGATTCGTCAATTCTAAAGCATATTCTAAAGATTCATCCCCTGTATCAATCACTAACACTCTTTTATTACTAAACTCGGATAAATCTTTAACCTTCTTCTTATAAACCCCTTTACCAAGAAATTCATCAATACCTAGAATTATCTTAAGTTCTGATGCTTCGCAGATTCTATGTTCTACCTCTACATATGTTTCTGCCTTACCTCTATAATTATCAATTGCCGCTTTTAGAGCATCAGCGGCTAAATTAGAACAATGCGTCTTTATTGGGGGTAATCCATCTAATTCTTCAGCAACGTCTTTTCGAGTAATTTCATAAGCATCGTCAACTTTCATTCCTTTAGCCATTGTTGTAACCATTGATGAGGTTGCGACAGCTGAACCACAACCGAAAGTCCTAAATTTTACGTCATCAATTATCTCATCACCAGCTTCATTTTTTCCCACTTTAATGTAAATATCCATTAAATCGCCACAAATAGGATTCCCAACGCGCCCGTAACCATCGGGCTTCTCAATAACACCCACATTTCTAGGATTCCGGAAATGATCTAATACCTTTTCAGTATATTTTGTTGATTTCAATTTATTCATTCACCTCGTTGTAATTTTTCACTAAATCTGGAGGAGTTAAGGGAGATAATAATCGTAACCTTTTAACAATTTTTGGTAATTTTTCAATTAATGCATCTATATGTTCTTCTTTTGTATCTCGACCAAAGGTAATCATTAAGCTTCCATGAGCTTCTTGATGCAACAACCCCATGGCAATTAATGTATGGGAAGGCTCCAATGTCTTCGATGAGCATGCTGAGCCCGTAGCTGCAGCTATTTTTTCGTCTTTCAAGCCTAGAATTAATGATTCACCCTCAATATAATCAAATCTAAAATGAGCATTATGAGGAAGTCTCTTTTCTGGATGACCATTTAAGTACGACTTTGGAATTGTTTCTAATATCCCTTTAATTAATTTATCCCTTAAAACTTCTAGTCTAGCTGCTTCTTCATTTATTTCTGTTTTCATTATCTCAGCAGCTTTTCCAAATCCAACTATACCTGGTATGTTCTCTGAACCAGATCTAAAACCTCTTTCCTGGCCTCCACCAATTATGATTGGATTTACTCGTACACCTTTTTTCAAGTATAAAGCACCGACTCCTCTTGGTCCAAAAATATCGTTTGAAGATAATGTTAACATATCAACTGGAATTTGTTGAACATCGATTGGTATAACACTTTCACTAGCAACAGCATCAGTATGAAATAATATTTTATGCTTAACTGCGAGATCACTAATTTCTTTAATAGGTTGAATGGATCCAACTTCATTGCTTGCTATAGAAATCGAGACTAGTATCGTTTTATCAGTAATTAACCGTTCAAGCTTGTCGAGTCTTACAATTCCGTATTGATCTACTGGAACTCTACTAACTTCAAAATCTTGCCGTTCCAAATACTTAGCAATATTTAAGATCGAAATGTGTTCTATCTCTGAAATTATTATATGATTCCCTTTCTTTTTATTTCTCATTGCAGCCCCGATTAAAGCAAGATTATTCGACTCAGTTGCTCCGGATGTGAAAATTATAGAGTCTGGATCTGGGGCGTTAATAAAATCGGCAACCTTACGTCGAAATTCGCTTAATGCATCAGTAGCTTCGTCCCCATCACAATGCAGTGATGATGGGTTAGCATATTTTTGATTTAAATAAATTGTCATCTCTGAAATAACCCTAGAATCGACAGGTTTCGCTGCTTGATGGTCTAAATAAACATTCATCCTTTAATCCTCTCTTTTTTCATTTCATTTTCTTAAAATAGAATACTAAATCATCGCCATCCTTAAGGAATTCAACTAATTTAGTATCTGTCCTCTTAGCCCATCTCTTTAAATCTTCTTCAGCTGCGGGATCATCTGCGAGTACTTTAAAGCATTGTCCAATTTCAAGAGTTTCACTTAAATTCCTAACTTCAAAAATAGGCTCTGGACAGAATAGTCCTCGGGTGTCGAGTAAACTATCATATTCATGCTCATCATTTTTAATATTAGTCAAAATTTAATCCTCCATATAATTTTATACGACTCGTTATATTTTATTGGTTCTTAGGACATAAACGAATACTAAGAAGTATAAATATTCTTATTATAATTTAATCAAATTCAATAATAAACATAAAATAGATATAAAATAGTTAAAAAAAGGAACTTATAATCTATAAATCAATAATCAAAACATTCTAAAAAAAGTAAGATTGTGAATAAAATAAAAATAGCCTTTTAGTAATTTTTTTACTTTCTAGCTAATTCTTTGATACGCCTTACCCCCTCTACTGCATCATCAGCAAAATCATCTGCTCCAAGTTTTTTAGCAAGTTCCTCATTTAAAGGAGCACCTCCAACTATTAGTTTAACACTATCTCGAAGACCCGCTGTTATTAAAGCTTCGTGAACGACTTTAATGTGTTCTACTGTCATTGTAAGTAATGAACTTAATGCTATAATAGATGCACCCGTTTCTTTAACCTTTTCTACGATTGTGTTTTCATCCACATCCATACCTAAATCATGAAGTTCAAAACCAGAACTTAATAGAAGAGAGCCAAGAATATTTTTTCCAATATCATGATTATCTCCCTTAACAGTAGCTAGAATTATTTTTACTTTTTCTGAAGACGTATCTGCTGCGGCTAACGCAGGTTGTAAAATAACAAATGCTTCTTTCATTGTTTCACCAGCTAGCACAAGTTCAGTTAAATAGTATTCTTTTTCCTCATATCGACGTCCAACTTCATCCATGCCATTCGTTAAAGCGTTTAATATATCAAAAGGTTTTTTATCCTCACCTAATGCTTCTTTTACTGCGTCAGCAATATCGTCAACTTCTAATTCAATTACTAGCTCAGTTAATTTTTCAAAATCCATAAAGATC
>JABUBN010000625.1_pt1 | contig 10414 bp, 9 predicted proteins | sample 7240341 | NCBI WGS metagenome assembly JABUBN01 (sample SAMN07256345, study PRJNA390944) | subsurface metagenome | isolation source: Methane hydrate marine sediment | place: Pacific Ocean: Eastern North Pacific, ODP site | reverse complement strand
ATCGGAGGGGTTAACCCAGGTGGATATGGCTATTCTTATGGGAGTCTCCCAAGTTCATATTTCCCAATTTGAGACTGGTGGACTCATCCCCTCCGAGAGCCAGACTAAAAAGATTACCGAGATTCTGGGCATAGATAAAGAAACCTTGAATCGGGAACTTCGTCAATTCTACGAGGCTAGAAAGAAGGAATTAAAAAAGAGGATGGAGGAAAAGGCAAAATAATAACTATTTAAGATATTATAATTAAAATATAAAAATATAGAAAAAAGAAGAGAGATATGTAAAAGAAAGGAAGCAGAGAAGAAGATGAAGAGAGATTAAAAAAAGGAAGGAGGTGAAAAAGTAAGTTAAAAAAGAAGCATAAAAAATTGAAAGGGGGAATGTCATGAAAAAAGAATTTTTGTGGGTTTTTCAATTTATAGAGAAAATTATATTTTCGCTATAATATAGAGTCTACTATAAGGAGGCAATGTCTGGATGAAAATATATCTATCTTTTGATATTGAAGGAGTTTCGGGGATAACTGATAATGTTAAGGATTTAGACGCAAATTCACCAAAATTTCGTGATGCTATGGAGTTATCTACCAATGATGTTAATGCTGCTGTTGAAGGAGCTGTAGCTGCTGGGGCAACAGAAATCGTAGTTAATGATGGACATGGTTGGAATAGAAGGAATATACTTTATGAAAAATTGCATCCAAAAGCTAGTTTATTAAGAGGTAGAATAACTACCTCTGGATTGAACATGGCAGCATTTGATGAGAGTTATGATGCTATCTTTTTTGTGGGTTGGCATTCACGAGCAAGTGCCCCTGGAGTATTAAGTCACTGTTTAGATTCCCGTGTTTTTACTGATTGGAGAGTAAATGATAAAAGTATTGGGGAACCAGAAATTGCTGCAGCTTTGGCAGGTACATACAATATACCTTTAATTTTATTTACTGGAGATAATGCATCATGTAATGAGATAAAGGAGTGGGCTCCTGATTGTGAATTGGTAACAACTAAATTTGCTATAGATCGCTTTTCAGCTATTTGTCTGTCTAAAGAGATAACTTATGAGCTAATAAAAAATGGTGCCGAAAAAGCCATAAAAAGAAGACAGGGAATTAAGCCTTTTAAATTCGAAATGCCGATTAAAATTGAAGCTGATACTCTAAATGACCATTTTGCTAAAGCCATAGCAGAAATACCAGGAGTGGAATTAGCCGGCCCCTTAACAGTAAAGTACGAGAGCACAGATTACCGTGAAGCTTTTAAGACTATTCATGTAATGCAGTTAATTGGTGGAACAGCATTTAAGAGTTAGAATAGTCTTTAAATACCATATGTTGTGAAAACCAAGGTGTAGACTCTACGAGAATTAAAGATTATTATTTTTTTAAAGGAGAAGAAAAATGAAAGTTTATTTTAAGTATAGTTTAGTGTTTTTGATAATTCTGCTATTAGTAGGATCAACTTTGATGGCTTTTGCTGGAGAAAAGAAAGAGGTCAAAACTATTCTATTTTATAGCCATCGTTTATCTGAGCAACCGTATGGAGATATATTGCGTAATGAACTTGAAAGGTATATGATACTTCACCCCGATATTAAGATTGAGACTGCTACTACATCTTATACTGAAACTCCAACTAAGCTGGCTACAATGGTTTTAGGAGGAGCATCTCCTGATGTGGTTTATTGTGGAAGATATCAGGGAATATTTAGGCATGAAGGTCTATTAATGAACTTAGAACCATTTATTAAGGAGTATGGATCAGAGAAATATAAAAGTATGTTCCCAGATGTTGCAGCAGGAACTGTAAGTGATTCTGAAGGTGAGTGGTATGCAATTCCAACAGAAATACAATTCTGGACATTAAATATTAATGCAGATAGAGTAAAAGAAGCAGGGATAGAAATACCTAAAGATAGACGATGGAATTGGGATGAGTTTTTAGAAGTAGCAAATAAATTAAATAATCCAGAAAAAGGTAAATATGCATATGTAAATTATGGGTACGGTTCAGATGGACAAGCTCTTGTCGTGGGGCAATGGATGCTAGCAAATGGTGGTACATATTGGGGGATTGATCCTGAATGCACTGGAGTTAATCTATTAACAAAGGCGAATATTGAAGCCGTTAAAAATTATATTTCCTTGGGTATGAATGGATATCAACCTCCTGGTTATATTGAAAGAGGAGGAGGAGATCATTATAGATTATTAGGTTCAGTTGCCGCTATGGGAATTACTCATCCTGGTGGTGTTGCCAACGCAATTGCATCGTCAGGTGGTAAAATTTCAGGATTTATACCATTATTGACTCCAGGAAATGATACCCTCAAACTCTCTATGTTTATAGAAGCTTGGGGTATTGGAGCTGGCGCCAAAAATCCTGAGTTAGGTTGGGATTTAATAAACTGGTTGAACAAAGAGGAAAATGAAATCGAAAGACTGGAAGTTCAAGGCACATTGCCTGCTATGAAATCTGCTATGGATAAAGTAAAAGCAGAAATGCCAGAGATGAAATTCTGGATTGATTTGGTAGATTATTCCGAAACATCAGGTTATGAATATTTACCAGGATCTGAGGAAATTAAAAAGGATGCGAATGATGCACTAACACGTATGTATCAAGGTGAAAAAGTTGAAACTGTGCTACAAGATTTAGAAGAAAAAATTAAGGAAATAATGAAGAGATAGCAAAGCAGAGAATTTTAAAGATTCTAAATACAATTAGGCCGGAACTAAACTCTCGGTCTAATTGTATTTTTAAAAGTTTTTTTAAGTAAAGATAGAGAGGTAAAATTATGTTTAAAAACTTAAAGGATTTCTATTGTAATAATTCTTTTAATGTTAATTCAATTAAAGAGATAGATACTCAACCTGGAACAATAATGAAAGGGATTTGGAATATTGGAGTTGATACAACTGGTATTTTAGAAAAGATACCAGTAATTATAATAAAAGGAATTAATAATGGCCCGACGCTATGGATTCAGGGATGTATCCATGGAGATGAACCTAGTTCCTCGTTAACTGTTCTTTCTTTAATAAAAGAAGTGAATCCAAAAGAATTAAATGGGAAGATTATATTGATACCTGTTTTAAATGTTCCTGCGTTTAAGTATCGTCAAAATCCCACTCCTATAGATAATATAGATCTATATTATGCATTTTCAGGGGAAGCAGACGGATCTTATACTTATCAATTAGCGAATAAAATATTACAAAATGTTCTAGAAACCGCTAATTATCTTATTGATATACATGCAGGAACTTCGACATATTTCTGTACTGAATTTGCTAGTTATCTTGTTGGATTAGCAGCATCAAAAAAATCTGAATCTATGGCAGTTGCAAGTAGCTCTCCATTAATCGTTGGTAGAGAAGTAAGAAGCGAGAAGGAGAAAAATATAATGTTTGCGCATGTATGTTCGAAAGGTATCCCTTCAATGATGATCTCAAATGGAGGGCATCGACGATTAAATTCGGAAATAGTTGACCCATTGGTAAAAAGATGTCTGAATGTATTGAAATATCTAAAAATGATGTCCGGAGAAGTAAAAAAGAATAAAGAATCAAAATTACTCAAAGGAATATTTTATCTTTTTAGTAATACTGGTGGGTTTGTAATTAATGAAGCGAATATTGGTGACTTACTAAATAAAGGACAGATTATTGCAAGGATATACAATATTTATGGAGAAGAAATGGAGGTAATAAGATCTCCCTACAAAAAGGCCTATTTAATAGAGACAGCTGATGGAGTTGTAAATCAGGGAGAATTGATTGCGGAATTTTTTATTCCTTTTGAACAAAAAGAAGATGAAACAAACTAGTTTAAAAAAAGCTAAAAAGTTTTATATGTTATTTTTTATAACTCCCGCAATTACTGTAATGTTAGCTGTACTTATATTTCCATTATTTGGAGCTATTTATCTTAGTTTCAATGATTTTGTTGGACAAAAATTAGTATTTGCTGGATTTAAAAATTATTTACTATCTATTTCAAATGAAGATGTTTGGAATGCGCTACTCATCAATCTAAAATTTACTTTTTTTTGTGTATTTTTTAGTTTTATGCTTGGTCTTATTCTAGCCTTATTATTAAATAAAATTCGTTTTAGTAGATTTTTTCGATTAGCATTTCTTATGTCATGGCCAACGATGTCAGTAGTTACAGGTATAATTTTTGCATGGATTTTCAATGCACAATTTGGTGTGATTAATGAAATTTTAGTTAAAAGTGGTATACTCAGTAGCTATATTGCTTGGTTTGGAAAAATTCAAACGGCTTTTCCTATAGTTATTAGCGCAAGCGTTTGGAAAGAATCTCCTTTTTACATGATAATGATATTAGCAGGAATGAAGGCTATCCCTGAAGTTCAATATGAAGCGGCTAAAGTTGATGGAGCTAACAGTTTTCAGCTGTTTCGTTATATTACACTACCTTATTTAAAAGATGTCATTAAAATTACAGTAATGCTTCAAATTATATGGCGATTTAGAGAGTTTGATATTATTCAAATAATGACACAAGGCGGACCAAACAAAGGAACTGAAGTTTTATCAGTTTTAGTATATAGATATTGTTTTAAATATATTCGATTCGGTGAGGGAGCTGCAATAGCTGTATTGATGACTATAATTAGTATGTTCTTTACAGTAGTTTATCTGAAACTAACTACGAAAGGAGATCAAAAATGATTAGGGAAAAACTTGTGGTAAAAATATTTCGATGGTTATTATTAATGACTCTCTTAATTATTTTTGCGTTTCCGTTATATTGGATGATTGTTACTAGCTTACAACCGGTAGGAGGATTTGCAGGAGATCGTACTCCCTATCTTATTCCAAAAATAGTAACCTTAGAAAGTTACAAATATATAATAAATAATATAGATTTTATTAAAGAATATTTAAATAGTTTAATTGTGTCAATCTCTACAACATTTATAGTTGTTTTTTTAAGTGTAATGGCTGCTTATGGATTTTCAAGATTTACTTTTATTGGAAAACAAAAAATAATCGCTGGAATGTTAATTTTTCAAATGTTTCCTAAAATCATTTTAGTTATTCCCTTTTTTATCTTTATGAGACTGTTAGGTTTATTAAGTACAAATATTGGATTAATTATATCATATACCTCTTTTGCCTTGCCATTCACCATTTGGCTGCTTGTTGGTTTTTTTGATGCAATACCCAAATCCCTTGATGAATGTGCGATGATAGATGGTGCTACACCCATTCAAGCATTTTATAAAATTGTCTTACCCCTTGCAGCTCCAGGAGTTGTTGCAACAGCGCTATTTGCTTTTGTATTATCGTGGCAAGAGTATTTATTTGCTCTTGTACTTTCGATCAGGCCAGGTTCAGCTTTATTGACCCAAGGTTTAGCAGGAATGATTCAAGAGTGGGTTACATTATATGAACCAATGATGGCTGGTGCTGTTTTAGCTATTTTTCCATTAGTAATAATATATTTTTTCCTTGAAAAATATCTTGTAAGTGGGCTAACAGCAGGAGCTGTTAAAGAATAATTAACAAGGGAGTAGAAAATGTCTGATAAAGATAGAAGAGAAGTGAAATCAAAATTAAAACTAAATGCATTAGGCCATTCCTATAATGATATGTATTTTTTCATTATCCCTTTTCTTCTGCCCCTTTTAAGAAAAGAGTTCGGAATCAATTATGTTCAATCAGGACTAATCTTAACTGTTCACGTTGCTTTAAGGTCTATCTTTTCCTTAGTATTCGGATATTTTGGGGATAAATATGAGAAAAAAGTGATTATAGCCAGTGGCTTTATCTGCTCTTCTATTTTTTTAGGAAGTTTAATCTGGATAAATAATATCAACACCATTGTTACTTTTTTATTTTTATTAGCTATCGGTGTTTCAACTTTCCATCCCTTAGCAACTGCCATGGTTAGAGAAAATTCTAAGAAACATCAGAGAGGACATTATATAAGTCTATTTTTAGCCGCGGGAACAGCAGGGATAATTGTTACAAGTCTATTATTCGGTTTTTTAGTTCAAATATGGGGATGGAAAATTACCTGCTTGCTACTCTCTTTACCTGGTTATTTCTTGGGTTACGCATATTTAAAATCAAAAAAGGGTAAAAAAAATCCCAAAGTAAAAGTAGAGAAGAAAATCAAGCAAGGGCATATTAATTTATTTTTTATTAGCATGGGTATTCGAAGCCTGGGATTCTGGGCCATTCTTTCCTTTCTTCCTATTTACGCTACAGATTATCTTGGCTTAAAACCAGAGATTTCTGCTTGGATAATCACAATAATTTTTACTGGGATATTTCTAGGTAATCTCATTTCTAGTAAAATTATAGATAAAAATCATCTACTCATCTTAGTATTATTAACAACCATTATTACTACTTTCTTACTTCTGGGTATTACTTTCATTGCCCAAATTATACTCATAGTTTTACTTGTGGTAATCGTGGGTATTCTACATGGGATATTTATTTCCTCTAAAAATATTTGGCTAACCTTTATTTGTCCGGTTAATCATCAGAGTAAAATTTTTGGGATAAGTTTCTTCGTTGAGGGAATTTCGGCTACAATTGCTCCTATCCTTTACGGATGGATTGCAGATCAAATTAGTTTAATTTGGGCCTATCGTTTTGCCACTGTTCCTCTATTTATTAGTTTTCTTTTTTTTTTGGTACTCTATTTTTTAGAGAATAAATGAGATAAAGCCTAAAAAAAATGAAATTTGACTTTTTTTTATCTTAAGGTGTTATAACATAAAGTGCATTAGTTATCGTGAGAAGAATAATTCTTTGTTCAAAAGTTGCCCTGTAGTATTAAAAGATCATAGTAAATGATGGTAAATAAGCCAAGTCTATATAGATAGTATGATTATTTAAGAATCCGGTGGTCCGGCTTATTTCTCCAGAGTTCTCCAGATTGCCGGTCCCTCTGCTCCCCTTCCTTTTAATAACCTTTTATCTAGGGGGGAGCAGGATTATTTAAAAGGTGGTGGTTGCTATATCAAAATTTCCCTTTTCCTGCTCTTAAAATTAAAAAGTACTAATTGAGCTACGATAAGGGGCAGGTTTTTAATCAGATTTTGCCTGCCCCTTTTCACAGATAAGATTTTTTGTGGACTAGGATAAAAAGCGAAATTAAACGGTTTAGAAATATTTTTAAGGATTAAAAAAGGAGGAATAAAAAATGAAAAAGATTAAAATTGCTATTGCAGGAGTAGGGAACTGTAGCAGTTCTTTAGTCCAGGGCATACACTATTATAAATGTGGAGTACCTTATAAGCCTGCTGCGGAGGGAGAGATAAAATTTAAGTCTGCTGCGGAGGGAGAGATAAAATTTAAGTCTGCTGCTAGGGCAAAGATCGGTCTAATGCACTGGGATATTGGGGGATATGAGCCCTCTGATATCGAGGTGGTAGCTGCCTTTGATATTGATAAGCGGAAGGTAGGGAAGGATGTCTCTGAAGCTATATTTGCCCTTCCCAATTGTACTACAGTATTTCGTAAATATATCCCTGAAACCGGGGTTAGAGTACAGATGGGGAAGATTTTAGATGGCTTTGCTGACCATATGGAAGATTATCCCGACCCATGTACTTTTGTCTTGGCTGAAGAAAAAGAAGCTACCAGAGAGGATATAGTGGAGATACTAAAAAGATCAGGGGCAGAGGTATTACTTAATTATATGCCGGTAGGTTCAGAAAAAGCTACAAAGTTCTATGCCCAGTGTGCCCTAGAGGCAGGGGTTGCCTTTATAAACAATATGCCGGTCTTTATCGCCAGTAACCCCGAGTGGGCTGATAAGTTTAAAGAAGAAAACATCCCCATTATCGGAGATGATATAAAATCACAGTTAGGGGCCACTATTGTCCACAGGGTATTAACCACCTTATTTAAAAATAGGGGGGTAAAATTAGAGAGGACCTACCAGCTTAATACCGGTGGAAATACAGATTTCCTTAATATGCTGGAGCGCCATCGATTGATTTCTAAGAAGGTATCAAAGACAGAGGCGGTACAATCTGTAGCAGGAGAAAGGCTTGCCGATGGAGATATACATATTGGTCCCAGTGACTATGTCCCCTGGCAAAAAGACAACAAGGTCTGCTTTATAAGGATGGAGGGGAGGCTCTTTGGTGATGTGCCTATGAATCTGGAGTTAAGACTATCAGTAGAGGATTCCCCTAACTCTGCCGGTGTGGTAATAGATGCTATAAGGTGCTGTAAACTTGCCCTTGACCGGGGTCAGGGAGGAGTGTTGTATTCTCCCTCAGCTTATTTTATGAAACATCCGCCAAAACAGTTTACCGATGCTGAGGCCTTTAATCTTACCGAAGAATTCATTGCCGGGAAGAGAGATAATTGAAAGATGAAATGCCTGATTATTGCCGCAGGGGAAGGGAGTAGATTATCTAACAGGGGCAATTCTAAACCCCTCGTCCTCCTTTTAGGACTACCCCTTATCGAGAGGGTAATATTAACTGCAAAGGGGGCAGGTTTATCTGATTTTTATGTGGTAACGGGATATAACGGAGAAAAGCTGAGAAACCACCTTGATACATTTAGCCAGGACAAAGACTTAAAGATAAACAATCTTATAAATGAAGAATGGGAAAAGGAGAATGGGCTCTCGGTCCTTAAGGCAAAAGGGGAAATAGAGGAGAATTTTATCCTGCTGATGAGTGACCATATTTTTGATTGCTCTATACTGACCGAATTGCTGCAGGAGAAGGTTGTTGACGGAGAAATTATGTTGGCGGTAGATTATAAGCTGGAGAATAGCATTGTCGATGTTGATGATGTTACCAAAGTTTTGGTTGATGGTAAGGACAAAATTATAAATATAGGAAAGGATATCAAAAAATATAATGCCTATGATATCGGGATCTTTCTCTGCTCTCCAGCACTGTTTGAGGCCCTAGAAGAAGGTTTAGCCCATGGTGAAACCTCTCTTTCGGCAGGAATAAAGATATTGGCTAAAAAGAAGAAGGCAAGGATCTTTGACATTAAGGGGAACTACTGGATTGATGTGGATGATGAAATAGCCTTTAGAAAGGCAGAAAATATTCTTTTGGCTAATCTAAAAAAAACTTCTGATGGTCCTGTATCCAGGCACTTAAACCGTCCTATCTCTACTTTAATTTCTAAATATCTCCTAAAGAAACCTATTACCCCCAACCAGATTTCCTTCTTTGCTTTCGTCCTTTCGGTGATTGGTGCCCTTTTTTTCTTTTTAGGGGGATATGTTAATTTACTAACCGGTGGGATATTGGCCCAAATATCCTCTATTATTGATGGGTGCGATGGAGAGATTGCTCGGTTAAAGTTTCAAGCATCAGAGTTTGGAGGTTGGTATGATGCCGTCTTAGACCGTTATGCCGATGCCTTTCTTCTATTTGGTCTAACTTATTATACATATTCTCCTGGTGAAAATTTCTTATATCTGTTAATCGGATTTTTGGCCCTTATCGGTTCCTTTATGAACAGTTATACTGCTGATAAATATGATGGCCTGATGAAGAAAAAACTTGGCCCGGGAAAGCACTATTTTAGAATAGGTCGTGATATCCGGATGTTTATAATATTTCTGGGGACCTTAATAAATCAGCCTGTTTTGATCCTATTTATAATTGCCTTTACAATGAATGCAGAAAATATCAGGCGGATAGTAATGTTTTATAAAAGCAAATGAAAAGGGGGTTGATATCATACGTTGAAGGTTAGAGAAACACTATCTAAGCTACCAGGGAACGTTTTTAGGGGTATTTTGAGCAAGTTATTAAATAAGAAAGGGGGTTTAAATAATGGACTGGTTTCTTCTTATTGGAGTTTTAGTTGTGGTAGTAGGAATAATTTATTTTTTGTTCAAGAAAGAAAAGAAAAAAAAGGGGGTTTAATTAAGTGAGTAATATGACTAAGGCGGTTAGCTTTCTTTATAAATTAGCTCGTAAACTTAATGATGTAAAAGTTATAACCTCAGGAGATCCTAAAAAAATGGCCAGGAGAGTAAAGAATAAAATTATAGGTAGGAAATTAATTCGTAAAATTTGGTAATGTTTTTTAAAAAAGGAGTTAAATAATATGTGGTTTTGGATCTTAATTATATTTATTTTTATTGCCGGTGGGATAATCTATTCAATTTTTTTGAGAAAGATATTGAAATAGTCAAGGAAGGAGAATTTTAAAAATGAAAAATAAAAGTAAATTTAAGGGATTTGTAAAGGTCTTTGGAAAAGACAAACAAACTTTATTATCAGAAACTAAGATCGGGGAATTCCTGGCGATGGGTTGCGAACTGGAAAAAGACGAGATAGGCCTTTATATTGCCAGTTTAGACGTTTCGGCAAGTTGTGGCTTTAAATTTGAGGAATGGGAGAATTTTGTCAGGGGAGTTAATGAGGCTAATAAAAATT
>JABUBN010000624.1_pt1 | contig 10415 bp, 8 predicted proteins | sample 7240341 | NCBI WGS metagenome assembly JABUBN01 (sample SAMN07256345, study PRJNA390944) | subsurface metagenome | isolation source: Methane hydrate marine sediment | place: Pacific Ocean: Eastern North Pacific, ODP site | reverse complement strand
ATTAAGGAGGTGGTAAGAGAGAAAAGGAAATTTTCTGTTTGTTTTTAATTACCTAAAATAAAGGAGGAAAAATAGTTAAAATGTCAAGAAAAACAGTTATTTTGTGTTTGTTGAGTTTAATAATTTTAGTCAGTTTTACCACTTCAGTCTTAGCAGAAGTAAAGGGCCCTATTGTTGATAAGGTTTACTTCAACGTTAGAATGAAAGAAGAAATTGGTTTAAAGGATGCGGCAGAAGGCTTGACTGATATCTTTTTCTGGGGAGTTAATGGCCCCACAATTATGGGTTTAGACCAGGCCACCAGAGATAAGCTGGATATATATGCAGTACCTTCGGGTTCCTGGTCACTTAATTTTAATCCTGTACCCAACGCAGCTCCTTACATCGTTAAAGTAGAAGATAAGGAATTTTTCAATCCCTTCGCTATCAGGGAAGTAAGATTTGCCATGAATGACCTCATTGACCGGAAATATCTTGTTGACGAGATTTTAGGTGGTGCTGGTGGTCCTATGTTTACTATGGGTACCCCAGGCCAACCGGGTACCTATAAATATAACCTGGTAGCCAATCGGTTGGGATTCACTCCCGAGGGGAATGAAAAGAAAGCCATAGAAGATATAACCGAAGTTTTACAGGAAGCGGCAGCCCTGCCAGAGCTACAGGGAAGATTGGTAAAACAGGGAGAATGGTGGACCTTTGACGGTGAGCCGGTAACTATTAATTTCCTTATCAGGGTTGATGACCCTCAAGGAAGGTTGAAAGAAGGACAGTATATAGCTTCCCAGATTGAAAAAGCGGGTATTAAAGTCGAACGCTGTCTCTGGGATAGGGTTAAATGTATTGAAACCTCATATTACTCCGACCCGGCAGATTATAAGTGGAATATCTATACCGAGGGATGGGGAGCCGGAGCTACCCGGGCATTCTGGGAACATATTGTCTGCCAGATGTATGCCCCCTGGTATGGTTATATGGCCGGTGGACCGGACAATAAATGGCATTATGAGAATGACGAAATTGACCGTTTGACCGAAAAGGCTTATACCGGGAATTTCCTGACCGAAGAAGAATACTGGGAAACTGTATTGGAAGCTTTGGATTTGGCCTTAAAAGATGCCTGCAGAATATATGTAGCCTTCCAGATGGATTACTATGCCACCAATAAAGCTGCCTTTAATAACAGGATGTGCTACGGTTTAGGAGATGGTTTAAATGAATGGTCATTAATCACCGCTAATACCAAGAATAAAGAATTAAGAGTTACTGAATATTCTGCCAAAGGGGCTTTGTTTATGTCCGCCTGGGACCCCATCGGGACAGAAGGTTTCAATGATGTCTATAGTCTGGTTATCGCCCAACCTCTATCTGAAAGAGGTTCATTTGAAAGCCCTGCCAGTGCAATTGCTACATCTTTAAGGGCAATCCCCAAAGATGTGGAAACCAAAGTGCATCGGGACGAATCCGGAGAGGTAGTAGGCGATATTGCAGTTTCACTGGATGCGATAAAATACAATTCTGCCAAGAAAGAATGGTATAAAGTGGGTTCGGGAGTAAACTCAATGAGTAAAGGCACTTACAGTTTCCTTTTTGGTAATTTCCATCATGGTCAGCAAATGACTATTGTGAATCTTCTCTATGCCGAAGCATTTGTAACCGAATGGATAAATAAGGATGGAGAAGATGATAAGTATTACGATGCAGCATATGAAGATTACCATAGACCTGATCAGGAAATCAAACAGGGATGGTTATTAAATCCTGATGGTACGATTACCAGCTATTTTGATTATAATTTCCCGCCATCTAAAGAAAGAGTTGCTGCCAATGGAGCACCTCAGGCTTATCTGTCTGGAAGGTATATGATACTACCTTGGGAAATTTTTGAGGTATTAGGAGAATTGGTAGCGGTAGGAAGTGAGTCAGGTACCGTGTATAGCTTTACTCCTGGTGATGGGGTAGAACAGGTAGATCTATTACGACTATCCTGTGTAAAAGATATCCGGGCAAAACTGGTAGAATTGATAAATGATAGTCATCTGCCGGTATCTTTAAAAGATTATGTTACAGTAGAAGAAGCGAAAACCGGATATGAAGCAGCCATCAAGTGGATCGATGAAAAAGGTCATGCATTTATAGGTAACGGTTCTTTCTATCTGGAGAAATATGATCCTACTACTAATTATATAGAGTTAACTGCTTTCAGAGATCCGGAATATCCCTTTACTCCTGACTACTGGCCAAGCGTCTTTGCTACTACCACAGTACGAATTGATAGTGTCGATATACCCCCCATATATCTGCGTCTTTCTAAAAAAGAAGGCGTACCGGTAAAGGTTCAAGTATCTGAAGTATTATATCCGGAAGGAACAGCCAAGATAGCTGAGGGCGGAGAAGTCTCGGTTATGCTAATAACTCCTACTGAAGAATTATCTTACAAAGCTAAATTTATGGGTGCCGGATTATTTGAGGCAATTATACCCACAGATGCAGTTAAGGATTTAGAAGATGGTTCGTACACTGTCTTAATCAGCGCTTCAATAGAAGGGGCTGTACCTGCCTCAGTTGCAAGCTCAACCGTGATATATTGAAAAAACTTAACTTTGCAGTGTCCTCTATAGAAAGTTATTCAATAGAGGGCACTGCCCTTTTATGATTTAATTAAATTTAGAAATTAAATGTAAATTTTATGGAAATTTCCTTTTTCAGTAAATCTGTTTTGTAGATATTCACTTAACACTGAATTGTGAATTTTGCATTCTGTATTTGAAACTAACGACTAATTTATTAGGAGAAATAGCATATAATGTATTGGAAATACTGTATTAGAAGAATTGTCTATGGTTTTGCTATCTTCGTCATGCTTATCTTCATCTTTTCCGCACTCTTTAATACTACTATGGAGAGTACTTTAAGGTCACAGATAGAAGAAGAGATTCGCGGAGAGACTTTGAAACTTGACACCCGGATGACTCCGGAAGAAATTACCCATTATATATCTGAAAGGAGAGAGTTTAAACGACACCTCTATCACTTAGATAAACCCATCTGGGGCCGGATTTTCTGGAGAGCGGTTAATGTCCTTTCTCTTGATTTTGGCAAAGCTACTATAATGAGATCTTCTTCCGGGGAAGCAGATGTCTGGACAATTATCGCTGAATGTTTGCCCCGAACTGTTCTACTTTTTACTACCGCTATATTTATTAATATTGTTTTGGGATTATGGTTAGGACTTAAAAAGGCGCAAAGAGCGGGAGGATTAATGGATAAAACTACCTCTATCGGCACCATGATTGTTTATGGTATGCCCTCCTGGTGGCTGGGCATGCTGGTAATTATGTTCTTTGCTTACACTATTAAAATATTTCCTTCGGGAGGTCTGCATTCTATTCCTCCCCCGACCGGCTTTGCCTATTATATAGACCTTCTTCATCATATGGCTTTGCCGGTATTGACCCTGGTGATTATAGGATTTTGGGGTAGTGCCTTTCTTATTAGAAATATAATGTTAGGTATTTTACAAGAAGATTATATTATGGCTGCTCGAACCAGGGGAATCCCGGAGCGGAAAGTGCTCTATGGTCATGCTATGCGGACTGCAGCGCCGCCCATAGTAACTATGGCCCTTCTTTCTCTTCTTGCTTCAGTAGGAGGCAATATCATTTTTGAAGGAATTTTTAGCTGGCCCGGTTTAGGGAATCTTTATTGGATTGCCATTGAACAGAATGATATACCGGTTTTAATGGGCAATCTTTTCATTACTACAGCCCTATATATAGGAGGATTGGTTATCCTGGACCTTATCTACGGATTTCTTGATCCCCGGATTAAAGTGGGAGGAAGGCAGTAATGAAGTGGATTGATTTTAAAACAGGTTTCCGGGATTTTTGGCACGAATTTAAGAGAGTCAAATTTGGTTTATTTGGTCTAATTTTATTATTTATATTTGTTCTTACTATTTTAATAAACCCTTACATCGTACCTTTCCCCGAAGCAAGCAGCCGTTGGAGAGATATTACTTATTGGGAAGATAATCCCGTCAGCGCCCCTCCGGTATGGGTTAACTGGTTTTCTTCTGCTAAAAGGGCACCTTCTTTAATTATAGAAGAGCATGCTTTTTCAGAGGAGAAAATGGGGAAAATAAAATTATCTAGAGCGGTTTTTGAGTACGAATATTCCTATGACCTTCCCCCTCTGGATATTATATTCCATGGTTATGCTATAGGGTCACCGGTTATTATGTTAAGCATAGAAAGACCTGATGGCCATATTATCGAACTGGTCAGGAGACCGATATCCAAGAGTGATGGGAAGAAGGTCAGGGTATCGATTGGTAAAGATACGAGGATCGAATCATATAACTTTGGCGCTAAGTTCGAAAATTTAGAAGGTAACAGAATCGAAAGAGAAATGGTTAAACCAACCAGTGTTTTATTTTCTGAGGCAAAAGAAGGGATTTTGGTTTATCCTTCCCCCCTTAAAGGGACTTACAAGTTGATAGCTGAGATTATTCTACCTGGCGAGAATGATGAAGTAGTAGATATCTATTTTACTTTTTCCGGAGGCGTATCCGGTTGGCTGGGGACAGATAGTTCCAAGAGAGATATCTGGAGCGGGGTTGTGGCCGGGGTAAAATGGGCTCTGCTTATCGGGCTATTAACTGCTCTTACTGCCGTCTCTGTCGGGGTAACCTATGGAGTAATGAGTGCTTATCTGGGAGGATGGAAAGATTCATTAATGCAAAGAATCTTTGAACTCTTTTTAGGTGTTCCTTTACTTCCTGTTTTAATAGTGATGAGCGCCATCTTTAAACCCAATATCTGGATAATGATTCTAATGATGAGTTGTTTTTTCTGGGTAGGGCCGGTAAAAACCGTAAGAAGCATGGGGTTGCAAATTAAAGAAGAAACCTATATTGAAGCTGCACAAGCCTTTGGAGCTTCAAGCAGCAGAATCATATTTAAACATATGATACCTATACTTATCCCCTATGCTTTTGCTTCTATGGCTCTTTATGTTCCCAGGGCTATTGTCTATGAAGCATCGATTAGTTTATTAGGGTTGGGTGATTCAACAATTGTAACCTGGGGGCAGATACTTCATGATGCCCTAACCGGAGGAGCAGTATTAAATGGTCTATGGTGGTGGGTTATTCCTCCCGGTCTATTTATAGCCTTGATGGGTATGACTTTTGCTTTTATAGGTTTTGCTATGGATAAGATTTTACATCCCAAATTAAGGACGAGGTGAAATGGTAGATACAGATAATGTTCTAAAAGTAGAAAACTTAAAGATTAATTTTTTTACCCGCAAAGGGATAGTTTATGCGGTTGATGATATTTCATTTACCTTAAAAAAAGGAGAAACTCTCGGTTTGGTAGGAGAATCAGGATGTGGTAAAACAACTACCGTCTTAGGGTTGATGAAAATGGTGCCTACGCCCGGTGAAATTACCGGTGGTAGGATTTTAATAGATGGGAAAGATGTTATCCCTCTATCTGAGAATAAAATGAGACAAAAAGTGAGATGGGAAAAGATTTCCATGGTCTTTCAGGGAGCGATGAATTGTCTTACCCCGGTATATACTGTTGAAAAACAGATGATGGAGACCATTCAAGAACACAAGAATATAAAACGCCTTCAAGCGAAAAAATGCATAACAAATTATTTAAATTTAGTTGGACTTCCTGAAGATATAATTCGCAGATATCCTCACGAGCTGTCTGGTGGTATGAAACAACGGATAGTTATTGCTACCGCCCTCTTTTTAGAACCAAAAATTGTGATCTGTGATGAGCCTACCACTGCCTTAGATGTGGTAGTTCAGGCCCAGATTATAAATCTTATAAAGAGATTAAAGAAGAAATTAGGTTTATCAGTGATCTTTATTACTCATGACCTGGCTACAGAAGCAGAAGTTGCCGACCGCTTATTAGTAATGTATGCCGGTAAATTGGCAGAAATTGGAACAAGTGAGCAGATCTACGGCAAAGGAGGGCCAATTCATCCTTATACTGAAAAACTGCTCAAAGCTACTCCCCTGCTTCATGAGAAAGTAAAAGAACTTTCTTTTATCCCCGGTACCCCCCCTGATTTGGTTGATCCACCTTCGGGGTGCAGATTTCATCCGCGTTGTTCAGAAGCAATGGAAAGATGTAAAAAAGATGAGCCCCCCTTAGTTGAAGTAGAACCTGAACATCAGATAGCCTGTTGGAGGAATCATTATGAGTGAACCTATTTTTAAAATTAAAAATCTTCATAAATGGTTTCCGATAAGACGAACTATTACTCAAATCTTAAAAGGGGAACACATATGGGTGAAAGCTGTCGATGGTATTACTTTTAACATTGATCAAGGAGAAATATTTGGACTGGTGGGTGAATCAGGATGTGGAAAAACCACTACCGGAAAATTGTTTATGAAACTTTTGGAACCTACCGATGGAAAGATAATATTTAAAGGGAAAGATGTGACCCATCTTAAGGCTAATAAACTTAAAGAATACCGAAGGAATGTTCAGATGGTCTTCCAGGACCCCTATGCTTCTATGAATCCGAGATTTCGAGCCTGGGATGTACTTGAAGAACCATTAATTATCCATCAGGTAGGTGAAACCAAAGCAGAACGGGAAAAGATTGTTCGTCGTTCCCTTGAAGAAGTAAGGCTTATTCCTCCCGAAGAATTTATGGAACGCTTTCCTCATATGTTAAGCGGGGGACAGCGTCAAAGGGTAGCTACTGCTAGAACTTTGGTCTTGTCCCCAAGTATGATTGTGGCTGATGAGCCGGTTTCCATGATCGATCTATCCACCCGAGCAGAGATTTTATATATGATGAAAACAGTGCAAAGAGAATTGGGCCTAACCTATCTATATATCACTCACGATCTTTCTACCGCTCGTTATTTTACCGACCGGATTGCGGTTATGTATTTAGGAAAAATTGTAGAGATGTCTGGTGCAGATGAAGTTATCGATAACGCTCTTCATCCTTATACTAAAGCTTTAATTGCTGCCGTATGTGAGCCAATTTCCGGCAAATCTAATACTATTAAAGAGATTCCCATTAAAGGGGAGATACCTTCAGCGGCGAATATTCCTTCCGGCTGCAGATTTCATCCCCGATGCCTCTATGCTAAACCCCGATGCCAAGAAGAGGAACCTATTTTAAAAGAAGTAGAATCAGGGCATCAAGTTGCCTGTTATTTAATTGATTAGGAGTTGATGTTGTATATGAAGGAAATACTGAAAGATATTTTAAGTTGGTTAGAAACAAAAGTAAGCTATGCTGATTTAAGATTTGTTCAAACTGAAAAAGAGAACATCGAAGTAGAAAATGGTATCTTATCTTCCTATAATGTGTTGACTAATCGAGGGGTAGGAATACGGGTATTGGCAAATGGTGCTTGGGGATTTGCTGCTTCTAATAATTTAGACAAAGCATCTTTACAGGAAGCAGCTGCCAAGGCTTTAGATATTGCCCGAGCCTCTGCTCTAACTAAAAAAGAAGATATTAGACTTGCTGCTGAAGATAAACATATTGCCACTTATACCACTCCTATAACTAAAGATCCCTTCCAGATAAATCCCTCAGAAAAGATAGACCTTTTAGTAAAAGCTACCAAGATTATGTTAAAAGACAAAGTGAAGAAAAGCGAAGGTTCATTTAGTTTTTATAAGATTAATAAAATATTTGTATCTACCGAAGGTTCTGAAATAGAACAGACTATATTTGAGTCCGGAGGTGGAATTGCTGCCTATGCTATTGGTGAAGGAGATTTCCAAAAACGTTCTTATCCTTCCAGCTTTGGAGGGGATTATGCTACCCGGGGTTATGAATTTATCGAAGAGATGAAATTATTAGAAAATGCCGAAAAAACGGCGGAGGAAGCTAATCAGTTATTAGTTGCTCCTCCTGCTCCAGAAGGGATAACGGACATTGTATTAGGAGGTTCTCAACTTGCTCTTCAGGTCCATGAGTCCTGCGGGCATCCTGTAGAATTAGATAGGGTATTGGGAAAAGAAATTAGCTATGCCGGAGGAAGTTTTCTGAGTTTGGATAAATTAAATAATTTTACCTATGGAAGCCCAAAGGTGACTATAGTAGCAGATGCAACTGTCCCGGGAGGGTTAGGCTCTTTCGGTTATGATGATGAAGGTGTCCCCGCTTCCAAAAGTTATTTGGTAGATAAAGGAAAATTCGTAGGCTACTTAATGTCCAGAGAAGATGCCTTTAAATTAGGACTTCCGAGTAATGGTGCCGGCCGGGCAGAAAATTGGAATAGAATCCCCCTGGTTAGGATGACCAATATCAACTTATTACCGGGAAATTTAGAGCTGGATAAGCTTATAGGAGATATAAAAGAAGGTTTATATTTAGATTATAATAAGAGTTGGAGTATAGATGATAAAAGGATAAACTTCCAATTTGGTACAGAGATTGCCCGGGAAATAAAAAATGGAAAATTAGGAAAAATTTATAAAAACGCAGTCTACCAGGGAATAACTCCGGACTTTTGGAAATCTTGTGATGGGATAAGTTCTGAGAAATATTGGCATGTCTGGGGAGTACCAAATTGCGGCAAAGGACAGCCGGGTCAAGCGATGCATGTGGCACATGGCACATCTCCTGCGAGATTCAGGAAGGTAAAGGTAGGTGCTTCCAAATGAAAGATATAAATTCAGGGAAAGAACTTGTTAATAAGGTAAAAAGTATTCTTAAAAATTATGACTTTGAAATAATTGCTTCAGATGGTAAAAGTGAACTTACCAGATTTGCGGAATCTTACATCCACCAAAATGTGGCAGAAACCAATCTAAATTTAACCGTAAAGATAATAAACGAAGATAGAATTGGTGCAGTGGAAATGAACAGTATTGATGAACACACTATATCAAAAAATATAGAAAAGGCGATTGAAGTAACTAAAATTACTCCTAGATTAGATTACCATTATCAATTATTAAAGCCCCAGTCATACAAAATAAAAAGCAAATATTCCAAGCAGACGGCTAACTTTACCCCTTTAAATCGAGCCCAATTGGTAAAACAACTGATAAAAGAAGTAAACAAAAGAGGGTATAAGGCGGCGGGAGCCTTTAAAACAGAAGAATCTACTCTCTTGGTGGCTAATTCAGAAGGAGTCTTTGCCTTTGACCGGGGGACTAAAGTAGATTTCAATTGTGTTATCACCCGAGATAATTCTACTGCCCATGCCTCGTTTGTAGACAGTGATATTAATAATTTTAATATAAATAAAATCACCGATGAATTATTAGAGACTGCTTTTAAAAATGTAGAACAGATAGAGATTGAACCGGGGGTCTACACGGTCATTCTTTCTCCGGAGGCAGTTTCAGATATCTTGAATTATACTGGTTATACTGCTTTTAACGGCAAAATGATTATGGAAGGCAAGAGTTTCGTCTGCAATAATCGAGGTAAAAAGATTTTTCCGGAGACCATAACTGTGTCTGATGATCCTTTTGATGGACTTACTATGCCTATACCTTTTGATTTGGTGGGATATCCCCGTGAAAAGACAGACCTCATTAAAGACGGGATAATAAAAGATGGAGTTTATGACCATCTTACCGCCTTAAAATATAATAGAAAATGTACCGGAAATACTTTACCGCCAGAACATGCTTCTTTCGGAGCCCTTCCTTTTAACCTGGTGATGAAAGAAGGGAGTAATTCTGTTGAGGAGATGGTATCCTCTACTAAAAAAGGTATATATATTTCCCGTTTTCACTATGTAAATATACTCAATCCCATGAGTGTTCAGTTAACCGGGATGACCAGAGACGGGACTTTCTTAATAGAAGATGGTAAGCTGGGAAGAGCAATCAAGAATATGAGATTTAATACCAGTGTAGTAGATATGTTAAAAGCAGTTGATATGATCTCTAAAGAAAGACAGACAAAATCAGGATTTATCGGCCCGTCAGTTGCCCCCTATCTTCGTACAAATAACTTTACCTTTTCCAGCAAAACAAGCTTTTAAAAAAGGAACAAGGGACGGTTGCCGGAACAGAGAATCGTCCCTTGTTCTTGTTTGGAGGATAAAAATGGATAAAATTCAGATTTTAAAAGAATTAGTAAATACTTTTGGTATAAGTGGTTTTGAGGGACCGATAAGAGAGAAGATTAAAGAATTGTTTCCCCAAGTAGAATTTAAAGAGGATGAAGTAGGTAATCTTTTTACCACGATAGGGAGCGGAGGAAAAAGAATTGCTTTTATGGCTCATATGGATGAGCTTGGGTTTTTAATTAACTATGTTGAAAAAAATGGTTACTTGAGATTTAAACCAATAGGTGGCTGGGATGAAATCTGCAGCCGGAAGGAATATTCGCCGCTGAAGGTATCTCCCCTTTAATGGGAATCTCTTTAATAGTATTAGATTTGCCGGAAATTG
>JABUBN010000622.1_pt1 | contig 10422 bp, 7 predicted proteins | sample 7240341 | NCBI WGS metagenome assembly JABUBN01 (sample SAMN07256345, study PRJNA390944) | subsurface metagenome | isolation source: Methane hydrate marine sediment | place: Pacific Ocean: Eastern North Pacific, ODP site | reverse complement strand
ACTGGAAATTTATACTTTAAATGCAGACAGTTGAATGTAAGGATGACATCTGTTTGAATCTGCTATAATCTGTTTGCATTTAAGCATAACGTAGTTATCTTAATAAGGAGAAATTATGAGGCAAATTAAAAGAGGACATCGAGAAGAAGACGAATTTCGTAAGATTATGAAAAAATTCATAACATATATGGTGCGACATCGCGAGACTTCAATATTAGTAGGCATAGTCATCTTAGTCGGAATAAGCTTTTTAGTCTTCACTCTATCAAAAAGTGAACAGCAAAATCCTGCAGCTGATTTACTCCATACCCAGGCTATGGGTCTTATCTCCATGGGAAGACTTCAAGAAGCTGAGAATATTCTTTTGGATCTTACCACAACATATCAGAATACAAGACCTGGTAAAATCGGAATTTATTACCTGGGCACAATATATTATCATACCGGCAGGTTTGATGAATCCTTAGAAAATTTTGATAAATTCCTCAGCCTGCAGAAAAAGGATTATCTGCTTGTGCCTTCAGCACTATTCGGAGCCGGATGTTCTGCTGAAGGGTTAAAGGATTACGAAAGGGCACTAGGTTATTATGAGAGAGCGATCAAAGACAAGAAATCTCCATTCTATTTTATGGGTATGCTTGCCTATGGCAGGACAAATGGATTGGTCGGCAATACTGACAAAGCACAAGAGATTCTAAAAGAGCTCGTTGCCCAGAACCCACCTTCAGATATTGCTAATGATGCAAGATTCTATATAGGTTATTTTAACGAATAAATTCGTCGATTACAGTGATAAAAAGAAAGATTACGGAGATGATGCGGGGAATGTAATGAACCATAACAATATCTCCGTTGCCCTACTCTGGCATTTTCACCAGCCAATATATGCAAAGCCAGATGATCCTACCTTACCACTCCCCTGGGTAAGATTACACTGTCTCAAAGATTATCTGGATATGTTAAAGCATGTCCAGAATTTTCCTGAGGTGCATGTAACATTTAATTTTACACCATCACTTCTTTTACAGATTCATGACTATAAGAGCGGCAAATGTAATGATCAACAATTCTTGCTATTCAAGAAAAATGCAGAACAACTAACAATAGAAGAAAAAATAGATATTCTTAGAGATTTTTTCCTCGCCAACTGGGAGAGGATGATTGAGCCACACCGACGATATTTTTCATTACTATTGAAGCGGGGTAAAAATATTGTTGAAGATGAATTAATAACGATTGCCAAAACTTTTACTACAGATGAATTCCGCGATTTACAAATATGGGCTAATCTTGTGTGGATAGATCCAATGTTCCGTGGCGAAATCGAAGATTTATACAAAAAAGGCAAGAATTTTAGTGAAGAAGATAAAGACCGAATTATTACTGTTGAGAACAAAATTATCGCGTCTGTGTTTGATGAATACAAAAAGGCACTGGAGTCTGGACAGATTGAAATCAGTACATCGCCATTATACCATCCAATACTGCCCCTATTAATTAATAGTGACCTTGCCCGGGTATCAAATCCAAATCTTACTATTCCTTTTCATCTATCTTATCCGGATGATGCTGCAAATCAGATAGCTGAAGGCATAAAAGTATTTGAAAGATTTTTTGGGCAAAAACCAAAAGGTATGTGGCCTTCTGAAGGTAGCGTATGTCAGGACCTCATGCCTATTTTTTCTCAATTAGGTATTGAATGGATTGCAACAGATGAAGAAATATTAGCACGAAGCCTGAAAACGTCTTTCCGCCGGGATGAAAATGGCGTTCCTAATCGTCCTGAAATGCTATATAAGCCCTGGAAATGTAAAGATGTAAAAATATTATTCAGGGATCATGCACTTTCTGATCTAATAGGCTTTGTGTATAACAGATGGGACCAGAAAGAAGCAGCGCAGGATTTAATAACCAAATTATCACATATTGCGAATTCCCTGCCGGCTTTTGATAAATTTATTATACCAATAATCCTTGATGGTGAGAACGCCTGGGAAAGTTATGTTAATGATGGTACAGAATTTTTAGAAAGTCTATATGAAGGTTTTGTAAAAGAAAATATTTCGACAACAACAATATCAAATTTTTTGGAAAAGAATGAAGTAAAAAATAATCTTTCTTCGCTGTTTCCAGGTTCATGGATTGGGGCAAACTTTAATATCTGGATTGGCCATTCAGAAGACCATAGGGCATGGCAGATTGTAAGAAAATTAAGAGAAAAATTAGTGGAAAAAGGAGTACAGGATAAAGAAATCTGGGACCGATTCTATATTCTCGAAGGTAGTGACTGGTACTGGTGGTTTGGCGTTGAACATTTTACGCTTGTCGCAGAGGTCTTTGATGAATTATTCAGACTTAACGCAATTTGGATCTACAAAAAGATTAATCTAGAACCGCCACCAGAATTATTTTCGCCGATCAAAAAATTCGCTGAGGTGCTCACTTTTCAACCAAATGATAAGATGACACCTGCAATAGATGGTAAGGTCACGCATTTTTATGAATGGCATCATGCTGGGCATGCTGATGTTAAGAGAATGGGCGGCACAATGCAGCGTTTTGCTGGATTATTTACAACTATCTACTGTGGTTTTGATGACATAAATTTGTACCTAAGGTTTGATGTAGAAAATCACGACATTGCTGCTTATGATTACCGAATCAAATTTTATAAACCGAAAAAAATGGAAATCTTCCTTACAAAAACTCCTGAAATTACCTATAAGATTGATCGCATCGTTGAAATAGCCATTCCGATTTCTCTTGTTGATGTAAAAAATGAGGGAGTAGTCGAATTTGTTATTAATGCACAGCAAAAAGGGGTTGAGATCGACCGAACACCGCTTTTAAAATTCGCTGTAAAATTGAGCGATGTAAAATTGTATAATTGGACAGTATAACCCACCAGAGGCGGGCAAATTCCAAGTTCCAAAATCCAAATTCCAAATAAAAAGACAATATTTTTTACCATTAGCAATAAGCCATTAGCTATCAGCCAGAATATGCCGAGAGGGGGAGTTGAACCCCCACGCTCCTTTCAGAACTGCGGATTTTGAGTCCGCCGCGTCTCCCAGTTCCGCCATCTCGGCAAGTTTAGGACACAGGATACAGGGATTAGAGAACAGTGAAATATTATATTCAATAAAGAAACTATGTCAACGAACTAAATGGTCTAAACGATATTAACGATCAAAACGTACCCCTTGTCATTGCGAGGAATCCTGAGCTTGTCGAGGATGACGAAGCAATCTCAAAAAATAGTTTCTAGTTTCGAGGGCTGACCCCATTTCCATTCTTGGCTTTTCTGTAAGCAGTTAAATACTTAATCAACTCTTCTTCGTTCTCGGCGATATAATCTAAAGGTACTTTTATCATTGGATTTAACTCGGTAGCAATCTGAACAGCACGACTATCTGTTTTAAGACCAGCCAGTAATTTCTTTTTTCCTTGTAATTCTTTCTGACAATAAGCAATACCTAATTCTACACAAGCACCTTCATCTGGAACTCTACCATCAAGGACAAATAGAAATATGTCTGATTCAATTATTTTTTCTTTGTCGAGATTAAATATTGCTTTTCTGCGTTCTTCTCTGGACATTTTATCGTAGGGTGGTTTATCACCAGTAACACCATCTCTTTGGGGTAGAAAAACTTCAAATCCAGCGGTCTCAAGTTTGTCAGTCAATTTTTGATTAAATTGCTTTTCTGCTTTATTAAACAATGGTCCTGCAAAATAGATATTCATAATATTATCCTGCTCAATTCTAAACAGGAAAGCCATGAAGTCAATAAGTATAATTTAACTCAGACAGCACTAGTCTTTATCACCGTAATCTTTGTTACAATCACTGTAATCGAATACCGAAGGTATGTTTGTTGTCTATAACATCCTTTATTACTTTGCCATTCTTAACAATACCCCAGGCACAAAAAGCCAGAGATTTCCATCTCACAAAAATATTTTCCCTTATATTTTGTATATCAGCAAAGTAAAGTGACATTACTATACCATGGGTCACAATGAGAATTTTTTTGTTATGATACTGCTTATCTATATTCTCTATAGCATGCTTAAATCTTCTTAGAGCATGTCTGCTAGTCTCCCACTTATAAGCCTCAAAATCTGACTCCTTAAATATCTTAACCATTGTTCGTCTGTAATTTTCTTGTGTAAGAAGCCCTTCTTTATCACGATTCAGTTCACTTAGCTCTGATATTTTGATTATTCTTTTACCTGTTCTGTCTGCAAATGGTTTAGCAGTCTGGTAAGCCTTTTTTTCATTCGATGAGATTATAATATCTACATCATCAAAGATACCGCTCGCAGCTAGTTCTTTAGCAGTTTTCTTTCCTGTTTCTGCCAGGCGCCATTGACTGCTTGGTTTGCTCTTATCTTGTATTGTTTTGGCATGTCTCAAGAAGATTAGGGTATTATTCATGTTCTGTCCTCGGTACTATCCCGTATCTTAGCAAACGGAAATTCGCCTTCTGAGAGTCGATTATCGTATTCTTGAAAAACTTGCAGCAATTCCTTTCTGCGGAAGGTGATGAGGTGATGGGGTCAAATCCCATTGTCCTCCAGTCGGCATAATATAAAAAAGTATCATGTTATTTCTGTTTACTGGTTTTTTTTGTGAGTTCTTCCAGCACAAGAAGCGTAGCTCGTTTATCTAATGGTCTGTTGTCACTACCACAGTGAGGTGATTGAATACAGGCTGGGCAGCCATTTTCACATTTACAATCCTTCACCAAGTCGTATGCCATTTTAGCAATATCTAGTAGTACATCGTAGGCTTTTTCTGATAATCCAATTCCACCTTCAAATCCATCATAAGCGAAAATTGTGGGTTTTTGAGTGCTCTGATGTATTGAAGCTGCTAATCCACCCATATCTCTTTGATCACACATGACATATAACGGCATCAGACTTATTAAAACATGTTCTGCTCCATGGAGACCACCCATGAAGTTTAATTTCTTTTTCTTAATTTTGCTCTCTAATTCTTTTGGAACCGTAAACCATAATGCAGTAGTTTCAAAATGCAATGGTGGTAAATCAAGAGGTTGAGCTCCTATTTGTTTATCATATTTCATAACTTTGTAAGAATCGTAAATTTCAGTTACATTTATGTGACCATGATATAACGTGAACTTGGAAATTTTTTTACTCTCAAAGGTTTCTTCAATCTTAATATCCGCATGACGCAAAGCTTGTGTATGATAATCTACACGTTTTAATCTAGCATGTATTATCATATTATCGAGCTCCATCTTCTCAACCACATAAGTCTCACCCTGATGAAACAATACTGCACCTTTATGGGCTTCTCTATAGGCTTGCGCTCTATCCATTGTTTCTAACAGTTCATCTCCGCAAATCACTTTGAAAATCTCGGATGAAATGTTGTTTATTTGAACAACCTCAGTGGCCCTTGATTCACCTGAATACACCCATCCTTCACGGGTTTTCTGAACAAGTTGCTGTTCCTCCAGCTCAACTAAAATTTGTTTAAGGTCCTCATTAAAATACCTCACATCACTTTTATGATCAATAGGCATCTCAGCTGCCGCACATAAAACATGTCCAGATACAATATAGGGATTTGTAAGATCAATTATGGCATTTTCAGTCGGTCTGCCAAAAAAACTTTCTGGATGTCGCATAAAGTACTGATCCAAAGCATTTTCAAACGCAACCAGTACCACCAAGGATTCACCAACACCGCGACCAGCTCTTCCTGCTTGCTGCCATGTTGAGATCATTGAACCTGGATATCCTGAGATGATAACTGCATCTAAACTGCCTATATCGATTCCTAGCTCCAACGCATTTGTGGCAGTTAATCCTTTTAGTACGCGATCCTTCAATGCATTCTCAATTTCTCTTCTTTCCAGTGGTAAATATCCAGCCCGGTATGAAGTAATTTTGTCAACTAACGTGGTCTCTGATTTGCCAAGGTCCTTTCTCACCCACGAAGCGATAAGCTCAGCCATACGGCGTGAAATTGCGAAACACAGAGTTTGAAGATCACTTTTTATAAAGACACCAAGAAGTTTTCTGGTTTCTTGATGTGTTGATAATTCTCCTGCACCTTCAAAAAAAGGATTATATAAGATAAAATACTTTTTGCCTTTTGGGGATCCATCCTCACCCACATGTACAAATTTTAGTCCAACTAATTTCTCTGAAAATTCTAAAGGATTAGCAAGTGTAGCGGATGATAGTATATAAACCGGTTTAGATCCATAAAAATCACATATTCTCCTGAATCTTCTTAGTAAAGAAGCCACATTAGATCCAAACACTCCCCTATATTGATGAGCTTCGTCTATAATCACATATTGAAGTTGATTTAAGAAGCTCTCCCATTTGTAATGCCATGGCAGAATTTGATGTAGTTCATAAGGATTACTAATAATGATTCGGGAGTTTTCTCTAATTTTTGATCGTACACCGGCAGGCGTGTCACCATCATAAATTGCAGGAGATATTCTCATACCAAATGCTTTTTCCATCTCTTTAACTACTTTCAATTGATCATTAGATAACGCTTTTGTAGGATACAAATACAATGCTTTGGCTTTGTTGTCCTGAATAAGCTTATTACATACGGGTACATTAAAAGCAAGTGTTTTTCCTGATGCTGTTGGTGTCGTAACAATAACATTGCGACCTTTGACTGCTTTTGCTATTACTTCACACTGATGTTTATAAAACCGTATTTTTTTCTTACTTAGATAATTATTTATTCTATCTGATAATCTTACTTTGAGAGTGCCGTATGTTGCTGTCTGAGCTTCAAGTTGTTCAATGTGAATAATTCGTTTCTTAAATTCCTTATTGTTTTTTAATAAAGATAGAATAGCACCAATTTTACTCATTTATCTCCATATTTTCCACAGCAGTGAGAAAATATGAGCTAAAGTAATAACATCACGTCTGTTATGTTCAACAATAGGAACTAAAGGACCGGGATTATCTTCACGTAGGTAAGTTGCATAAAATTCTGGAACCATAGAGCCGGGTACATCATCTTTACGTCTGATACCTATCTCTTCTCTCTCTATTGTCATAAGCCTACAATCAGGTAATTTATTCCGCCAAGCCCTTCTGGAAAAATGTAGGAGATCAAAGTGGGGATGATCAATTTGTGCTCTTATTCTGTAAAATGCAGCCCGTTCTCGAAGATATGGAATATCAAATGTTTTGCCATTAAATGTAATAAATACAGCGTTAGGTTTAATGTGTGATAGGGTTGCCATTAAAGCAGCTGGTTCATCTGAAATTGATCGAAGAAGATACTGTTTTACAGACAATGTATCATTGACAATTGAGGCCACACCAAAAAGTATAATCGGTCTTGTATGCAGACCCATTGTTTCGATATCAAGAAAGACAAAATCTTCTAAGCTATGAAAGCCACTCAAGCAGAAAACCAGTGGGTCAGATTTTGGGAACCAGCGATATATAACTTCCATAAGACTACGGGTGTTAGATTGATTTAACATTCTGATTATATTTTTTGCCTCACTGCTATGAGTGGGATGTTTTGTTAAGTCAGCTATAGTATTATATCCACATTCTTTTAGACGCTGTTGTGTATAATCACCAATTCCATATAAAAGCTTTAGACAACTAAGAACTCGCTCTCTAGTAGTGTTATAGTCAGGTTTAACAAATTTGACTTTTGATTTGTTTGATAAGCAGAAACAAAGTCCTTTCTTTGTACGAATAATCTCACCATCAAAAATTTCTTCAAATGTTTTACCTTTGTATTGCCTAAGTAATTTGCTTTTAAGAATTTTTCCTTGTCGATATTCTTCTGGTGAAATATCCATAGATACAAAATCTGTATGTTCTAATTTTTCCTTGGTAATCTTTTCGTATTCTTTTATTTTATCAGCTGTTTTTCGCCACTTTTCACCAATTTTAGCAAATATTTTTTTCCTATTTGGTTTTTTCATATCATTCTATTTCTTTTTCTTCATCGACGGAGGTTCACTATTCCAATCTGATCGTATGTTAGTTACTCCTTTTGATTTAATATTAGTTTCTTTGTTTTCTTTATTTCGTCGTAACTTATAATAACGCCAAATAGACTTAGCCAAAAAGAAAATGTGAGGTGATGGGGTCCAATTCCTCTGTGCTATTTTTATGCCAAAACATATGGGCGCAAAGGAAGACACCCGGTTTCGACGAGATTTTATTCCTCTTCTAATGGCTCCCATTCAGCGATATTTTCTAAATGGACCTTAATCTTTCCTTTAAATGTCCATTCTGCAGCGGAGTTATATCTCCATGCCAGGTATTTTGAGCCGCCACCACCCAGGGTGGTTATAAGGTGTTTGCCGCCAAGAACGCCAAAGGCGAGGGCTCGATTTCGAGGGGATTTAGAATCACCCCGGGCCGGGTCGACTGGTATCCATCCGTAGTTTGGAAGATAGACATCTGCCCAACGATGGAAGACTAAATCCAGGGAGGCATCATCTCCACGGATTCCTACTGCACCTGCATACCTTGCTGGTAGACCCGCGGCACGACACATGGCGATAAAAACAAAGGTGTATTCTGAACATGACCCGGTTCCGCGCTCAAGTACTGCCGGTGCTACATCCCATCCCCTTGCCAGTTCGTATTCTATGTGATCGATAATGTATTTAAATATCTTTCGAGCAATCCAGTACGGATTTTTCTCGTTACCCACTGCCTGTTTAACTGCCTCTTTTATAATAGGATTATTGATTAGATACTTGGTTCCGTCTACCAAATACGTGTCTTTAATTCCTTTCGGAATTTCATTCAATCCACCAACCTTTTCTGGAAATATGTAGTAATGAATCTTGAAAATCTTTGCCTTTACCTTCATGCTCGCACGGATTATTTCAGGAGCAGGAATGTCAGTAAAGGTATAATGGGCAACTGTCTGTCCCCATTGATCAGTGAGGAATCCATTCGGTTCTGGGTTATACTCAATATCTGATATTATTTTTTGGTTATTGAGGTCTTGAGGAACCGCCAAATAGAAATCCAGTTTATTTACTACACCAGGACCATAGTTACGAAACTCCTGCGTGTATTCCATTATTGTATTATGTTCATCTTTTACTGAATAGTAATCATCATCTATGATTTTTATTTTGTAGATTTTGTCGGTCTGGTAATCGACTGCCCAGAGATACTGACCATCCCATGTTAAGCCCTGGATATACGGAGCAACAGAATCAAGAACAACAATAACATCTCCTTTATCCGGTGTCACCATATAGATTTCATCCTTGATCCGATCAGCAATCCATAAGTACTTCCCATCATATGTGAGGCCAGTTGGGTTTGATGATGGTGAGGCAAAGGACGATATGATTGTACCATCTTCAGTACTGATATTATAGACCATATCTAACCGGTCATCACATACCCAGAGACTGGTTTTATCCCAGGCAAGACCTCGGGGACTAGGACATGGAGTGGAAATAGAAAGAATGATCTGTTTGGATTTAGGGTCAATTTTATATATTGCCTCTTCTTCGAGGTCTACATTCCATAGAAATTCTCCGTCCCATGTCAAACCCATGGGCCAGAAACCAGGTGATGGGATTGATTCTTTTACTTCACCATTTATTGGATCTATTTTGTAAAGAGTGTCTGTTTTTCTATCCGCCACCCACAGGCCATCACCATCCCAGGCAAGACCAGTTGGGCATGTACCTGGTGCAGTGATTGACTCAATTATATCACCAGGTACTGCAATTATCAGCCTGGGGATAATACAACTGATAAAAATAAACAAAAGCACTGATCTTTTCATAATCTACCTCCATATAAGAATTATTATATCCAAAAAAACGACTGTGTCAGCTACCAACAATCTAACATCAATTGTTCCGCCGTAGTTACTATCAATAATCCTGAACCTCCACATCCAATGACCATTATTCTTTTCCAACCTGATCGCATGTTAGTCTGGTTTCTGGGCAACAAGTTTGTTTATTGCGTGTCTATGTTTAATATTACCTGGGTGTTCGTCTTCTTTTATGTAACTCTGTTGAAGAATTATTTTCCAATCTTCATAGTATGTAAAAAGTTCACCTTCGTGAAACAATCCTAATGTGAATTCCTTCAAATCATCAGGTTGTGGCAACCTATTTGTAAATACTGCTATCACGTTGTATCCATCTACATTAGTATGAGATCTGATTTGTTCAATAAGAGATATCCAGTATTCTCTTTCTATCAAATGAAGACATCCGTGAGCAACTATCATGTCAAAAGTATCTGTAAACTCGTAATATCGTATGTCGCCAATAACTGTTTCAATTGAAAGACCTTTTTTGTGTATCCAGTATTGCAATTTCTTGATTCCTGCCTCTGAAATATCTACTGCAGTTACATCAAATCCATTCTCGGCAAGAAAAAATAGCA
>JABUBN010000621.1_pt1 | contig 10424 bp, 12 predicted proteins | sample 7240341 | NCBI WGS metagenome assembly JABUBN01 (sample SAMN07256345, study PRJNA390944) | subsurface metagenome | isolation source: Methane hydrate marine sediment | place: Pacific Ocean: Eastern North Pacific, ODP site | reverse complement strand
ACAGCGGTCATGGAGTCTTACCCTCTCTTTCACTTTTAGCCCTATTGACTGCCCCGCCGTAGCGAGTTCAACTTTTTCATTCTCTATCTCCATTGATTCTACGACCTGCTCAAACGACGTCGTTGCACCCTCTATTCTTATTTTATCTCCCATCTTTATATCATCACTCAGCTCTACCACCGCAACGCCTACCCCCGAGAAATAATGCGTAATTCTCCCTATCGTTTTCTTCTCAACCATTTCATCCCTCCCCCCTTTTTCTTATTCTTATTATTTCACGTCTATCTTGTATTTCCCCTCATAATGTAAAAAAGATATCTCCTTACCCGGCTCAATCCGCCCCTTATCCTTCAATTCCTTCGGTATTTTTATTTCTATCGTTGAATAGTCCTCAAGGTCCATAACTTGCGCAGTGTCATTCAAAACGGAAAGCACTTGACCACTCTTCCGCTCTATCATTGGCACGTATATCTTCGAAGTAACCGGCTGAATTGCCGTCCTTTTTTGCGAATCAAATACACCCATCCCTTCTATCCTCGCTTTCGCCGCTCCATGCTTCCCAGGCTTTGAGGTCGTTATACTCATTATTGTGCACGGCTCATCATCCATAACAGCGTATCTCCCTTCTTTTAACGTCCTTACCTCTGTTAGCTCCTTCATATTTTATCTTTCTCCCCCGTCTTTTTCTTGTCGTTCTTTTAATACTCTTTCTTTATTTAAATAAATCCGTTTCGTTGAATTGACGGCAATTTATGCTGGAGGAAACAGTAAGAAGTATGCATAAGAAGTTACAACGGATATGGCATGATAAAAATAAAAGATAAGAAAAACCCACAGCTTACTTCTTATATCTCAGCTTCTTCCTTCTCTTCTTCAACTTGTGCTTCCGCATCTTTGCTATCTTTCTCTTCTTTCCGCAGGGAATTTGAACTCACCACCTTTTTTTGATTTTATAGTTTCTTTTTGATGCATAACATAAATATGTTATAATATAGTTAAAGAATGAGAGAAATGAAGGGAAAGGTGACGAGATGGGGAGGATAGAGAGAGCACCGAGTTGGATACTGAAATACAAGGAAAGGATAGAAAAAGGGACGATAACGGTAGAGGATATTCTGGAAGAGGAGAACAAGGAGAGAGAGGAGCCGATAAAGATATCGTCAGTGACGAGAGCGATAAGCGCAATGGGCTATCCAATTACGGGATTGCGAAGAGGTAAAAAGGAAGAAGCCGGTGTGAGAGAGGAGAAAAAGGAGGAGCCGGTTAAAGAGCGCACAGAACACGGAAGAACAGAGCGAGGACCGGGTTGGATGCAGAAATACCGCGAAAGGATAGAGAAAAAGGCGATAACGGTAGAGGATATTCTGGAAGAGGAGAACAGGATAAGGGCGGTGCCAATAAAGCGGATAACAGTGACGAGAGCGATAAACACACTGGGCCATCCACTTACGGGATTGCGAAAAGGGAAGAAGGAAGAAGCCGGTGTGAGAGAGGCGGGATTCGTTGAAAAGGGAAAAGAGCCTGGAAGACCCGTGAAAGGTCCTGATTGGATGCAGAAATACCGCGGAAGGATAGAGAAAGGAACGATAACGGTAGAGGATATCCTGGAGGCGGAGAACAAGATAAGAGAGAATCCGATAAAGATATCATCAGTGACGAGAGCGATAAACACAATGGGCCATCCACTTACGGGATTGCGAAGAGGGAGAAAGGAAGAAGTGAAAAAAGTCGAGGGTGTGGCTGAAGTGGCTGTTTATTCCTCAGGCATTGACAAAATATCGGAAGCGACGGAGAAAAGATTTATTGCTATTAAGAAGAGCTGGGAGAAAGATTTAGGCAAATCCCTGCATAATGACTATTTCGTAAATATACTCCTTGCGTTAGCAAAGCTCGTTGAGCATGTGAAAACACTTGCACCGACAGTAGAAAAATAAAATGCGGATAATGGTGGCGGAGTATGCAGTAGGCGGGGGCGAAGGGAAAAGCGGTTCTTTATTGAGAGAAGGGAAGGAGATGCTTACAACGCTAAGAAGGAGCTTTGAGAGAATTGGTAATGAAGTTGTCTATCCGGAGGCGGAAGATGATTTTGAAGCGGCGGTGGATAAGCTCTCGAAGGAAAGCGATGCCGGCATCGTTATTGCCCCTGATGATAGACTCTGCGAACTTACAGAGCTCGTGGAATCGAATACTGTTAATTTAGGCTGTCCCTCGGAGTGCGTAAAAATATGTGCTGACAAGATGGAGGCGACAAAAATTTTGAATGATAAAGGAATACCCGTGCCGGGGATTGTGCGCGATAGCGAGATGGGAGAAGGAGAATATGTAAAGAAGCCGAGATATGGCTGTGCATCGGAAAACGTCTTTATAGTGAATGGAAAAGGAAACCATGAGGCGGCATTTTTTTATGACGATAACCGTGATTATATCGTAACGGAATTTATAAAGGGAGAGGATATAAGCAGTAGCGTAGTAGTTGGGGTTTCTTCTGTGTTACCACTGACGATAAACAAGCAATTTATGAGGGTGGAAGGTGAAAGGCTGAGATATGAAGGTGGATTAGTGCCTTATTTCGTAGGACGGGATGCAGAGCGTGAGATAATGAATATAAGTAAGAAGGTCGTAACCATGCTTCGATGCAAAGGATACGTGGGGATAGATTTCGTATTGGGAGATGATGGCGTGGCATACGTTGTGGATATAAACCCAAGACCTACAACGTCCATAGTAGGAATAGCAAAGGTGTTAAATTATGAGGTCGCGGAGCTGATATTGAGAGCGAGATTTGGAACTTTGCCGCTGGAGGAGGAGGTGAAAACAGAAGGACGTTTTATTTTAAACGTTTCTTAGTTAGAAATAATGTCAGGAATAGAGCGCTTTCTAAACGGGTTTAAATGAGTAAAGGGAGGAAAATTGTGGGAATAGTAAAGGATACTTTGGGGTTCATCCTGGAAGTGAGCAAATCTAATCACCCGCGGGAATTCATTGGCATGCTGTGCGCCGATGCAGACGTCATAACCGACGTTTTTTTCCTCCCCGGCACGGTTTCGTCAGATGAAAATGCAGTTATACGGCTGGATATGATGCCAATGGGTCTTGGCTACGTAGGGTCTGTTCATAGCCACCCACATCCCGCGGCTATGCACCCATCAGAGCAGGATTTGTTGATGTTTTCCAAAACGGGAAATTGTCATATCATAACTTTTTATCCTTATGTAGCGGATAGTTGGAGATGTTATAATTCAAAAGGAGAAGCGAGAGAGCTGGAAATAGTGGAGAAGGATTTGGAGGTAGGAGGAGAACAGCTATGGTAAGGGTTTTAGCAACCGGAACGTTTGAAATACTGCATCCGGGGCATTTGCTTTATCTGGAGGAAGCGAAGAAGCTGGGTGATGAGCTTTTTGTCATTGTTGGGCGCGACGTAAACGTGAAGAAGAGGAAAAGAACGCCGATTATACCGGAGGAGCAGAGATTGAAGATGGTTTCGGCATTGAAAGTGGTGGACAAAGCGATGTTGGGTAGCGAAAAAGATATATATGAACCTTTATATAGTATAAAGCCAGATATAATAGCAATAGGATATGACCAGGATTTCGATGAGGGAGAGTTGGAGCAGGAACTCAGGAAGCGAGGCTTCCACTCGAAAGTCATTCGTATAAAGAAGCATAATTCAAATGCTTTTTGTAAGGTTGAAGAGATAATAAAACATATAGGATATTATTAAAATCGTAGGAGAAAAAAATGGAAGAAGAGCGTGGATTGACACGAATTGGGGTATCTTTGCCCTCGAATCTGTTGAATAAGTTTGATGGAATAATAGGCGGGAGGGGGTATTCCTCGAGGTCGGAAGGGATAAGGGATGCGATTAGAGCTTATATAGTGGAATACGAATGGATGGAACGTGAAACAGGTGAGGAAATAGGAACCATAACATATCTCTATGACCACAGCCAGAGGGGATTGGGAGATGAGCTAACAGAGGTGCAGCACCATTTTCTGGATATGATAAGAACGGCAACGCACATTCATCTCGATGAGGAGAATTGCTTTGAGGTGGTAGTGATGAAAGGAGAGGCGAAGCGGATAAAGGAATTAGCGGAAGCTATAATGAGTTTGAAAGGTGTAAAACACGTGAAGCTGACAACAACGCATGGGGGAATATAACTAATGGAAATAATGGATCAGGTAAAGAAAGGGACGACCACCGTTGGTTTAATATGCGGTGGCGGTGTAGTGCTGGCGAGTGAGAAGCGTGCGACGATGGGTTCGTTTATCGCTTCCAGGGCGGCGAAGAAGATATATCGTGTGGATGAGCGAATGGGGATGACAACGGCGGGGATAGTGGGGGATGCGCAGACGTTGGTTCGGCTAATATCAGTGGAGGCGAGGCTTTATAAGATAAGAAGGCAAGAGCCTATGACTGTAAAAGCGATGACAACGCTGTTATCCAACGTGCTGAGCGGTCAGCGGATGTTTCCGTATATTGTGCAACTCCTGGTAGGGGGTATAGACCGGAACGGTGCACATATATTTTCGATAGACCCTTTTGGGGGCAATACCGATGAGAAAGAGATAGCAGCTACCGGCTCGGGTTCTCCTATTGCATACGGCGTGCTCGAGGACAGGTATTCAAAGGGCATGCCGCTGGAAGAAGGGATATCGCTTGCAATACAGGCACTACATTCCGCGATGAAAAGAGACAGTGCCTCGGGAGGAGATATGCAAGTGGTGGTGATAAAAGAGGAAAAGTATGAGGAAGTAGGTGAAGAAAAGATAAAAGAACTAAGGAATGCACTTAATTGAAATTTTGTTTTCGACATTTTTGTTGACGTTAACGTTGACGTTGAAAGGATAAAATAGGAATAAAGGAAGGAATAGGAGCAAGAGGTAGAACACCGCCTAAGCTAAAGATTGGATTAATAGAAGGTTAAGGAATGGATAGACAATGCCAGCAGAAGAAATGCTTTCGGAATTAAAGCGGCGAATAGAGGAGTTATTACCGGCTGACGTAAGCATTACAGGGGTGGAATTTGAAGGACCGGAGCTTGTCGTATATACGGAGGACACGCAGAAATTCGCAGATGACGGAGCCATAGTTAGAACGTTAGCGAAGGAGTTGAAGAAGAGAATATCGGTTAGACCAAGTAATGACATGCTGATGGAGCCGGAAAAGGCATCGAAAGTAATTAATGAGATTATACCGGAGGAAGGGGGGATAAAAGACATTTATTTTGACATGGACAAAGCGGAGGTGATAATAGAGGCGGAAAAGCCGGGGTTGGTAATAGGCACGCATGGAGCAACACTTAGAGAAGTAGCGAAGGTGATAGGGTGGCGACCTAACGTTATCAGAGCACCGCCAATACAATCAGCAATAACAAAAAGCATAAGGAGGCATTTAAGGGAGGAGAGCGAATTCAGGAAGGACTTTCTGAAAAAAGTTGGAAGGAGGATATACAGTAGTAAGACAAAAGAAGATGAATGGCTGCGTATAACGGCGTTAGGGGGGTGCAGAGAGGTAGGGAGAAACGCATTCCAGCTTTCTACGCCGGAAACGAGAGTGTTAATAGATTGTGGAGTAAGCGTGGGTTCGGAGGGGGTGCCTTATCTATACGTTCCTGAAGTATTACCGATAAATAACATAGATGCGGTGGTGATAACACATGCACATCTTGACCACTCAGGCTTAGTGCCGCTTCTGTTTTTATATGGCTATGACGGACCGATATACATAACACAGCCAACGAGGGACCTTATGGCACTTTTGCTACTTGACTATATAGAGGTATCAGCAAGAGAGGGGAAGAAGATACCGTATAAATCATCGTTAATACGCGATGCGATAAGGCATACGATTCCGTTGAAGTATGGGGACGTAACGGACATATCGCCGGATATGAAGCTTACTCTTTACAATGCGGGGCACATACTGGGGTCTTCGATTGCGTATTTCCATGTAGGTAATGGGCTTTATAATCTCGCATTCACGGGAGACATAAAGTATGAACGAACGTTTCTCTTCGACCCGGCATTCAATGCGTTCTCAAGGCTTGAAGCGTTGGTCATAGAGTCAACATACGGCGGGATGAACGATTTACAGCCGTCGAGGCGAGAAGCGGAGGCGAATTTAAAGGAAGAGATAGAGAGGACGATAAAAAAGGGCGGTAAAGTAATAATACCTGCTTTTGCGGTTGGTCGGTCGCAGGAAGTAATGTTAGCACTGGAGGGAATGCAACTGGAGGTGCCGGTGTATTTAGACGGTATGATATGGGAGGCGACCGCGGTTCATACGGCATATCCAGAGTATCTCAACAGGAATCTAAAGAATTCGATATTCCAGGGTGAGAATCCTTTCTTATCCGATATTTTTGTGCGGGTGGACGATATGGAGAAAAGAAAGGAAATAATAGAGGGGAAGGAGCCAGCCATCATACTTGCTACCTCGGGCATGCTAAATGGTGGTCCGGTGTTAGAATACCTGAAAGGGCTTGCGGGAGACGAAAGTAACACGCTTATCTTTGTAGGATACCAGGCGGAAGGGACGCTTGGGAGAAGGATACAGAAGGGCTGGAATGAGATACAGTTTTCAATCGAGGGGAAGATAGCGAATATAAAAATAAACATGGAAACAAAGACAATAGATGGTTTTTCCGGGCATTCGGACCGCAATCAATTGATTGAATACGTGAGGAAGATACGACCACTGCCGTCTAAGGTGATATGCATGCATGGGGAGAATAACAAATGCATGGCATTAGCAAGTGGAATACACAAGAAGTTTAACATAGAGACGGTAGCGCCGATGAATTTGGAGACTCTGAGATTGGTCTAAAGAATGGAAAATAGAAGGCACTATATATAAATTTAAGGGGGAGAGAGAGAAGAAAATGACGAGCATAAGGGAGAGAATGGAAAGGATGGGCATAGGGAAGCGAATAAGGATGGAAAGGATAGTGGACCGGAAGAGCGGTAGGAGTGTTATTGTCCCTATGGACCATGGAGTGACGTCAGGTCCAATATACGGGTTGACGGACATGAAGAGAGCGGTGAATGCAATAGCAGAAGGAGGAGCAAATGCGGTTCTCGTGCATAAAGGGATTGTAATAGCCGGGCACCGTGGATATGGTAAGGATATAGGGCTAATAATTCACTTATCTGCAAGCACCTCGTTAGGACCCGACCCATTAAACAAAGTAGTAGTAGCTACGGTGGAAGAAGCGATAAGATTAGGTGCTGATGCGGTCTCAATGCACGTGAACGTGGGAGCGGAGAACGAGGGAGAGATGCTTGAGGCACTTGGAGAGACTACAATGGTATGTGAGGAGTGGGGCATGCCCTTTTTGGCGATGATGTATCCAAGGGGAAAGAAGGTGAAGAGCGAGCATGACGTGGAGATGGTGAAGCACGTGGCACGTGTGGGTGCAGAACTTGGCGCTGACGTCATCAAAACAAATTATACTGGCGATCCGGATTCCTTCAAGGATGTAATACGCAGTTGCCCGGTGCCGGTGATAATAGCAGGAGGTCCAAAGGCGAATACGGATGCGGAGGTGCTGATGATGGTGGAAGATGCGATTGCCGCCGGTGCCGCTGGTGTGTCGATAGGTAGAAACGTGTTTCAGCATAAGAATCCGACGGATATGACAGTAGCAATAAGTAAGGTAGTGCATGAGGGTATTTCGGCGGAAGAGGCGATGGAGATGCTGAAGTGAGGGGATGTAGGGGATAGGCAATAGGGAATAGCCAATAGGGGAACTGAAATACTAAACGAATGCCGGTGTTGTATGACTGCTTACCGTCTCACACTCGAATAGAAGTCCATCTCGTTTGACAAGCTCGTGAATTTCACTTAAATCATCTGTGAAAGCGGTATAAAACCGAAAATCGAGGCTGTCTATCACTACCAATACCACCACTTGAGGTTTACGGGAATAAGCGAATCTGAGTATTTGCTCTACTGAACGTGCTTGCGAGTTCAGATGCACCCCGAAAAAATCTGCTAAAGTAGGCGCTATTTGTAATAGAGAAAGAGATTGCATAAAAAACATTATTCGCTCATGGATTATAAAGGTGTGGAACACAGCAAAGGAAGCGAATAAGGAGCTCATGACTGCTGCGGAATTTTTTGGACTGGAGTCGGTTGTGCTTTCAGTAGGCTCTTAATAACCGTGCTCGAAAACAGTGTGGCTTCTGCGTTATAATGTTTTCGGTGTAAAAGAAGTGTTACGTAAGCAGAATTTGAAGAAGCTAAGCGTAGTCTTTTACACTGTGTTAGCCCCGCAGTTCCAACTCAAAGCAATTTATTTGCGTCAACATCATAACCACAAGCTTTGAGTTCCTTTATGAGAGCAAATCGCCACCGCCCTGAGTTGTCATAAGGAGTATATAAAACACCAGAATAATCTGAAGGCATTTCAAAATTTTTCTCTTTTTGATAAAGAACAAGTACACGGTTTCTCCCGAGCTTGCCAACGAAAAAGCCAAGTTCAAAGATAACGTTCTGTCGGGCTCTTAGTTTTGCGTCTTTTGGTGATTGGTCTTTTGGATAAGCCACGTCATCGGGCGAAAGAAGAATCACGGCAAAAGAAACATCGGTAGAATCGGTGAATTTTTCAATAATGGTGCGTCCTTCATTTGGTTTTTCGTGCAAGATAATCGGTTCAAGTTCTATTTTCTCAAGTGTCCGAGCAACCGCTTGTTTCATTTCCTCGTCATGCCCATGAACTACGAATCTCCGATTTGAAAATTCAACGTCGGCTTTCCGAACCTTATCAACCTCTTGGGATATGCCAAATAATTTAAGCTCTTCCAACATGGTATTGAAAAGATTCAACACCTCGCTTTTACCAGAACGCCAACATTCGTTGTAGGAATTTTCGTCCGAACTCCACACAGGAAAGAAGTTGATGCTGTCCAAATCCCTCAGGTATTTGCTTGAATCTCCAAACACCTTTCTGATAATCATCTCTGCCCGTTTTCGGAGGGCATCTAACTTTTCTTCATCTCTGTGTGGTAATTCATTGATCATTTCAATTAAGCTTTGAATAAGTCCAATTTCATTCATCCTTAATCTCCCCCCTTTTGGTATTTGGTAGTTGGGATTTACTTGGGATTTGGTAGTATTAGATATTGGGATTTTCCGTTTATTTCTCTATCACCATCTCCTCCACCGCAATTCCGAAATGCCTTGCCGTCTCCGTAACATGAACCAGAACCTCATCACCCTCCTTCAAATCAACCACAGAAATCGGCTTCTTTTTAGCCTTACCTACCAACTTTATCGTCTCCGCATTCTGAAGTATAACACTGCACTTCCTCTTTTCCCCGCTACCTATTTCAACCTCCGCTTCCACAAGCATAAGCGGTCGCTTCTCTATCTTCACCCTGCCTATCACCCCTTTCCTCGCACTTCCTTCCGCATTCACAATCAACACGTCATCACCGGACGTCAACTCCGACAAATACCTCGTCTTCTCGCCCACCAGCACATAAGCATACACCGCACCTGCATTCACCCTGAACGGTCTCGCCGCCACGTAAGGGCTCTCTTCTGATTCCGAATGCACTAAGAACAACGCAAAAGACTGTGAACCCACCAGCATACCCTCTCCTAACGTCATCAACGAGCAAGTATCCACGCAGACCCGGTCGCCCATTTCAAGTTCCTCCACGTTTGTTATCCTCGCGGTAGAAAGAGGCGTCTTACCCATTTTGCTCTCGTCTCTTATCTCCACCGCTCTCTTTATTTCTGACACGTCGTCCGTATCAATAAGAACGCCGTCAGCGCCATATTCCAGCGTTTCAAATGCCGTCCTCGCCTCCTCCGCACTCTGCACTCCCGCTATCACCTTCGCTTCCTTATGCTGCAATTCCGCAATTATATTCTCCAGCGGTATTATCTTCCAATCCTTTCCTATCACAATCACGTAATTACAGTAATCCGCAATATCCACTACAAACCGCTCGTACTCCTTACCTCTTATCTCCACATACCCCGCTTTACTACCAAAAGTCCCTTTCAACGCACCCAAAACACTCGATTTACTTATCTCTTCTGGAATCGGCTTTGTTCCATCTCCTTCACTTCCTTTTCCATAAACGACAATATCCGCTTCTTCTTCTTCTTCTTCTCCTCCTTCTTTCAACTCTGCCGCAAACACAGCTATCTTTATTCGACCTAACTCCTTCACCTTTGCTACGTCCTCTTCCTCTACAAGCACTCCATCAGCGCCGGATTCCAAACCAGTCGTAATCCTCGACTTCTTTTCCTCCCACGTTCCCACGTCAGCATCAGCCTTTATCCATATCTCCTTTTCCTTTCCGTTCATCCTTCCACCTGCATTCGTTTAGTATTTCAGTTCCCCTATTGGCTATTCCCTATTGCCTATCCCCTACATCCCCTCACTTCAGCATCTCCATCGCCTCTT
>JABUBN010000620.1_pt1 | contig 10428 bp, 6 predicted proteins | sample 7240341 | NCBI WGS metagenome assembly JABUBN01 (sample SAMN07256345, study PRJNA390944) | subsurface metagenome | isolation source: Methane hydrate marine sediment | place: Pacific Ocean: Eastern North Pacific, ODP site | reverse complement strand
TAGGGAAAGGAAAAACCCACAGGAAGCCAGTTCCAAACGCACCTCCGGTTGCAAGACAATACAATAAAACACAGGCGGTAATGACCAGAATGATGTTAGAGGATAATTCAATTTTTAACGATCTATAGAGAAAATAATATGTTAAGTATACCAATGCAGAAGCAATACCCAATACAAGTGCAAGCAGGTAATTCTCATTGATGATTGCAATAACACCAAAAGTGAGGTAGAAAAATAGTGAGATAATACCTGCATAGCTGATTGTAATAACCTTATCAGTATCTTGCAGATCAAGGTTTTTGTCAACTTTCTGCGAGAAATAGTTTGTTAACTGCTGAAGTAATCCCATAATGGGGAATGGTTTAATACTTATTAAATTTAATTAAAATTAGCATAAATAGTAATTTTCTTCGTTATTAAAATTACAAGCCCTTAAGTTATTTTCAACTTTAAATCATTTACAAAAGCTGAATTTTTATTTCTGACTTTGCTACAGAAAAGGTAAATTTGTTTTGACAGGAACTATTTTTATTATGAGATTATTGGCCGGATTGATTTTTCTTGTACTTGTTAACCACTGCGTTTCTTCACAGGTTGATTCCACTGAACTAGTTGAATATACAACTGATTTTCAGTTCAAAGAGGGACTATATCTTAATTTTAATCAGATAAAAACCAATTCTCCTCTTCCAAAATCCAGAATAATCTCAACATATGATTACAATGATCCCGAATTTTTTGATAAAGTATTGTCCAAGTTGAAAGTCTTTTATTACGATAACATTGGTAACAGGAATGAATTAAAATCTGATAATATTTGGGGATATTCCAGAAATGGATTCCTGTATATAAATATAGATGATGATTTTTTTAGAATTACATTAATAGGAGCCATTTGTCACTTTATTGCAAGTCATACAACATACACCAATTATTATAATTCGCCCTATTACTACAATTCATATTATGATCCATATCGTATGCATCCTTCCTCATACCCAACTACAGAGATGAGACAATATTTACTGGATTTTACAACAGGAAGGGTATTGGATTATAACTTTGAATCGCTTGAAGCAATATTAATGCAGGATCCGGAATTACATGACGAATTCGTTGCTCTGAGTAAGAAAAAAAAGAAACAACTTAAATTTATTTATATACGTAAGTTCAACTCAAGAAATCCTTTATATTTTCCAAAAAATTAAAAATGTTTAATCATGAGAAAAACGATAATTGCTCTGATCTATAGTGCCTTGTCAACTATAATTATTGCGCAAAGTTACATCCCAAGCAGAGACGATATCAATGCCTTTTTTAACACTAAAACCATGGTAGTGTTGCTGGATAATCCCTTATTGGAATATAATATTGTAATCAAGGAGGTAATGGAACAGGAATGGACCATCACAGAATTCGAATACATCACCTTCAAAGAATTTGAGGAGCTGAGATTTGATCCACAGTATTCTTTTCTTTATATGTCGCAGGTTACATTTGAAAATGACAAAACAGACGCGAGATACAGATTCCTTCACCTATCACTTGGCGGAGATTATTTCAGAAAGAACCAGATGCCAGATATTGCTTCTATTCCTCTATCCTACTATAATGTTGAGGAAGACAACTACATATATAAACTGGCAATTCTGGTGAGATTCATCCAGAAACATGCTTTGCTGATTAAAGATCATCCTGAGATAGTTTCAGCAAATGTTCTTCAACATTACAATAATAATATCAAGGACATAAAGGGCAAGAACCTGTATTTGCTTGAAGAAGAATTATCAGATGAAGTGAATTCCACAGCCAGGATAAAGAAAATATATTCCTACGATTTCAGGATTGTAACAAAGGAAAATATCACTGAGGCTATTGCTAACAGGGATAAGGATATTGTATTTCTCCATAAAGTTGGACCTGAAGGTACGAAAATTAATGCAAGGTGTTATAAAATTATTATTGGAGCTGCAGATGCCAATTTTTACTATTTCGATTATCATAAAATCTCAAATAAAAAACCTGATGGATTTTTAAGTCAGGATTTTAAAAAACTTGAAAGGAAATAATCTGTGGCTGATTGAAATAGCTTCGACAGGTATTTTCACAGATATTATTTTACCTAAAAAATCGAGGATACCCAGCCATATACTGTTTATATGTTCTTAATACGCGAGGTAAAACTCAAATTTCTTTTTACTATCTTACATGCCAAATAGGATAGAACCATGACCTGCAGATTATATTTTTCTATTCTTATTCTTCTTTTATTATCATTTAATGCCCAATTATTATCGCAACAAGAAGATTTAGAAGCAAGTTTATTATTGGTAGACAGATATATAGCATCTGGAGAAATTACTAAGGCTCTGACTACAATAGAGAATATTCTGGTAAAACAACCAAATAATGTTGATGGACAAGAAAAGAAGATCAGCATACTTACGGAACAGGATAGAAGTAAAGACGCTTATAATGATGTAGAGGACTATATGAGGATGTATCCTGACCAGCCGGAATATTTTTATTTTAGAGCTCTACTGCATCTTCAAAAAGGAAAATACTCAAAAGCAATTGATGATTTTAACCGGGCTATTCAACTGGACATGCCAGATAATACTGTTTACAAGGTATACCTGAACAGGGGAATGGCTCACTTTTATCTGCAGGATTTTGATTTAGCTGAAGATGATTTTAATGAAGTATTATCATTACATTCTAAATCTGCAGCAGCATGTCATGGTAAGGGTATGATTAAATATGAACTGCGTGAATACGAGGAAGCTGTAATACAGTTTCAGAAAGCATTAAAGCTTGAAGATGAAAACCCTATCACTCATTTTAACATGGCTATGACTTATTTCAGACTGGAAGAGATAGATAATGCATGCTATCATTTTAATAAATCATGTTCTCTTGGACATAGAAATGCGTGCAGACTACTTATGATGGAATGTTCCCAGGAAATAAAAATTTCTAAATGAGGGTCTTACTACACCCCTAAATATTTATATTGTATATTTGTCCTCTTTTCGCAACCGATGGATCTTTCGGTAATAATAGTAAATTATAACGTCAAGTATTTCCTTGAACAGTGCCTTCATTCGGTTTTCAAATCATTAGAAGGCATGAGTGGTGAGGTTATTGTGGCAGACAATAACTCGGTTGACGGATCGTGTCAGATGGTGAAAGAAAAATTCGAGGATGTTATTCTTTTTCAAAACAACAGAAACCTGGGCTTCTCCAAGGCAAACAATCAGGGTATTAAAATTTCCAAAGGGAAGTATGTTTTATTACTTAATCCGGATACTATTGTACAGGAAGATACTTTTTCAAAATGTTTTTCCTTTATGGAAAAGCATTCAGATGCAGGAAGTCTGGGTGTAAAAATGATTGATGGCAAAGGTAATTTTTTGCCTGAATCGAAAAGATCCCTGCCAACTCCACTTGTATCTTTTTTTAAAATTTTTGGATTATCTGCTCTTTTACCTAAATCAAAATTATTCGGAAGATATCATTTAGGTTATCTGAATAATAATGATATAAATAAAGTTGAAATATTATCGGGCGCATTTATGTTTATTAGAAAGTCTGTTCTTGACCAAACAGGGTTTCTTGATGAGACATTCTTTATGTATGGAGAAGACATCGATCTTTCCTACAGAATCATTCTTGCAGGGTATGACAACTATTATTATCCCGAAACAACTATCATTCATTATAAGGGAGAGAGTACAAAAAAGGGCAGTATCAATTATGTAATGATGTTTTACAGAGCCATGATAATATTTGCAAGGAAACACTTTTCGGTAAAAAATGCACGCTTGTTTAGTTTTCTGATCAATTCGGCAATTTATTTACGTGCTTCAGCCTCAATCATCAGAAGATTCTTTCTTTCCATTATTATTCCCTTAAGTGATGCTTTGTTAGTATTTGTCGGATTCTATTTTCTGGAACCGTTCTGGGAGAAATTCAAGTTTGGCAAGGAGAATTATTATCCTAATGAATACCTGATGTATGTAGTTCCTTCTTATATTATAATATGGTTTTTCTTTTTATACATTTCTGGTGCTTATGAAAAACGCACCAGATCTATTGACCTGATAAAGGGTATTTCACTTGGTACAATGGTGTTACTCCTTATCTATGCTTTACTTCCCGAGAGTTTGAGATATTCAAGGGCACTTATTCTTCTTGGAACTCTTTGGGCAACATTCTCCATATTTTTCACCAGAATCACTATTGGTACTATCCTGAATAATGTAAAACTATCCTTTAGAAAACAGAAAAGAAGAATTGTTATAGCAGGGTCACCCAGAGAAAGTAACAGGGTTCTTTCAATTATGAAACAGGTAAATATTGATCCCTCTTTTATTGGATTAGTGGGATGGAAAGATGAAGATAAAGTTGAAAGCTACATGGGAAATCTTTCGCAACTTAATGATATCATAAAAATAAACCGAATTGATGAGATAGTTTTCTGTGCCAAGGATATCCCTTCACAGAAGATAATTCAGACCATGTTAAGTGTTTCCGAAACATCAGTTGATTTTAAAATAGCTCCCCCTGAAAGCCTGTCAATAATTGGAAGCAGTTCAATAAATTCGGCAGGTGAGTTGTACGTTGTTCATTTCAATTCACTTAGTCAAAATCTGGCCAGAAGAAAAAAGAGAATATTTGATTTAATTGCAGCATTGGCCCTTTTGCTGACAATTCCCATATCTGTTCTTTTTATCAAAAAACCTTTAGGATTTATACGGAATATTGTTCTTGTGATCATAGGTGTCAGAACATGGGTCGGATTTTATTATATCCATTCAAGTGAGTTGAGTTTGCTTCCTCGTATTAGTCCGGGAATTCTTACTCCTATAACAGCATCCAGGAATAAGGCAATTAATACTGAAACTATTAAGCGGATGAACTTGTTGTATGCAAAAGATTATAAAATGATAACCGATTTATCTATCATATTACGTGACTTTAATTATTTGGGCAGATAATTCATTATGAGTAAAATAGAAGTTATATTACCAGCAATGGGAGAAGGAATTATTGAGGCCACCATTACGAAGTGGTTGGTCGAGGAAGGTAAATTTGTTCATGAAGATGAATCCTTGCTGGAAATTGCTACAGACAAAGTTGATTCAGAGATACCTGCTCCTGCATCGGGCATGCTTTCGCGCATCATTTATCGTGAAGGTGAAATACCAAAAGTTGGAGAAGTTCTGGCAATAATTGAGAGCGGGATCGAAAAAAAAATCGTTATTACAGAAGAAAAAACAGATACAGACATTGGAGATAATACAATTTTTAAAGAGGTGGCAGATAATGAGATCCTTCCTGATAAACCTGTTATTTCGAGCTCAGAATCAAAAAAAATCAGATCCTCATCTGAGGATCTAATTTTGACTCCTTTTATACGTTTTCTTGCCAAGAACCGTGGAATCACATTCGAAGAACTTAGGCAAATAAAAGGTACTGGGCTTAACGGACGTATTACAAAAGCAGATTTAACTTCCTATATTGTTTCAGGAAGAAGCTATCAGGCGGTTAGATCAGCAGACTTTTCCAGGGAGCAAGTATCAAAAACTGTGCAGAAGGAAAACAAACAGGAGGAGTACAACATAGGTCCCGGCGAAGAACTGATAGAAATGGATCGCACGCGAAAGTTAATTGCTGAGCACATGGTACGTTCCAAACGAATTTCCCCACATGTAACCTCTACAGTTGAAGTTGATGTAACCTCCCTTGTCCTATGGCGGAACAAGAATAAAGATAACTTTTCTAAGAAGTATGGAGTTAAGCTAACATTTACACCAACAGTTGTTTATGCTGCCGTAAAAGCATTGAAAGAATTTCCGGACATTAATATCTCGGTTTCCGGTCATTCTATTATTCGCAAGAAATATATTAACATTGGTGTGGCAACAGCATTACCTGATGGAAACCTGATCGTACCGGTGATAAAAGATGCCGATAAACGGAATTTTGCAAACATTGCTCTTCAGGTTGCTGATTTAGCATCAAAAGCCAGGCAAAGCAAACTAAAACCATCTGATATCAAAGGAGGTACATTCACCATTACAAATATGGGAAGGTATGATAATATTTCAGGCACTCCAATAATCAATCAACCCGAAGTTGCGATATTAGCTGTGGGAGCTATAAAAAGAAAGCCTGCTGTTGTAATAAATAATGGCACGGAAACACTGGGGATTCGCGATATCATGGTATTATCCCTGACTTATGATCACAGGGTTGTGGATGGTTCTTTAGGTGGCTCATTTGTTCAGACTCTGGGAAAATATTTAACCAAAGAACTGCCTGAGTATTAGTATTGGTACACAAAAGTTAGAATGATCTTTCTACTATATATGGTTACTCTCGTAAAATAATCATTATGTGCATTACAAATTATTTTTAAATTTGTTAAAAACCAACCAATCTTTAAAAGATGAGGATTAACTATCAGTTTTTGTCTCTCATTTCCATTGCCTCCCTAATTTGCTTTAATGCGATTACTCAGGAGGTAATCAATACCAAAGAATTATTTATTGAGGCTGAATCTTATTTTCTGTTTGAAGAATACAGGGATGCATTACCCTTGTACCAGAAGATAATACGTACAGAACCAAATAATTATAATGTTCTCTTCAAAATTGGAGTATGTTATCTCAACGATACCTATTTGGCAAATAAATCTTTGCAATACCTTAAACAATCTGCTGAAAACATCAATCTTAAATACAAGCGGAATAACTTTCGAGAGAAACAAGCTCCTCTTGAAGCCCTTTATTATTTTGGCAGAGCTTACCATATCAACAATATGCTTGACGAAGCCATTGAAAGTTATCAGCGTTTTAAAAATCTTGCACATCCTGATGAATTTGACATAGATATTGTCAATGAAGATATAAATGCCTGTCAGGTTGCAAAAAAGATGCTTGGCAATCCTGTATTTTTCTCACCTATAAATATGGGTAATACAATTAATTCAAGGTTTGAAGAGATCAATCCGGTTGTTTCCGGCGATGGGAAAACATTAATATTTACAAGAAAACTACAGTTCTATGATGGGGTATTTTTAAGCAAGAAAGATGACAATGGAAATTGGTATGAACTCATAAATCTAACTTCTGATTTTGGATTGGATGGGAATACTTACTCATGCGGAATTTCCTATTTTGGAGATGAAATTTTTGTGTATCGAAGTGACAATTATGACGGTAATATTTATTCCAGCAAACTTGTTGGAGATAATTGGGGAAGATTAATCAAATTGAACTTTAACATCAACACCAAATTCTGGGAATCGCATGCAACTCCTTCACCAGACGGACAATACCTATATTTCACTTCAAATCGTACCGGCGGATATGGAGGCCTTGATATTTATAAATCAAAGAAAGGCGCAAAAGGAGAGTGGGGATCTGCAGTAAACCTTGGCCCGGTTATTAACTCTCCTTATAATGAAGACACACCTTTTTTAAGTAACGAAGGGTATACAATTTTTTTTAGTTCTCAAGGGCATGAAACAATGGGAGGTTATGATATTTTTGTAAGCAATTTAAAGAGCAATGGTACCTGGAGTAAACCAAAAAATATGGGTTCTCCGGTTAATACTACCAACGACGATTTATTTTATAATCCGATAGGAGTAAATTCTTTTGGTTACTATTCCTTGTTTGATGAATCAAGTTCTTTTGGCATGTTGGACATTTATAAGATTGAAGTGTATAATGAGATGATTCCTCGAAGTTTTGAGGTAAAGGGACAGTTAAACGTTGCTGATGCCAGTTCGAGATTTTATAAAAAGCTTACTGCAAAACTTATTGATACAGAAACAAGGGAAATAGTTAACGAAACCATGGTTGAAGGAGACGGGAGTATTTCATTACCCGCCTCACAGGGCGCATATATTTTAGTAATTGAGGGGCAGGAAGTTGAATCTTACCAGAAAGAATTAATCCTTTCCCTTACACAACCTGAGACAATTGTTGTTTTGCCTGCAATGAATTTAGTGAAAACTGACAGTAAAACACCTCCTGTAGAAATTGGATCACCAGTAAAAGAAAAGATAGTAGCAAAAAGCGATTTCTATGCAGTAAGTGATTCAAGTGTTGTTCCTATTTCCCTTATCATTCCAAAAGGATCCGATTTGAATATTGAGGTTTCGGTTAACGACAGATTTGGCTATTCAGAACGGTTAGAATCTGTTAATAAGAGATTTACATATTTCTACAAACCAAAACCAGGAGAAAATCTATTAAAGTTTACGGCTACTGATAAAGATGGAGTTATTTCTTCAACAGAAGTTGTAGTTACCTATTATTTGCCTTATGTGGCTGAAAAAGAAATTAAATTACAGGAAAAGGAAGCTATTCTGTCGTTGTATGCCAAATCGTTTGATTTGTTAGCAGTAGGAGCATTGCAGGAGTATTTGCATGAGATAGAAACCTCTGATTTCAAGAGCTATTACCATTTGTATACTCATCTTTTAGAAGTATCAGAGGAAAAGGGATTTATAAAGAAAGATATTGACGAGGTCTTTTCCATATATTTTACACAAAAGAGCATTATACTATTCGATCTGGAGCTTAAAAAAGCATATTCAGAACAAGACAGTAATTGGCAACGTGTTCTTGATAGTTCAACTATCCCTATAATCTATATTCAAACTCTTCTAAAGAAAAAACTTGTTTTAGAAAAGAACATACAGGAAGCATTACTGAAAATTGTATCAGATAAATTTGAGAGTGGTAAAGAGACATACAATTATCTGTTAGGATTTCATAGGAATACAGATGAGTTTTCCATAAAAGACATTGATATGGCAACATCCGTTCAGGCCTGGGAATTGCTTTCAAACAATATTGGTGATAAGGATGCTTATTCCTTACTTCAACTGGCATCTACTACCGAAGGTCTGGATTATTTTTACCAGAATTTATTAGCAGCTTCAACAGATAGTTTGCATGATTATCTGACAAGTATACAATTTGAACCTCTGGGGATTAATAATTCGGTTGATTTGACCGAACATTTGTTTGATATTGCATCCCAGGGAAGCTTTACTTTGGCAGAACTTATTAAAATTCTGGAACTGGTCTCAAATAATAAAAAGTATTATTTGAATTCTTTTAACGAGGTACTTACCAATAGTGCAAGAGGCACTTTAAAATCACAACTTTTACTGCTTAATATGGATGAAAAGCAGATTCACAGTTACGAAGGATTATTGCGGTATCTTGTTGAACAATCCCAACATAAAGATTTCTCAAGAGAAGAAGTGTATAACTTACTTCTCGAATTGATAGGTATTACAGATATTAATGTATTTGCACATAAAATAAAATCTTATAGTATTGCCTCAATCAATAAGGCTCTTGCAGATACTTCATTAAAATATTTTTCAAATCCATTTGAGCTATTGCAATATCTTTTAGTTTCGGTTCAGGATTACGACTTCACTGAGTCTGATATCAATAATTTACTCATAAGAATGATTTTGGAACGTGGACTTGCAGAGGGAATTGATAAAAATTATGATGTGGATGAAAAGAAAATTTGGAAGAACAAGAATTTCCTGACATCCATTATCTTAGTAAATATCGTAATATTGATATTAATTATTCTCCTATCCCGACGTAGAAAAAAATAATAGCCAAGTATATGAAATATTGTCTATATTCAGCACTAGTACTCATCTTACAGACAATTTTTATTGTAGATATTCCCGCTCAAATCTGGCTTTCAAATAAGGATATATATAATGAGGCAGAAGAATACCTGCACGCCAATGAATACATAGAGGCTCTGCCTCTTTATATGTTACTTGAGAAAAAAGAAGTAATAAATGCCAATATCTCTTATAAAATTGGTATATGTTATTTGAATATCCGGGGTAAAAAGAATAGGTCAATTCCATATCTGGAAAGTGCCAGCCAAAATGTAAGGTATGATTATCAAAATACTGTTGAGGAAACAAATGCTCCGCTCAAGGCGATTCTCTTATTAGGTGTAGCATACAGAATAAATAACGAACTAAAAAAAGCGATTAAAACTTTTGAATCACTTCGAGATAAGGTGGCAATTAGTGACTCGGAGCTGGATGCAATAATCGATATGCATATCAAACGATGCGAAAATGCTATTCTTCTGGGTGCTTTCCCGGGAGAACCGCGTACTGAGAAACTTCCAGATCATATAAATAATGAATTTTCAAATTTCAATCCTGTTTTGGTTGACCATGACAGAGTATTGTACTATATGGAAGAACTGAAGTTTTATGATGCTTTAATGCGTGTGGAAAGTGATAATGATAGTTGGGGTATGCCTGAACGGATGTTGCCATATCAATGTCTTTTATGGAAAACTCATCTGTATTCCTATGAAATCCTAACAGATAATTGTATGTCTCTTTACCAC
>JABUBN010000619.1_pt1 | contig 10436 bp, 20 predicted proteins | sample 7240341 | NCBI WGS metagenome assembly JABUBN01 (sample SAMN07256345, study PRJNA390944) | subsurface metagenome | isolation source: Methane hydrate marine sediment | place: Pacific Ocean: Eastern North Pacific, ODP site | reverse complement strand
GGGGGGTTGGAGCTTGTAACCAGTTGAAATTTAAGGAAATACCACATTGCAACGTCTGATAAGATATAGTATGTAAATCGTTGTTATGCTTATCTAATTTTACTCGATGCAATTTATTCTTTTTCCAGGTTCTCTCTTTTCGAATACTTTTATCCGGTTTTTTATTTTCTCTTATACCATATAGCTAGAACAATGTATCCGGAGATGCATACCAAGTTAACATGCCGTTATTAAATCTAAAAAATAGGGTGTTTTTAGATAAAGAGCCATATGCGGACGTTTACAAAGCACACTTGCCGCAAAACACCATCGGTCAAGCATATAGCGTTAGTACTGACAAAACAGAGTTAAGAGACCTGTTAAATTCTGAATTATCCGGGCTAAAATCGTCCGGGAAAGATCCGTCCGGATCCTGGTCAAATGAAATTTGGGATCATAAGGCAACATTTAAAAAAGCGGTTTTGTACGGTATTCATAATACAGACCATAATCCATATGCAACATATAATTTTAAGAATTGCGATTGGTCACACACAAACGGAACGATCCATCAAAGCTTAAAGGGCGATAAAACATATCGAGAAAAAATGTCATGCGGAGAAAAACTTTGTTTGCGGTGTGACCATAATAAAAGAAAACGAAAGGCCGCAAAAGCTGTTTCAGAGTTAAAGGCGCTTTTCCATGGTAATCCAGGAGCGCCGGGAATAATGTTTATTACCTTCACCCTGCCTGAGCAAATCGAAAAAAAACCTCTCCAGGATCCCGAGCAAGAAAAAAGCCTAAAAAACAAAATCTGCAAAATAATAAAAGAGCTATTCGGAGTTAAAACAAGATCTAATATAGGTTTAAGGCTGGCTGTTCATTCGGTAGGATCAAGCGACGTTATGCGCGATCGCTGGCATTGCCATGTTGAAATCATCCCGGGGGAAGTCGTAAAGAAAAATGGCGCCTTCATCTTTAGGTGGCTAACTCCAAAAATGCTCAGAGAGGGGACCATTAATAATTGGATAATTGACCTGGTCTGGCTAAGGGACCGGTGGAAGCAGGAACTAGAGGATTTTTATAACGGTGATGAAGTTGCAAACCCACAAGTTGAATTCTTGGAATATGATCCCGATAAAAGAAAACAGAAAAGGTACTGGCAAAAAGTAGGACACAGACTTTCATATAATCTAAGATCGTTTGCTAGGGACTTTGAAAATCGATTTCTTAGGTCTAAATTTGACCAGGAATTGATGATTTTATCAGGTTCCAGGGGTGACATAGGGTATTGGTATAAACTAACCGCCTATGAGGTTGTAGAGCGTTTCGCGGAGGTGAGAAAAAAGACGTTATTCAGAAAAAGAGGTTTTCTGTCCTGTATGGCTAAATATAAAGACGCAATAATTTTGATCTATCCAAAAGAAGAATCGATTGATGACTGTTATGATCCCGTTGCGGCAGAGATATATTCTATTTATAAAAAAGAATATGACGATAAGCAAAAAAAATGGTTGACCATCAGGAAAGAGATCTGGACCTGGATCTGTCCAAGATCTGGAGAAAAGAAACAAAAAGAATCAAAAGATTTAATAAAATGGAAAAACAACTATTCGGGAAAAGAGTCGAATACTTTAGAAAAAGAGCAGTAGAAAAAGCAGAATATAAAAAAGACGAAAAAGTATTGATTTTTTTTCCTCATAATAAAACGATTAAGACCTGTAAAATAGAAAGTGTTTCAGCCGCATTGAAAAGGGGCGTTGCCGTTGAGTTTGATATTTATTATTTTTGCAGAGATAGGGAAAATAAAAGAATCTCTTTTGTATGTGAAAAAAACATAAAAAGGAGGATTTAGAAATATGGAATCTATTAAAAACATGCGAGAAATAACAATTAAGGTTATTCTAAAAGGCGGCAAAACAAGAGAAGAGATAGAGCAATCGATCGACAACGTAATTCTTAATGTAAAATGCAATATGATATGTGAAGAGCTGGTAAGGAAAATTAAAGAGGCTCACGAGCTTAAAAAACTAATGCACAAAACAGTTAAAGGGGGTTTAATCCCATGAGTCAGGTGGTTTTTCCTGGGCGCTTTCTGTTTCCTCTGGAACGTTTAATCCCTTTTTTAGTATTTTAGATAAACCTTTCTGTATTGACAAACCGGCATTGTTTGCATAATCTTTTAAAGCCGTTACAATATGTTTTTTAACCAATACGTTTAACTGTATGTATCCTTCGGTTACTTTGTTGTTATAATATTTGCGCGCCGCCTTTAGTTGTGCCGGTGATTTTTTCATGGCTCGTTCCTTTTTTGATTAATTTTTATTGGTTTTCGCCTGTGTGTCTATATAGTCCATACAAAACAGTTTATCAACAATTTTATAAAAGGGGGTGGTTAAATTGGCTAAAGATCTTGACGAACAGTTGATCGATCAGATTAAAAAACTGCAAAAAAAAGTTGAAGCATTAGAAAATCAATCATCATCGAAAGAGATTGAAACGCTGCAACAGGAAATCTCAGATTTAAAAACGGATCTTGCGGATTACAAGAAGTCGAGGAAAGTAAAAGCCGATTTTGGTAATTGGGAATAAGACCATCAAAAAGGATAAATTATGGATCCAAAAAAAAGCGAAAAAGAAAACCAAAAAGGGAAAATGGAAAACCTGGATAACGTTAAAGAAGATCTGGCATCCGGAAAGGGAAAAGATAAAAAAACAAAAAAGCCAAAAATCGGTAGACCGACAAAGGAAGAGCTTGAGGCCAGGAAAACAGAAGAGGAACAGGCTTTGCTTGAAAGCATGCCGGATTCTGAATCTTTTGAGGATCTGCTCGATTTTCTTTTTAATTTTATTGCAGAGCGTTTAGGGCCGCACTGGAAGTTGAAACCGGAAGAAAAGAGAAAGGGCGGTGTGCTGGTTTCAAACGTAGCTGCAAAGTACTTCCCGTTGATCGGTGAGTATAGTGCGGAGGTTGCTTTGCTAATGTGGGCCGCGCCTGTTTTGTTGGTCCGGTATCAGATTACAGCCGCACTGTCGCAGCTTGACGAAGACGTTAAGAAAGAAGCGGAAGGGAAGGGCGGCAAAAAAAAAGAGGAAACCAGCGTAAAAAATGGATAAGGCGAAAGACACAGACGCTAAAAATGAAGTTCTTTTTATATCGGGTCAGAGGGGAAGCGGGAAAAGCTACTGGACGAAAAGGTATCTTGCGAAAATTCCCAGGGCAATTATTTATGATGCCTTAAGCGAGTATGACGCGGATAAAACCTTTTATGATGTTGAAGACCTGGTTGACTTTTTAATTGCGGACCGGGCCAGGCCGTCTTTTTTTTCTGTTTCCCTGGATTCGATTTACGAAAGTGATTTCCCTGTTTTTTGCCGGGCCGCACTGGCCTGTGAAAATGTTCATATCGTTATAGAGGAAATCGATCTGTTTTCTTCTCCCACCTATACGCCGCCCGAACTTCTCAAACTGCTAAAATATGGCCGGCACTGGGGTATACAGATTATAGGCATATCGCGGAGGCCGGCGGAGGTATCAAGACATTTTACTGCAAATGCAAACAGGTTTGTTGTGTTCTATCAGCATGAACCCAGGGATCTAGCCTATTTTAGATCGATTGTTGGATCCGAGGCCGATAAGATCCAGCAGTTAACAGACCATCAATTCCTGGATATCGACTTCAAAAGTAAAACTTACGAAACGAAAAATCCACTTTAGACTTGACAGGTGTTTTCTTTTTGTGTATGGGGAAGCAAACACCTTTAATGTAATTCTTTAATTATTATATCTTAATTAATCGGTTTTATTGGTAAATAAACAATTAAAACTTTTAGGGGGAAGGGGGTTAAAATGCCGAAAACACCAAGGGGCTGGCTAATGTTCGCCGCGAGCGTTGTTTTGGTGATAGTCGTGATCAAGAGGGTTCCGCAGGTCAACCAATTCATCGGGCTTTAAAAAACCGCAAATTCGTTTCATTGTTTTAACCATATTAAATTCAGGTTGGGAGGATTTAGAAAATGTTTGATAATCGAGGCCGAAGGGTCGGAAAAACTGAATATGTTGCAAGTGCTCCGGATTCGCTGGATCTTCCGCGCAAGACATTGTTTAGGCAACTTTCTTTAAAGGTTGATGGAATTGTGGACATTACGGATGTTACGCAGGTTCCGGTTCTTTATACCGGCGCGATAGGGGCCGGACTCAAATTGGTTCCTCGCGTTGAAATTATTGCAAATGGCCGCGACACGATCAAGAGTATAAGCGCGGATGCTCTTGCCATGAAAAATCTATATCTCTACGGAACAAAGCCGGCTTTAACCGAGCCTGGTTTAACCGTGGCCGCTCATCCTTTTGGCGGTGTTTTTATGGTTCCTTTCGCCATGCCCAGGTCAATCCGAGAAATTGACACGCTTTTGCCTTCCGGAAGACTTTCAACCCTGGAGTTAAAGGTAACTTATGGCAGCGCAGACGCTATGTTTTCTACGTTGCCCACAGCGCACACGATAACAAAGTGTGATGTTGTGGTGCATTTAAACGAGTCTATGCGCCTTGACGGTAAGGATGAGCCGTACAGCTCTTTTAAAGAGTTGTATATTGAGAAAACCGTTACGGCAGCCTCCGCAGCTTTCCAGGTAATTTTGCCTGTAGGAAACAGATATCGAGGGTTTTTGATTGAATGCGAATCTGACGGAAACATGGTTAATACTATACTGAACAAGATCTCAATCAAAAGCGGGACAGATGTTTTTTTCTCAAAGGACGCGGACGTTGTCCAGGGGGAAAATCCGATAATGCTTAACCTGGGCGCTCAAACGGTTACCGGTTATTATTATGTTGATTTTTGTCCGGAGGGCAGGCTGGTTGACGCTCTTGACGCCACAAAGCTTTCATCCCTGGAAATGGAGCTTGACGTTAATGTTCCTGGCACGATCGACAAAATTCGTATTTATCCTTGTGAAATCATCGCTGGAGCGGTTATATAATGAGCTTAGAAATTAAAAGATCGTTATCCGCAATCGGTGACAGCCTGGCCTATGCTTACGGGGCTTTTACGGGCATAAAGGAAACACAGGACGAAAATACGCCGCCTATTGGTAGTAGAGATCAAAAAGCTCCACAGACGGTGGGTGGTGGCGGTGTGGGCACGGCTGGTTTAATGGGGTTTGGTCTTATGCCGTTGGTTGTTATCGGCCTGGGCATATGGTTTATGACTCGTAATTAATTTTTAGATTCTTAGAGCCTGGGAGGTTACAGAGGGCTATGGGGCGACCGTGGAAGTGTTTTGTTTAAGCGGTCGCCCTTTTTATTTGGGTTGGAATTATGGGCACGGTAGTTGGTCTTTTTGTCAGTCTTCTTGCAAGTGTATTTTCTGGTAAAGAAGCAGAGAAAGCTCGGGAGGAACAGCAAGCATACCTGGCAAGTCAGAGTTATGCCTCAGCCGTTAGGTCTGTAGAGCTTCAAAGGGAGCAAAGACAGTTAAGTGCAGAGCTGGCAGCCAGTTCAAAAGCGTATAGTGAAACCGTTGAGGATCTTCAAACGCAAATGGTCACAGCCATGGAAAACGCCGAGCTCGTGACCGGATCGGATCCGGTTTTCAAGAAGTTACCGGTAGAAAAAATATTGTTGCCGGTAGTGATCGCCATAATCGCAAAGCAGGTTTTTAAGTAATGCCGGAAGATATTTTTAATAGGCCAGGCTACGTTTATAGGGGCAAAGATTGGCAGGGCGTAGGAATTTGGGAAGTAGATCCTGATTTACCTGTTACACACACTGAAATTATAAACTGGTCGGATCCGGTTACAGATCCGGGTTATGGTACCGGCGGCGCAGATGCTTCGTTGGCTTTATACCTGGGGCAAAGCGAGGCACAAGAAGAGCAGTACGAAATAGACAGTAAAAACCTGAAAGACAGTTTTGAAGAATATGAAAAAATCCTGGGCGGTGAATTAAGCGAGCAAGGGAACGTCCAGGGCGGCGGGTATGGCTTGGGTCTAAGGGCAAAGAAAACAGACCCGGGGGCCAGCTTTCCTTTTTTGCTCGTTTTGGTTGCCGGTGGGCTGTGGTGGTACTTTAAATGATCACAACGTATTTATATAGGAAACCGGCATCGGGCGAAACAGGGCCGGGTTTAAGCGTGGGCGAGGCAGAGGCGGCGGGACAACTTGCCATGACTCGCGCGCAGGCCGAGGATTCTTTGACGGTTAAGCTGTTAGATGCTGAGGCAAAGCTTGCTGAAACGCAATGGTCAATAGATGCTGCTACCGGTTTATATACAGCAGCCCTGAATGATCCTGGCAGGAAAACCATACACGAAGTAAAAAAGCCAATTAGCCTGGTCCTGGTCGGGATCCTTGTTTATCTGGTAATAACATGAGCGAAGATCTGGCCACAAGTTATGAGATCCGGTATGGCAAGCAAAGCAAATATCATTTCGATCTTGGATTGTTGGGGGACCCGTACAAGGTTCAAATAATTGACTACACGATCGGAACAGATGATCCTTTAACGGCGAGGCATGCGGCGGAGATGGACAGCTTACAGGGAATTTTTGCACAAACAGAAAGCGACTTGTCGTTAAAACAAAAACAGCACGAAAAGACCGTTGAAACGCTAGGAAGCAATTTGGAAAACCTTGCACAGTTGGACAAATCCGGCATTGTTAATATGATTGAAAATAATTTCAACTTAATTTTAATCGGAATTGTAGCATATTTTTTAATGGGAGAATAGGGCCATGAACGGTGATGTATGGGATAGCTGGATGGGTAAAGGCGGGGGCGGCGGCTTTGCCGAGTGGACAGTTGGCGAAAACGTCTACTGGGATCCGTCTTTGTTTGAATCGCAAATAGATCCGAGTTATGGGTTTTGGGGCGGTCTTAAAGATTTTGGATCCGGCGCGCTGTCGTTTGGAAAAGACGTTTTGAAATTTGGTTCTCAGGCATATGGCGCGTACGTGGGCGGACAACGAGGACAGGGAATGCAAGGGGCCGGCAGTCTGGTGAATAGCCTGCCTCCAAAGGGAAGCGCGCCGCCTATGATTTATGAAATGCAGAGGCAGGCTCAGCCAATACCTACAGGCGGTCAAAGGATTTCTCTTGGATCGTTGGGCGGCGGATCTGGTATCAATATGAACATGATTTTAATTGGCGGCGCTGTCGTGCTGGCGGCGTTCATGATGAAAGGAAAATAATCAATGAAGTTAATCGGCGGAATAGATTTTGATGAACTTAGAAGGCTGAGGGTCAAAAATTACGACACCTTTACTGTTGATCTGACAGTGGCGCAGACAGACAAGGACTTTCCCATAACCGGCAATTATCTTTATATTGTCGAGGCCACAGACATTGACGCAAATTTAAGCGTGCGGATTAACGAGCAGAGCAGGAAACAAATAAGGCTCGTTCATGGTCGGGCGGTGCGGACTCCTTTTTATCGTCTGTATTTGTCCTGGCCTGCGCAAGCTGCAAAAACGGCCACCATTGCCTTTGGTATCGGTCAACAAGATGCTTTTGAAATTATTGATACAGGCAAGGCCCTGGAGCTTACGGGAGAGGTGACCGTTACGGATTCAAAAAGAGCAGAGGTTTTTAACGCGGAACATGGCGCCGGCTATCAGTCAAGATTGGGCGGCGTGGACCAACGCGGCGTTGTTGGCTTGTGGAATCCTGTTGGTAGCGGCATAAATGCTTATGTTTACTCTATTGTTGCCTGGATGAGCATAATAAACCTGGCCTTCATTGATAGTATAGGCGGATGGGCAAAAGATAGTGCTGGCAGATTTTTAAGCGGAAACAAAAAAGCAGGCGGCGTTGATACGGCCTGCTATCTGGTTGACGAGGTTCTTACAATTACTTCATTTAATGAAAATTACAGGTCTGGTAGCTGCCTTGCTCTTGACCGCTTAGACCCTACTGCTGTGCCTGCTGGTCGAAGATATAGAGCGCCTTATTGTATACCGCCTGGATTTGGCTTGGTTGGTCTTACCGAGGAAGACACAGAAACGGCTTGTGTTGCCTTTGAATGGTACGAAAAAGCAATATAACGGTGGTGATGACATGAATGAAGTATCACAATATGAAAACGCAAAAATCGGTGATGTATATGACTTTTATTACACCATGACCGGATGGGGCAAACAGGGTCAAGTTGAAAGTTTGTCCAGGGAGCTGGATCAGGATCCCCGGTGGACAGTTATAAACATACAGCGCGTTGATGATTCAAGAATTATTATTCGGGTTAGAGTTATAAAAAATCCTTTCCCTTTACTTTTAATCGTTGGCGCGATCGGCGCGATCGGCACAGGGCTTTTTCTGTGGCTGTCTTTAGACAAGATTGAAAAGATCACAGAAGGTCCGGTCGTGTCTTTTGGGATCCTGGGCCTGGGAATAGCCGCTGCATATTTCGTTATTCAAAAAGCGAGATCTTCATAAATGGGAATTTATTTACTTATTGGCCTTGTACTGATAGGGCTGGGGATCGCAGGAGCGTCAACCTTGAAAGCAATAAATCTAGGCGACAATCAAAACATTAAAACAAGAGGCCCTACAACCTGGGATTATCTTTTTATCAGGTATAGCAGATATCCGGATATCGCAAAAGCGGTGTGCAGGGTTGAAAGTAACTTCAAACAGGATGCCGTTGGCGATTCGGGCCGCGCCCATGGGCTTATGCAAATCTGGTTGCCAACCGCTAAGGGTTATGGTTTTTTGGGTACTTCTGGCGAGCTGATGAACCCTGAGCATAATATCAAATATGCCTGCGCGTTTTTGGATGATATGATTGACAAATACGGCATTAAGAAAGGGATTATGGCCTATAACCTGGGTGAAACGAAAATCAGGAAAGGCTATACTGTTGCAAGCTATTTGAACAAAGTACAGGTGGCTCTTGCCTAGTAAAGAAAAAAAAAACGATATCGTATGTGCATTTCATGGCGATTTGGAGGATAAAATTGATAAAATGGCTGTTGGCTTTATTGGCCTGGGGAAAAGGATTGACCGGCTGGCGCTCGCAGTTGTGGTCTTTTCTTTGCTGGCTGGTATCGATATCGCAACAAACGTTATTGGAATATATAAACCGTAAACTTGAAAAGGGGGAACTATGGCGACAAGAAAAAAGACAAAAAAATGGGGCAAAATTGGAGCGCCTAAGAGCGCAAAGCGCCGCGCTTATCTTAAAAAGATTCGGAAAAAAAAATAAAAAAGAACGTTCATAAACACTTATTTTCATATTTTGGCGGATCTGCTCGATGCGAGTGCGGTATGTACTTGCAGCCGGACGGACGCATAACCAAAAAGGACAGGTGAAAAAAATGGCTGACGATCTTGAAGATGTCAAAAAACGCATCGAGGAATGTATTACCCGGGTTGAAACCCTGATTGACGAACTGGAGGTTTTAAAAGATCTTGCCGGATCCGGAGAAATCGATTCTGAATGGATGAAGGAGATCGAAGAGCGCGTTGCGAAAAATGAGGCCGTAGTCGAAAGGCTGCAAAAGAAGTTCAGCATTTAATCTTTTTTACTGAAGCAAAAAAACGGAGGTGTTTTATCATGAGGTGGTTAAGAATTTTAAGAATTTTCCAGGTAATGAGTGCGGTAAGCGCATGGTTTGAAAAGGCAATGGCTGACGGTGTAATTGATTCGGACGAAGCAGGGGAGCTGGTTACAACCATCGGCAAGCTGTTGGGTTTCAACGTTAAGCTGAAGCTCGATGGTCCTGTTGAGTAAATGGGATCAGGCATAATACAAAAAGAGCCTCCAGTATCCAAACGTGGTTTCCTGGAGGCTCTTTTTTTTCTCTTCAAAGTGATAGTTGTATACTAAAAGATACTTTTTGCGCTGTCGGGCGTCCATGGGCGCACTAATCAGCGTGCCGGCATCGGTTTTGTGTATTAAAAAGTATACAATTAATTCTACTGTTGACAAGGGTTTGTGTGTTTAGTATAGTCTCTATAGAGAAAAATTGGGAGGGATTATATGGAAAGAATAAACACAAAATTAAAGTTTGCAGTATTTTTGATGCTTACATTTATCTTGTCTGGATGTGGAACTATGCCAACACCTCCAGCGCAGATTGCTGGTTTTTACGTCCCGGGAATGAAATATGAACAATATGATTGCCAAAGCTTATCGATTGAGATGAGCCACCTGGAACGGCTGGAGCGTCAATTGATTATCGCACAGCAACAAAGAATAAAAAACAGCGAAATGCAAGTTGCGTGGGGATCCGGTTTTCACCTGGGCGATGGCCTTGAGGCGTTTGAGTTGGCTAATGTCAGGGGTGAAAAAGAGGCTGTCCGAAGGTTTATGGCGGTAAAGGGTTGTCAATAACCGTTAAGGGAAAAATAGCATAGTTTTCATAATCTGGGGGGTTGGAGCTTGTAACCAGTTGAAATTTAAGGAAATACCACATTGCAACGTCTGATAAGATATAGTATGTAAATCGTTGTTATGCTTATCT
>JABUBN010000618.1_pt1 | contig 10444 bp, 8 predicted proteins | sample 7240341 | NCBI WGS metagenome assembly JABUBN01 (sample SAMN07256345, study PRJNA390944) | subsurface metagenome | isolation source: Methane hydrate marine sediment | place: Pacific Ocean: Eastern North Pacific, ODP site | reverse complement strand
ACCAACTGGCAATACCCCGTATGTTTTTTGAAGAAGAAATCAAAATTGAGAAACTGAATCTTTGGAAATAATCACAAAAAAACAATAACAGCACATACGCTGAAGAGGTGAGCCAGATCATTTAAATTTCGAATTATCTAACAAATTGATTAATAGGTGATTAATATCACCTACCTAAAGTAAAATTTATATTCTTTCTAAATAGTATCAATAATCTATTGATATATAGATATTTACATATATGTGATTTTGAATTTATCAGGTTTTCTCTCTGCTATTATTCTTGTTTGATGTAACCAAATGCATGATGAATAAAAGGTTTTTAGTAATTTCTATTGACTAAAACTATACAGTTACATGCCAATCTTCTTATAAACAAATACAGAATGAAATCATTAATGAATAAACTGTACTTTAAGACTGCAGAATCAGACTTGGAGCTACAGAGTTGTTACCGTTTACGCTTTCAGGTTTATTGCAAAGAGAAGCGGTGGTTACCTGTGGAAAATTTTCCTGATGGTATGGAAAAGGATAAATACGACGAAAAGGCAGCACATGTTATGGCGCTGGATGAAGACTTTAATGTTATCGGAAATATGCGTATAATAAAAGAGAGTGATTATGACAGGCTTCCTTATCTTGATCATCCGGGTATGAAGGGAGTTGATCACAAGGCAAAAAATCTGGCTGAACTGTCAAGGTTTGTCATTACTGCAAAAAGGAACAGGCACCTGGTTTTGAAAGGATTACTTCGCCTCGTATACCTTACCAGTCGCAAGATAGGTGTCGACAATTGGGTGTATGTGTCCGAACCCACGCTTATTCGCTTTATCGATCGGTATAAATATTTTTTTCAACCAATATGCCCACCGGCAAAGTATTATGGTGGTTTTACTTTAATTGCAGCATGTGATATTAGTAAAACTGAAGCACGATGGAAAGCAAATGATATGGATACATGGAATTATCACTGGAAAGAACCAACCATGATACAACAATAAGCATGTTTGGATTGATACGTTTGGGTACATGGATTACGAACCAGATAATTTTTTTTCGTAGTTTAGTTCCAGGCCGTTAAGGAATTCATTGTAATTATAAGTTTGCACTTCAATCTCGATGGGAGAATGATCATTTACAATAGGATAGATTTTTTTATCGAGGTTTTTACTTTTCTGTATGTTTTCTTTCAGGTGGATTTTGAGGAGGAGCCGGTCATCTGAGGTTTTGAGGGTGAAAAGTCCGGTAATCGATGAAGCAACTTCGAAGTCGGAATATAGTTTTTCTTTAATGTCTTCAATATATATGGTATTTCCGTTAACTGATCTTTTACTTCCGGTTCTTCCAAACAACAACGCAATGGGAAGCTTCAGATCAGGGATCAGATGAGTATATTTTCCGGTCAGATTATCCCGAACATGTGTATATTTCATTACCTGTCCCCTGTCACCGGTCGAATACCTTACAATTGGTAAAATACTATGGGTATCGACAACAGAGAAAAGAAATTGTTCGTGATCTTCATTAGTTCTGTTTTCAATATAGGTTTTGAAAGGGTAATAATGAAAAAAGCAGGGATAGGCCTCTGTATGGGTTTTAATGAAAGCATTCTTAAGTTTTTTATCTTTTATCATAGTACGTCGTAACCCTACAGTATATCTTGATTCATGAAATACATTCAATCCTAATTCTGTCATGCCCATGGTAGCATATATTCCTCTTGTATCATTACTATCTATATCCATATCAAGCCGGGCAGCCAAATATGTTCTGAGCGATTCAGGCAACCAGTCCTGAGCGGTAATCATACTTAGCTGTAGTTTTTTCCAGTCGATTTTTTGTTCATCGCCATCTTCAATAAGCTTCTTTAAGAAATGCGGGTCGCCGACAAGAATAGTCTGATCATACTGAGGGGCTATTTTTTTTAAAAGAGAAAGAGCCATATCACTTCTTACACTTGTTTCAGCAAGAGGTAAGGAAGTTTCAATGTGAACTCCCATAGGAGCACAATTGATAAGGAATGTTCTCTTATTCGAAATATTGAACCAATAATCGAGCGTAGTGTCGACTCCCATACGACCTGATTTCAATGCTTTTTCTGATGAAAATCCAAAGGCAAAATTACCCGAGAAACCTGAGCTTGACATAGCCAGTTTCATTTTATCGCGATTCTTTCCCAACAACTCAGAAAAAGAATAGGTATTGAAAAAGTTTTGTTTATTGAGCACGGGAACCTTTGCCTGAAAGTCATTCAAGTCTTTAATATCCGAAAGCTGAAGATTGTTTTTCCTGAAAATATCCCGATAGGCCGGAGAGATCCGGTAAGATCGATTTACTGCTTTCATGAGCTTCCTTACTGAAATTGATTCAAATTTCTCAGGCGAAGTATGTTTAAGTATTTTCAGGGCCTGTTGCCTCTTGTATTTTTCAAATCGGGGAAGCACTTTCATGGTAATACCTACTTAAAGTAAACCTTGCATGAAAGATTCAAAATTCCGGAAAAATATTCTTTCCTTAAGCTCTTCGGAAATGTTCAGATCCATTATGCAGTCAACAAAATCTTTGATCCTATGCATTTTCCCTTCATAAGGCATGGGAAAATCGGTACCAAAAACGAATTTCTCTTCGCCTACCCGCATGATCATATTTTCTGTGAGAATTTCTTTTATTTCGTAAGGATAAGCTGCTGTATCAATGAATACATTCGGATGTTTTTCTGTGATCATAAACGATTCGTTATGCCACAGGGTGCCAAGATGTGTGAGAATAATTTTTAAATTCGGAAAGTCGTTTGCCACAGCATCAATTAATATCGGATCGGCTTGTTTAAGTTTTACCATATTGCCAAAAGGTGTGGTCCCTACATGAAAGACAACAGGAATACCAAGTTCGGAAGCCAGGTCATAAACCGGCCACATCTTTTTATCATCCGGATAAAAGTTTTGCAGTGGCGGATGAAGTTTTAGTCCTATCAGATGCAGTTTCTCAACCGCGTCCTCCAGATTTTTTCGTGCATTTTTCTTATTTGGATCAACTGAAGCGAAACCATAAAATCTATCTGGCAATCTCTGACAGACATCCGCAACAAACTGGTTACTCGCACTGAGCAATGGACCTTCCAGTGCAAACAAAACCGATTTTGTGATGCTTGCTTCATCCATCTGAACAAGAAGATTTTCAAGAGATAACATTGATATGACCTTATCCAGATCAGTAAAAGCAGGTATGCCTTTTAAATACTTCAGCTGATGTTTGTTATTTTCCGCAAAAACAACAGATGTGTCGATCAGGTGAGTGTGTGTATTAATGATTTGCATTTCGAGCAGGATTGCAGAAGCACAATAAAAGATAAGAAGAAAAAATTAATTCCATGGTGATAAGACAAATAATTAACTAAGGTTTGTAGAAAGGATCCTTATAAATTTTTCTGAAAATATAGATTCTGTTTACCAGGCTTATTGCTATCATTGAGGCAAGAGCGGTAAGGTTAAAATTCCTTACAACCAGCATAGTGGTTAAAATTCCCAGCATAACAAGAAGGGTTGTTCCATAAACCAGCAGCATAAAGAACTTTTTACTATTCATCTGCCCCGGTGATTCCTTAAGGAATACTATGAGTAATAGCAAAGGATTGGCCCATAGCAGGTTCGTATTAAAATTGAAGATATAATGATCGGTTAACAGCCACAGAGATAAGATCAACACACCCAGAGAACCTGCGCTTATCAGAACAAACTTCCGGAAGATCCGGAAAAATCCCTGAATGTAAGTATCAAAAATCAGTGAGATTAACAAACAAAGCGTGAGTGGCCATAGTATTATGCCCGGATGGATCAATGGTTTTACATCTGAAGGATAGTATTGAAAATATACATTGTCAGGCAGGGCCAGGCTCTTTTCGAATCCAAATTCCTGTTTTATGTGAATATTCTTAATCAAGAGGTGCAGATAATCCGGTAAAAATGATACATCTTTTCCCTTTGCTCTTCGGTCGGCAGGCAGGCCCATCAGAAAATCCACACCCATATCTGTCCATGGTTTGTCTTTAAGGTAAATGTTTATTAGTTTGCGAAAGCTCATACCGGGTATTGCCAGTTGGTTGTAAACCAGACTATCTGATACGGAAACCGACAGTAATTCAAGGAGTTTGGTGGAGCAATTGTTATAGAGAAAATCATATAAATAGTCACGGTTCCGGGGCAAATAATTCACTTCCAGAAACTGAGTCATTTCATATTTTTCGACAGGTGACAAGTTCAATGTGGTTTCAATAAGTGAACGATTATCCAGTTTAGCCTGCTGAAGGACCAGATCAAAGGGTGCTTTCGAAAGCCTGTACATCAGTTTCCCGCGAATAAATCCAAAATAAAAGGAAGGATCATCGAAGTCGAATGTACCGTAATTGTAAACGAAATCGGTATTGTCATACGAATTTTTAACTCTTACGGCACTATGTCCAAACACTGAATGCAGTTTATCCCCCGGCGAGGTTGTCAATAAGGAAACCTGGATATTACGGTAACCGGTCTGACCATAGATAGTTGTATTACAATGCAATAGCAAGCTTTGCAGAAACAGAAGAGAACTGATTACACCTATCTTTTTCATCTGTTTAAAATTTTTGATTTCTGAATGTATCAAAAATTTATAATACATTCAGGAACTCATATAAATTTTAATCATTCCCTTGTGTGAATTTAGAATGATGAAAATTCATATTCGTTTCATGAAGAATAATCTTTTGACGATTGATCGGGTAATTATGCTGCAATGATAGGAAAAAAGACTTAGTGTTTACAAAAGATAATTATCAGATAGTTTGAAACGCATAAATTTAGTACCATGCAAACATCCAAAGCCGATCAGTTGAAACCATATTTGGGGTTATTGCTATTAAAATCGAGAGATGAAAAATCAGGGTTCAGTTCATAGTTCAGGTAAGTGTAATCCTGAAAAAGTCCCTTCTCATCATAAGTTTTAAAACCGACTGGGAATTGACGGTTTTTATCTATATAGACTATTATTTGCTTTGCATAATCTGACGGGACCATGATGGTTGATCCGGGCTTCAGTTTCTCGAATGATTTTATTTCAGAGTTTTTTTCAAGGATCGTATAGTCGCAAAGCTTCAGTTTTTTTGATATTGACTCAAGTGTTTCATTATCACCAACTTTATAAGGAAGGTATTTGAAGTTGTCATTGGTAAAGACAACTTTATAGCAAATGATACCGGCGTATTTTACAAGACCTTTGTACTGCCAGATATTTGCATCGGTCTCATCGTATTTATTGTAAAGATCTTCCACCACTTCGAGAAAGTATGAAAAACCGGCCCTGTATATTGAATGGTGATTATTCTTTCGTATCATGTTGCCCAGTGGTTCGAGCTTTATATTGGATATGGTTTTTGTGTTACGGTTTATCAATGCTTTACCGTTGTTTTCTCCTCCAACATAAAGAATTTCTAATCCTTTGTGAGGATAATACTGTTTTAAGTAGATCCTATAAGGCTTATAGGCAATCTTAAAATCTGTTTTCTTATGAATGTATTCACCATTGATCCGTTCCTTAATAAGCATTGTTACTTTAACACCTTTCAGAGAATGGTTGATAGAAAAGACCTTTTCCAGAACCGCTACTCCCGGATCGGACTCGTATGCAAATGACAGGAACAGTGTAAGGATTACAGTACCGGCAAGTGAAAATCTTGAAGGTTTGAAAGTATCAATGAGAAAGGAGAACATCAGGCCTTAGAAGCATTTGACAGGCGTTTATTAACAAACTCCCAGTTAACAATATTCCAGAATGCATCAACATAATCACCTCGCCGGTTCTGGTATTTCAGATAATAGGCATGCTCCCACACATCGATGTTGAGCAGAGGGAAACCTCGCTGGTCTTCCGGGAGGGTATCCATGAAAGGATTGTCCTGGTTTGAGGTTGTAGTAATTTTGAGATTACCTTCCTGCCATATCAACCATGCCCAACCCGATCCGAAGTGTGTTTTAGCCGCTGCGCTAAACTGTTCTTTAAAATTTTCAAACGAACCAAAATCTCTTTTGATGGCATCGGCCACCGGACCGCTGGGATCGCCACCTCCTTTGGGTGACATGAACTTCCAGTACATCTTATGATTCAGGTAACCTCCTCCGTTATTGACTATTGCAGCACTGTAGTTTGATGCATTTGCCAGGATCTCCCTGACAGTATTTGGCGTTATCGGAAGTGCCCTGAGAGCGGCATTGAATTTTGCAGTATACCCGGCATGATGCTTTGAGTGATGCACCATCATGGTCTCTTTATCAATGTAAGGTTCAAGCGCATCATAAGCATATGGGAGTTCGGGAAGCAGGAATTCCTTCTGTCCGGAAAGTAGTATATTCTTTCTTCGTGCTAAAGAAGGCACAGTGACCAACCCTATTGCACCTATCATACCTGTCTTTAGAAATTCTCTCTTATTCATAATAAATTCAATGAAATAGCCACTGTGATAACAAACTTACTAAAAAAATGTTTAAGCTGAAAAATACCTTACTGAAGCTTTTCGATTAATTCCGGAACAGATAGTTTTTCCTGGTATCCTGTGTTCATATTCTTTAATGCAAACTTTTTAATTTTTATTTCTTCCTCTCCAACAAACAAGACATATGGTATTTGTTTTATGTTTGCATAATCCATCTGTTTTTTAAGGTTTTTAAATTTAATAGTGTCGGGGTATATTTCAGCAGATATTCCAGCTTTTCTGATTTCTTTTATTATTTTAAGGCACTTAATCTGTTCTTTCTCTCCAAAGTTAATAATTAACAGACTTGCTGATGTAGTTACTTCTGAAGGAAACAGATCCAGTTGTTCCATTACATCATAAATACGATCGGCTCCAAAAGAAATTCCTACTCCTGATACATCCGGAAGGCCAAAAATACCTGTAAGGTTATCATAACGTCCTCCTCCACATAAACTTCCTAGCTCAACATCATCTGCCTTCACTTCAATTATAGCTCCTGTATAGTAGTTGAGACCTCTTGCAAGTTTCAAATCAAGGTCAATTATAAGGTTTGGATTAGACGATGATAAAATTGTAAGTATTTCTTTTAATTCGTTTATTCCTTCTCGACCGATATTAGAATCTAGTAGCCAACTTTCCAAGAGTTTAATTTTATCTTCATTTGTATAATCAGCACTTATAAAACTTTGTTTTCCAGTAAAAATATAACTACATAATTCGTCAATTGCTTCTTTAGGTATATTCTTAGAAATTAATTCTTCTTCAAATCCAGTTCTTCCAGTCCTTTCTAATTTGTCCATTGCAGTTGTTATTTCAGAAAGAGAATTAGGAGTGCCAATTACTTCAGCTATTCCCGCTAATATTTTTCTATTATTCAGTTTAATGGACACCCCAATATTTAGTTCATTAAATACATCATCTATAAGTTGAATAAATTCAACTTCATTAAGAAGGGAATCACTACCTATAATATCAGCATCACATTGATAAAATTCCTGATATCTTCCCTTTTGTGGTCTGTCGGCTCTCCATACGGGTTGAATTTGATATCGCTTAAAGGGAAATTTAATATCGTTTCGGTGTTGAACAACAAAACGAGCAAATGGCACTGTTAAGTCATATCGAAGACCTTTCTTAGATATTTCCAGAGCAAATTGATTTGTTTTCTGATCTTTAATAAAGCTTATATCCGCTTTAGCCAGAAAATCGCCTGAATTTAAAATTTTGAAAAGCAATTTATCCCCTTCTTCACCATATTTCCCAAGCAATGTCGACAGGTTTTCCATTGCAGGAGTTTCTATGGAGCTATAGCCATACTTCTTAAAAACTTTTCTGACAGTATCGAAAATATACTCCCTTCTCACCATCTCGGAAATAGTAAAATCGCGTGTGCCTTTTGGTATTGAAGGTTTTTGCATTACAGTTCAGTTTAAAACGCTACAAAGTTAACATAATAGGTGCCCATTCTGCAAAATTCTTGTCATCGGCAGGAGAGTAAGGACCGTCTTTCACTTTATGGTTTACCTGTTCGAAGGAATGGGTACAATACAAACAGTAGTAAGGAGGCAATGATCAATGCCTGTCCGGGGCCCAGAATATCTGCAATAAACCCGATGCCGAAACTGAATACAGCCCCTGTTACTGAACTAAGCTGAGATTCGGCGGATAATACAGATGCCAGAATTTTTTCATCGAATTGGTCTGCAATAACAGCTACACCTGCAGGTCGACGAAAATTCTCAACGACCAGAATCAGTATAAACAGAACAATAGCAGGATAAGCCATACGAAAACTGAAGAATATGCCGGCACCCAAGCCAACCAGTATTCCGGCCAATAATGAAGTATTGAGGTAATCATGTGTTGTTCTGAACAGTGCATTCACTCTGCCGGTATTTCTTGAAGCCGATGCAGTGAGAAAATAGAGCACAAAATAAACAAGTCCGATAAGGACTATCGTATTTTCTTTCTCCGAGTTCTCTGAAGAAAGGAGTACAGGTAGTGTAACAACAACCGAACTTATCAGTATTTGCAGGTAATCCTTCGCTGCATTGTAAAAGCCACTGAACAACGCAAGGTTACTTGTTAATCTGAGATTTGCAAATCGACCAAAGGAGTGGAAGGTATCCCTGATAATCTGTGAAAGATTTAGCCTGAGGTTTTGTTTTCCTTTTGCTATGGGGCCGTCGAGGTATTTTGGATAAGTGGCCAAAATCAAAAATCCAAGCGTATAGGGAGCAAAGGAATACAGAAAAACAGAATTAAAGTTGTTGCTAAGAAGAATAAGTCCGGTTGCCACTAACGAGGATATAGCTGATCCTGTCTGTGACCATGCTCTTGTATGGCCATAGTAATTTACTTTCTGATCCTGCCATCCTCTTTGTTTGAGGTATTCAAATATCATAGCCTTATGTGTTCCTGTGCGGAAGGCATCACCCAGGGCAAAAAGCACGGTTGGCAGGATCAGCCAATGAAAGGATATGGCAAAATAGTACCCAAGAAATGATGCCATGTAAAATCCATAGGAAAAAAGCATTGTTCCCCGGCGTCCCATTGCGTCTGCTGCTATGCCACTGGGAATTTCAAAAAGAGTACGAAGAATGAAGCGAATGGAATAGAGAGTGCCTATTTGTGTATAGTTCAATCCCTTTTCGTGGAGAAATATCAGAAGAATGAATGGCTCAAAGAATCTTTGGTTTTTAAGAAATCCGTATAAACAGAACTTATAGTATTGCCAGTCTTTTCTATACCTGCTTGTCATGAAAGATCAGATCTAATGTTTAGAATAGCCAGTTCAGACCAATATACAATCCTGATTTCCCGTCGCTTTTATCGGTTGCGAGGCCAAAATTGACAGCCACAATAAAATTCTGATTGAGTGCAATATGCAATCCGGCACCATAGCTGATATGCAGTTTTTCTTTTTCATCGGGAAACAAAAAGAGAGATTCTTCCGGTACTCCTGATATATCGATCTGGTATTTCCCGGTGACCATACCAAAATCGCTGAATGTATTCAGTGCAAGATAGATGTTCTGATTCCAGAGAATGGTTTTTAAGAATATCCATCTGAATTCAAGGTTACCGAAGAGGTAATCTTCACCCACAACACGATTACGCAAAATACCCCTGAGATTCTTGGCTCCTCCCAGTGCATCACGATCGAGAGAGTACCCTCCGTTCATAAAAAACGGAAGCATGTAATAGGGCATATTCCCTGTAAGTTTTGCCTGGTATCCCAAGCGGTATACAAAAGACAAGCGGTCAGGTACCAGGGTAAAGTATTGACGATGGGTGATCCCGATCTTCGAAAAAGCATACTCGCCATTTCCCATAAATTCCGGTGCCCAGTGGAAGATGATCTCTGTCCACAGACCACGCATAGGATTGGGCTCATTATCGCGCGTATCATATACCAATCCTGCTTTCAAAAAGGTGTTGTTGCCGCCGTATACCTGATCATCAGGAATTATATCCCAGTTTACATAGTCGCCATATAATCCGCCTCCAATAGCGGGTAATTTTTTATCCTCCGGCTTTCCTTTGTTTAAGCGATCAATATCGACAGTATCTGTTTGAATACGGTAGTGTGAAACACCCGCCAGCCAGCGAAATTTATCACTGAAAAATCGTCCCTGAAAATCTGTTCTCAGGCGCAACAATTTGCGTTCCTGCCTGTAAAATATACGTGATAAGTATTCCGGATTGTCTTCCGAGTCATCTTCGAACTTGCTGTCATACAAAGCCTCATAACCATTAAAACCATAAAAATCCAAAGCACGCTCAGTCAGATAGCTGGCTTCGGCTGAGATACGCACCCTGGGTATAAGATATTCCGAGTCGTAGAGAAACTGGGCAATACCACTTCCTTTGGTAGTTAAAGAATATTCAAAGTAAAGAGAGTGCCGGTAACCGGGATAGATGGTTCCATCGCCTCTG
>JABUBN010000617.1_pt1 | contig 10448 bp, 10 predicted proteins | sample 7240341 | NCBI WGS metagenome assembly JABUBN01 (sample SAMN07256345, study PRJNA390944) | subsurface metagenome | isolation source: Methane hydrate marine sediment | place: Pacific Ocean: Eastern North Pacific, ODP site | reverse complement strand
ACTATTTATATGTTTAAATGAAGGGTTAATTTTCCAGATTCGCGGGATCTCTTTTTTTAAGCTTTTCTCATCTATTACAATTCGCATTTTTTTCCCTTCTTCTGAAGAAAATTTTTTGCTAAAACTTGCCATTTTTCATAGTTACCTCTTTTTATTCAAACTCTTATATGAAAAAATCATAATTATGACGATTCCGGAGAAAATGAGAAGAAGGTTACTCAGCGCCGGCATAGTATTCGGGTATAAAAACATCTCAACGGCAATTAAACCACTTAAACATAGAGATATAAACGCAATCCCAAAAAGGAAATATTTTATAAGAATATTTTGAGATTTGCCAAAATCCATATTATCCTTTAAGGTTCCTTGAAAGGTTATCCTGTTCTTATTGCTCTCTTTTAGACTTTTTTTGATGTTTTTTAAGAAAATAGCCCTTTCTATATTCATTTGGTCGAGTTTTTTATTTAAATTATATTGAAGTACTCTTTCTTGCTCCTTAATTTTCTGTAATAGCATTGGTTTAAACTTACTAGAGTTTGTATCTCGTTTCTGTCTCATCCCACGAGGAATCACATTAAGCATATATAAGTTAGAAGACTCAAAATAATCCTCTCCTGTCATTCCTTTATAGAGATTTGGAACTTCAATTTTTCTAAGCTCATAATAAACAAAGATTAGGTTTCTTATATGCTTGTAGGGAATATCTCCGCGGTTCCGTAAGAAAAGTAATTCTATTTCTTTGATTGTAGTAATAGTTTCATTATTAAAAATCTGTATTTGTAGGTTTTTTTCAAATATATCGTTTACCGCAGTCATATATTCAAATAAAAGTTCTTCACTTTTTTCTCTATAACGAGGTCTCATTCCCAATTTTAGTGCAATCTCGTCTACAAGATTACTGGTTGAGATGAATCCAACTACTGCTAGCTTTTTGTAATTACCAGTTTCCTTACAGGCTTGTATCAACCGTTTTAACTTCAAATCGAAGATTTGATAATTCACAGTTATGAATAATCCCCCTTTTTAATTTTCAATTCCTCTTCTGCGATAAATTCATCTAAATCAATCGGTTCTTGAATATTTTGGATTATTTTCTCAATTTGGATTTCAGGTATTTGACGACTTCTCTCAAGAGCAGTAACAGTTAATAGATAATAAAGAGAGTAGGGAAAAATAAGGACAAATCCAAATAATTGTAATATATATCCAATACCAATAGAATAATATGTGATAGTATTCAATTCAATATCTACGTTAGTTAAAACGGGATAATAGAGCTCGTTAGGATATAAATAGATGCTCGGGAATAGTACAACATAGAAGAACGTAAGCACAAGTAAAAAAGCAAAAATATAGGAATAATATCTTGGATTACTAGAATTCCTAGATACATTAATATCTTGAATGGTACCTACCCCTACAGCTAATATAAGTATTATTATAAATAAGACATTAATATAAAACGGCACGTTAAGATTTAAAGGTCTATAATCCTCATTTACGGTTGCTCCCCTTGGAAAATCCGTTGTCCATTCAAAAAATAGGTTATATCAACTACTTGAAATGAATACCATTCTAAGAAGAGTGAGACAAAAAGCAGAATAACACCTGCTAATAGTGCAAGTCTAGGATAAGATAATGTTTTCATGTGATTAATCCTCTAAAAATGATCCATATCTGTTTATGAAATCTTTATTTTTCTCTGGAATCTCTTCTTCAAAAAATCCGCCATTTTTAACCTTAGTTAATAATCTATTTTTATCAATACTTTCTTTAATCTGATCCTGTTCAATTTGCATAATTACTTTAGACTGATGATGTTTTCCTAAGCATTCATACCCAAATTGCGACATCATCTCAGGAGAAAACTTTTCATTAATTAATATTAGACTCGTCTCATCTAGTTGAGATTCTTTTTGACTATAAGGATTTAAGAATTCAGCTTGGATCTCTAATCTCGGTTTCAACACTTTCATATAGAAGAATGGTATTGATATAAAGAAAACTCCAAGAAGTGCATATCCAATATTAATAAGAAATTTCATTGTTTCAAATGATTGAAATAATATCAGAAAGAGAAGTACAACGCCAAATCCTATAAAGGGGATGGAAAGAATAGTAGAACGTTTTAGAAATTGGTCGTATGATTCATTATAGGAGATTAATGAATGATTTTGTTTACGATGAGTTTCTAATAAGATATATTTTTGCTCTATGAAATGTACAAAATCAGAAAGATTATTCTCTTTGATGATATGAAGGTTTATATCGTTGAGATATGCAAAAGGGATATCTTTTTCTAAAAATCCGACATCATTTTGACACAGTAATACTGGTTCTATAAGCATTTTTAGCTGCATATTACCTTCTGTAAAAAATAAGTTCTTACGTGTCAACGTTTTTTTAATTGTGATATTTATCCCAAAATGGCGTTTTATGTAAGAATGGAAATTACCTTTATTTATGAGATCGTGATGAATGGTCTTATGGCTTTCTTGGATAGTATCAAAATATGAATCAAGTAGCATTTTAAACGCTGAACCATTTTCTTTAAACTGTTGATGGTTAGGAACATATTTAATCGTTTCACTTGAGACTTGTAATTCTCCTTTAAGCGTATTTAGCTTTAATGGAATAATTATAACGAAATCTAATACATCGTTAAAATCAGCTTTTTTTACAGCAACCACATCGGCATGGGTAAAAATATCTTTCAAAAGCGGAGTCGGTTTAATAATATTATAATCATATTTCTGAAAAATTTGCACAACCTGGTTTTCAATTGTTCGTCTTTCAGAAATATCTAATTTCTCATCTTGAATAGTTTTTTGTTTTTGTCGTGATCGAAATTTTATTTCTTTGACTTCTAATGGATCTCCTTCTATAAATGTGAACTTAGGAGATCTTATCACAACATCTGGTATTTCGATAAACTCATCTTCATCTTTAAACTCTTCTGCTTCCTCAAAATCAACAATTTCTTCATGTATAGTGGGGCTCATTTGTTGCATAGTTTGGGGATTTCCAGATTCTTTATGCGGTTTCATTTCTTTTATAATTGTATTATAATCTTCTTGATTGTATTCCTCAACTTCTTCATGAACAGGAGTTTCTTCTGGTTTATCATCTGGTTGAGGAAAATCGTTTAATTTTTTTCGGGATGTAAGTGATTTTGCTCCTTCTACTATTTTATGGGCTGTTGCTGGTCCAATTCCTTTTATACTTGATAATTGAGGTATAGTTGATCTTGCGAGCGTTTCAATCGTATCAAATCCATGCTCTCGTAATTTTTGTGCTACAGAGGGCCCAACACCTTTTATTTTTGTTATATCCTCTTTCATTATAGTGGTACTTAGTAATGGTTTTTTTTTAATTGCCGAATTGAACGAGTTAAATCTCTGAACCCATTCATAATCATTTTCCAGTTCGGCTTGTATGCGTCCTCTTTCGGTTAAATCAATTGCCTGCTCGATATTTTGTGCTGCTATAGCTTTTTTTGCCTCTTCATAATATGATCCTAATGTAATTTTCTTCCTACTGATCTCATTTTCTAGAACCGTCATAACTATCAAGCATTATTAAAATGATCGTTTATAAAGAAAAAATGTGAAATTTAAATTGTTTAATAACTTATTCATATCTAGAAGACATGAATTTTTTGTCTTAATTTAACAAAGTAAAATTAAACTATGCCCCATGCTTACACCCTGGATTTTTGTCTTTTGGTAGTGTAATTTATTACACTCTATAATCTTACCCTTTTGATTTTTAGACGCGATTTTGCGTCGGTTGGCACGGGGCACCTTTTTACCTTAATTTCAAATATAACTCAAAATAAAGAATTCGATTTGACTTTTTCCTTTATATTGTTTTAAAATGTCTATAGCCATAGATATGAGTTTAATCGATTTTACAGGGAAAAGTACAAAAGAGGAGACTTTAGAAGAAACTGAAATTTATAAATATATTCCAGATAAACGCATTCTTCGGGTGTTATTTGAAAACAAGATATTTGAACTACGCGACATTCAAAAAGAAGCCGTACGGAAAGGACTATTTTTTCGCAAATCGTTTTTAGTGTGTGCCCCTTCTGGTAGTGGGAAAACTCTCATTGGTGAATTATGCGCGGTAAATAATGTGTTTCAGAAGTTCGGCAAATCTGTATATTTAGTGCCCTTTAAAGCATTAGCTACTGAGAAATTCTTTCACTTCAAAAAAGCCTATGGAAAATATGGTGTAAAAGTAGAAATATCTATTGGAGATTATAACATAGACGATTCTAAACTTGAAAAAGCTGACATTATCGTTACTACCTATGAAAAAATGGACTCGATCATAAGGAACTTCTATGATAAGGAGTGGATTTCTGAGTTTTCTACAATCATTATTGATGAGGTCCATATCATCGGAGAATCAGACAGAGGTCCTCGTTTGGAATCTCTCATTGTACGATTGAATGAATTCTTTCATCACCCACAGATTATCGGGTTAAGTGCCACAATTGCAAATCCAGAGTTCTTTAATGCATGGCTCACATCACTTGGGAACCATACTACCTTGGTGATATCTGAGGAAAGACCTGTACCGCTTCATTATAAAATTCACACCACACAAAATAAAGACTCTACTATAAAACATATCGTAAAGACTACCCTTAACGAAAAAGGGCAAGTGTTAATCTTTCTAAATAAGCGTAAGACGGCACAACAGTCTGCTCAAAATCTTAAGGAAATAGTAAAGAAATTTTTAGAGGAATCTGAGTCAAAAGTGTTAAAAGCTCTCTCTAAGCGTATCGCATCGATTAAGGGAGGAAATAATGAATTGAGTAAGATATTTTCCCATGGGGTCGCGTTTCATCATGCTGGCCTCCTTCCACGCGAAAGAAAATTAATAGAGGATAATTTCCGAAATAAAATTATTAGAGTTATATGTTGTACGACTACACTTTCAGCAGGAATCAACACACCTGCCCGTGTTGTTATTTTACGAGACTTTAAAAAGTTTACCACATCCGGGTTTAATATAAAAAACTTTTCAGGATACTATGAGAATGGTGATGGATTTTCCTATTTCAAGCCATTCTCATCAAACGAAGTTTTTCAAATCTTAGGTAGGGCGGGTAGACCGGGATTGGACTCAGTCGGGCATGGGATTATGCTAGTAAAGAACATAGAGGAGAAGATGTGGGTTGAGGATCACTACTTTAAGCCACTCCAGATGAATAGTCCACTCATGCCTAAATACAATGATCTCACCTCTGGATTAAACAAAATTAATATTTTAAAAGAACAAGTACTACTTCGTGTATTTGAAGAGCAAGAAATTACAATAGATAAACTCAAGAATTTCTTTGAAAAAACCTACTTCTGGTATACAATTTCTCATAAGAAGAAAGACCAGCAAATCCCTATTGAGCAGTTATTAATGATTAAAGAGATATCTCCTGTCAATATTCTTAAGCTTCATGCCGATCCAAAAAAAGTACAAACACTTAGAAGTAAAAAACCTCAGATTAAAATAACAAAATGTAATAACTCAACAATCACAGGATATATTAAAACTACTTTTGGAGTCTATTCATGCCAATTTGACATTGATACGGGAATAAAATGTTCTTGCGGATTTCAAAACGGTATATCCGATAATTTTGCGATTGAAAACGAGTTTGCGTTTGAATTTTGCGACCATATAACCATGTTCCTTTTGTATCTGATCAATTTCCCTGATGTCAGCATCCAAAAATATGTAGAAGACATCATACCAAAAAGTATTAAGAATCAATATATCCTTAATTATCTCTTTGAAAAAGGTCTTATCATAAGGAATCAGAATGGTACAATATATTGCTCCCAATTTGGGAAACTAATTATCAGACTTTATCTATACCCCACTTCAGGGGTACTTATTCGATATAAATTAGAAAATGTTAAAATCTCTTCTTTTCGTGATTTAATTAAGGAAGCCTATGAAGTCTTAAAATCGGAATTTCGAGTCCGCGATTATAAGATGTTAGAACCGATATTAGAGTGGACTGATGAAGAGCCGATTGAGCACATCTTAGAAAAATATCACATAATGACAGGTGATCTTTTTTCTGTACGAGATGGTTTAGAGAGAATTATTACGTTTATTGGAATTATCGCGAATAATTTAAGTTCCAGCGGGTTTGATATCCATAACAGGTTAGAAAAGGTTGCCGAAATGTCAGAAACACTTAGAATACGGATACATTATGGTATTCGTGAGGAATTATTTGACTTAGTATTGCGTTTAGATAGCGTTGCGCGAGTAAGAGCACGGATCCTCTACAATGCAGGATACCATACCGCCTCTCAAGTTAAAAAGGAGAATACATATACACTAAATCAGAAAACGGGTTTGGGGATAAAGTTATGTAAGAAAATTATTGGAAAAAAATAATATTTTTTTTGCTAGAATTGAGAAAAACTTCAATTTTATTCCAATAGACTTTATATTTGAATAATTAGGATTTAATAATAAATAAGAATATAATTTTATAAAAAGGTTTTAGTCATGAGTTCTCAGATAGTTGAAAAAAAGGTTCTGATTTTCCCTAGTGATAATACTGATAAAGAGGACTCTATAAATTTTAATGAGATTATAATTCCATTTTCGAATTTTGGCAGTTCCCAAAGCCTTGCATATATTTACAATGGAAATGAAAATATCAAATTTAATAAAAGACATCCTGTATATCGAAGACTTTTATTAAATGAGTTTCATAAAATATGATTATTCTCAATTTTTTTCTTTAAATACAATTTAATCGCTATGTTATTAATTCATGCATTCAGAAATTAAATCTCGAAATGGTAAGTTTTCTACAGAGAAACCATCAAATCAGGAAAGCAGTAAAATTAAGAGATTGCCTGAATCGAAAAAATTAGAAGATATTTGTGATGAAAATATTATTACTCTCAAAAAGATTCACGCGATCCTTTTAAATTGCTTAAACTTAAACGAAAAAGAAAAATTAGAGTTTTGTAATAGTGAGCGGTATTTCATGAAGCTATACCTTAAGAAACTAAATGATAAACTAAAAGAATGAAATTGATTTCTATTTATTTTTCTTTTAAATAATTTGGAGAGTATTTCAATATAAAAGATACTACACTGTTTATGAAATGAGTTCAAAATCAGTTGATAAGAAATATCACGAAATTGAGTATGATATCAGAGAGTCATTTCAAATTAAAAATCTTATTATCCCTTTCTCTCTGTTTTTCGGAAATCAAGAAAGTTATATATATTCAGGGGAAGAGAAGATTCCCTTTAAAAAAAGGAATCCACTCTACAAAGTTATATTATTAAATGAGTTTAGGGAATAGATTTAGTGTTTATTTTTTGATCCTTCTTTTACAAAAGTGTTAAATATAATTACACAATTAAGTCTATTTGAATCCAATTTTATAAAAATCATAATTAGGTAAGAAATTTGGTATATATCGTAACAGAACATTGGTGGCCTCCAGGTAAATCAGGAGAGGTCGGAAAATTATATCTCGAGGCAATGCAAAAGTTTCCCGACGATCGGTCTATATCTAAACCAGTTATTCAATCGGCAGTATGGGCCGTTCAAGCAGGGATGCACAGTATTACTATATATTCTGTCCAACCAGGTAAAGTTAAAGAAGCTATGGATATAGCATCCAATAGACTATTAATATTAGCTGCTATCGAAGGATTTCGATATCAAATCAATATTGCTTATGATTTAGTTGAAGCCATGCCATTAATAGGGTTAAAAGCACCTTAAAGGTAAGATCTCAGTATAAATTAACTTTAAAATTCTTTTTTTTTATCTTTTTACTGTATAAGAATAATCATCTAACCGTACAAGAATTCCTTTTTTCTGAAAGCTTTTCGTTAAATTTTTTAGTTCAGCAATAGGTATTCCATAATTCTCTGCCATAACTTCAATAATATAGATCGGGAATTTTTTGTACATCGCAGAAATCTCTTTTAACATTTTTTTAAATTGCCTAGTTGTTTCTTCATTAAATTCATCATCTTCTACAAACATATTCTTAGATTTTTGAGTAGACACTTTAAAATCTCCAAATGCTCTGAATTCAGGTGTATGTCCTAATTCTTTTTTTCCAAACTCGTCTTGTCTTTTTTTCACCATTTCTACCGCAGCAGTTATTCCATTAATAATCTCTCCAGTATTAATAGTGGTTGAGACTGTATGGGTGCGACCACATCGTAAACATTTCTTCCCTTTCTGCGTTGTTTTTACATAGAGATATTGTTTACATTTCGCACATTCAAATATTAGATAAGGTGTCTCATCTTTTTTCCAGGTGGCGTCTTCCATTCTTATAAACCCCTCCCTGATGGACTTTCCAAAATACTTTTCATAATGAAATAGAGTTCTTCTTCATTTTCAACAGGAATAAATTGAAAATTATACTCTTGTTTTAGCTCTTGAATTTTTTTTTTTAAAATTCGTTTTTCTCCTGGTGTTTGTACTTCAAAATCTACAAAATCAAAGATGATGATAAATAATTCACAAATCTCTGAAAAATCCTGAATTTCTGTAATAAATAAATTATCAGTAGTTTTTCTTGGATCATATACTTGAATTAACACTCTATTAAATAAGACAATATGAAGGTCTGTATCAACAATAGCAAAATCAATTTTATCTTTCTGCAGTTTCTTACGTATACCGAATTTCATGGGTAGAAGTTTACTTATTTTAACTTCAGAAGAATCCTCTTCTTTTTCCATAACGTCATCTGGAGGGGAGGTATCAATAAAAGAATGTAAATTGACTTGATGTTGTCGCTTTAATGATGGTTTAGAGATTCTTTCTTCAATTTTACCAATTTGATTACTATAAATCGGTTCTGGTTCTGCAAGCTGCTGAGGTTTTTTAAGGTTGACATTCATTTTCTTTAATTTACTCAAGGCAATTCTAAGATAAATCTCATCATGAGTGCTTTTACAGTACAAAATTATAACTTTCCCTTCTCGATGTCTTGCAGTTCTACCTTTTCTTTGAATTAAGCGGATTTCAGATGCTACCACATCATAAAACACCACTAAATCACATTCCGCGATATCTAAACCTTCTTCCCTCACGTTTGTAGATACCAGCACATTATACATGCCTTTCTTAAACCGATCTAAAGTTTCAATCTGGACTTTTTGAGACATTCCTTTATCCTCACTAGATTTAGTAGCCTGCCCAACAAATCGTACTGGTTTTATAATTTTTATTTCTGCAAGCTTTTTCACGATATTCTTTAGTGAGTCACGCAATTTTACAAAGACCAGTATACGAGAATTAGGATTTTGGGATAATTCATCTACCAACACTTTCTGTAAGATATGATATTTAGGATGTATAAGTTTTTCGGGGGTAAAATCCTGGTTCTTTTTCAATTCAATAAAATTACGGCGGATTCTCGAATCAGAAGCTAAGATTTTTACAGCCTTTGAGCTGCTTTTCTTTTTTGCGTCAGTATAGAGCTTTTCTAAGTAATATAAGAGAACATCGAGTCCTTGTTGTTCGATAAGCTCTATCATATGATAGAGGATTAACGCTTGGGCATTTATCGATAAAGCGCTGTATAGTCCAGACTTATCTCCACTCCCTTGTATCATAGCAACTAATTCCTTATTTAATCTTAATAAATCTTTTCGGAATACTTTATGATGTAGTACATCAGATTTAGTGTCAATGAAACTAAGCTGTGAAAGGTAGTGTAATCGCTCTTCTAATACAACAATTACAGCAGAATATACTTCTTCCATTAATTCTGTAAGATTCACACCAATCTTATATATATTCATTGGTTTGATGTATGTCTTCACATCGCTGTCTTTTCGAGTCCTAATATGAATATTTTCTATTGGGATATGGAGATTTTCACATAATTCTTGAATTCTCTTTTTTGATGCTCCCGGGGAAGCGGTGAGTGCAAGCGTCACTCCATCCGGATTTTGTTCCGCATACTCGTCAGCAATCATCGTATAGGCATAATCGCCAGATGCATGATGAGCTTCATCATAGATGATAAGAGCTGTATGTTCTAAAGTGTATCTCCTATTCACTAAGTCATTTCTTAATGTTTGAGGAGTATAAAATAATATTTGATTCTTTTCATATAATTGAATTCGCTTCTCAGCAAGAACTTTGCCTGTGAGTACTACAAACTTCTCCTGAGGGACTTGTAGGAAATTGCTAAATGTATCATAATGTTGGTTTATTAAGGGACGTGTAGGGGCTAAGATAATTATTTTACTCTCTTGAGGAAAGAATTCTAATGTCTTACTTGCTATGAGTACTGCGATGATTGTTTTTCCTAGCCCTGTGGGTAATACAACTAACGAGTTCTTATTCACACATTTACTTGCAATCTCAACCTGATATTTCCGAAACTCTAATTTTTCGGATTTTAATGCTAGTTTGTCTTCAG
>JABUBN010000616.1_pt1 | contig 10452 bp, 11 predicted proteins | sample 7240341 | NCBI WGS metagenome assembly JABUBN01 (sample SAMN07256345, study PRJNA390944) | subsurface metagenome | isolation source: Methane hydrate marine sediment | place: Pacific Ocean: Eastern North Pacific, ODP site | reverse complement strand
ACAGCCATTCCTTCTGCCGAACCTATCATGCGCTGGATTGGAGCGGCTTATATTCTCTACTTGGCCTATGGCACTTTTAGAGCCAGCTTTTCCTTTAAGGAAAAATCTAACCAGTACCTTTGGGGTTTTTATAAAGGTGTATTACTCCAATTTTTAAATCCTAAAGCAATCATTTATGGCTTGACACTTTACTCGGTCTTTCTAAATCCCCTTATTGGTAATCTTCTCTATATTATCCTATTCTCATTGGGCTTTGCCCTCATAGGTCTCTGTGCTGTTTTAACCTGGGCAGCATTCGGGGCAATCATTAACCAATATCTGCATCACCTAAAATTAAAAATTATTATAAACAGTATCCTATCCCTTCTTCTGGTCTATACCGCAGTAAAGATTAGCGGAATAATTTCCTGAATAAATTATTTTTAAGAAATTTCTGTTACAACCAATATAAAAGGAAAACTTATTACCAATTTAGAATATTAATGAAAAAGTTTTTCTTTTGAAAGAAAGTCATATATCTATAGACTTATTAGATAAAAATTAATTATGAAACTAGCATAAAAACAAAGTGTAAAGAGGTGAGTTAAATAGAAGATCTCATTGTTCAGATAAAAAATGATGGAATTGTAACCTTTGCCATTAGAGCTTTAAATTTTATTTTGTACAAAACTATTGGATTTATTTGGGGAACTGAGATAATTTATGAATACTTGCTGGAAATGCCAATTGAGGAAATAGAGCCAAAAATTAAAGTTACTATTAGAGCAGCCGTAGAAGATGATTTAGATAAATTCAAGGGGATAGTAAATGAAAGGAAATTTGAACTTTTTAAAGAAAGATTTAAGAAAGATAGAATATGTTTTATAGCTTTAGATCAGAAAAAAATTGCTTATTTTGGATGGATAAGTTTTGATGATGAATATGAAAGTATTTTTCAGATTAGAGTTAAAGTGAACGATAAAGAAGCCTATTGGTTTGATTGTCATACTATGCCTGAATATAGACACAATGGATTACATAGTGCTATAACCGCAAAGGCTTTAATCTATCTTAAAGATAAAGGGTGTAAAAAAGTTTTAACACATGTTATGAAAAATAATATTTATTCACGGAAAGCTTTTAGAAAAGTAGGTTTTAAAGAAAAGAGAACTGTAACTTTAATCAAAATATTTAATTTTAAACATTATATATATCGTGATTTCAAAGGAAAATTGTAAATTTTTATATTTTAGATACCCAGGAATACTATATATTAATATTGGTTATAATTACTATCTTTTTTATGATTATTAAAATTTATTATATTTAAATGTATTACTTTTAAGCTATGCCATCCAAAGAGCTAAATAACCGGCCGGTTAACGCACCGGAGGCGTAGAAGAAAGTCTGCATTAGTATCATGTTTTTACTATTAACGACTTACATCTAAGGAGCGACTGGCTGAACAGTTTTAGTTCCCTTACGAATACCTCCTCTACTACAACTGGCCTCAACAGTAATTGTATCCCCCGATTTCAAGGAAGGTATGATGTAAGAAACCTTTTGTGTGTTGTCTGTTTGCAAAAAAAATAACTGTGTGATAATTTTCTTCTCGTTCAAGGTTACAATTATTTTATTAATGTAATGAGTTTGAGGGTTACCAACATTATGTTGAACTGTAACCTGAAGTATATTGCCTTCTACCGATAAGATTACTTTGCTAGCCGGATGAGAAAATGCTTGTATGGGGAGAAATAGACACAAAATAAGCAAAAATAAAAAAATTATATTTTTTTTCACTGTGTTCACCTCCTTTTTTTTCTTTTGTAATTAAGCCGTACAATAAATCCCGCATGAAGGCATAAGAATAAGAAGGCTACCCCTCCTATAATTATGTGTAAATTATATGAAATCTGAGTGATACCAAGAAAGAGCGTCAGGCATAATAATATAAATGCTATGATTCCCAAAAGATTGATTACATTATATGTCTTAAACATAGAGCCTTAATCCTCCATAAATTTAATTATTGTTATATCTAAAATTATAAATTACCTTGTTGTAGTGTTCTATTAAAAAACAATAATTTTCTAATTATTTTTTATCATATTAGTATAAAAATTTCAAGCATTAAATGATTCTATCAAATCAAGATTCTTAGTCCTAGCGAGAAATTCCCCGGTGCGGTTCAGTGAAGCTATATTGCATACTGCACAGATAAGTTATGTATTATTTTTTATTTTTAGTATGCTTCTTTACTGATTTAATAAATTTTCCAAATTGTTTATTTTTCCGTCGTTTTTCCAAATACGACATCTCATAGTAAATTGATTCTTTATTCATTTTTATATAGTTTTGATAGCGTTCCTGGGAAATTGTACCATTTTTTAAGGCAGCTAAAACTGCACATCTATCCTCTTGTATATGAGAACAGTTATTAAAGCGACATTGTCTTGATAATTTTGCAATTTCATCAAATGTATTATTAATGCCTGATTCTAATCCAATATTTCCCAGCTCTCGCATTCCTGGTGTATCTATGAGCATTGCACCGTTTTTTAATATATTTAACTGGCGACATGAGGTAGTGTGTCTCCCTTTTCCATCTTTTTCTCTAATAGCTTGGATCTCAAATCGCGCTTCGGCCAGAAGAGTATTTAGTAAACTGGTTTTTCCAACTCCTGATGAGCCGAGTAAACAAAATGTTTCACCGGGAATCAATAATTCTTCTACTTCACTTAAACCAGAATTAGTTATATTGCTAAAAGCCACTATCTGAATGTCTGGCATCACTGTATGAATTTCAGATATCTTTTCTCCTACATTCATAGGGGATAACAGATCATTTTTACTAAGTAATAATATAGGGCGAATATTACTTTCATTTATCATTGCTAAATATCGCTCTAATCGCCTTAGATTATAATTGTAATCAAGTGACTGGACAATAAAGGCTGTCTCGATGTTAGCTGCAATTAATTGAAATTCTATCTTTTTACCCGATGTTTTCCTTTTTAAGATTGTTTTTCTGGGAAAGATCTCACTAATAACCGCAAAAGAATCTTTATTAAAATATTTAGCATAGACCCAATCACCCACTGTGGGGTAATCTAACGGAGAATCAGCATTAAATATAAATTTTCCTGTTACTTCCGCAAAAACATCTTTTTTTTCATTTCTAATAATATAGCTATCTTTATTTACAGTGACAACTCTGGCTATTCGGTACTCTATTAATTTTGCAGGATCAATCTTTCCTTTAAACCAATGACAAAGTCCTAATTTTTCTAATTTCATGAGGTATTTCCCTTGCATTACTGCCTATAAATTTTAACATTTAACGAATAAAATAAAAATAGATAACTAAAGCGAGTAAAGTCATATTTTTTTATAGAACTTTTTCACAAAACCTACTCCTGACGAGTATTTAACAAAATATTCATTGCTCTTTTCTCTTCATGGGATATTTCTACTAATATTTTAGAAGCCTTATTGATATATTGAATGTCTTTCTCGTTCCCTGCTTTCATAAACAATTTTGAAACTTCTCTCCATAGCCGGGCAATATCAACGAACATCTCGTAGGATTCCTTTATTTCTTCTACTTTTGTTTTTTGATAACTTTCTTTTAGGAAATCTCTATAAAGATTTCTAAACAGTGCGCCACCTGTGCCGGCTTTTTCCATTAACATTGCAGTAGTTTTAAAATCACCTTTCACATCTTTGCTTCGCTTAAACCATTTTATTATTTCTTTACTGGTCTTTAAGATGCCTTTATAGCTAATATTTTGTATAGGAGGATTCAAATAATTATTTGCATTATTACCTATAGCCTGTATAATTTCTTTCTTTAGGTCATATTTTTTATTGGTGGCTTCAATGGTATAAGAAAGATTTTTAGATGACATAGGTCCTTTTTCGTTCCTGGCCAGTTCAAAGTTTTTTAAAGAGGTTTTAACCAATCCACCCTGTTGAATAGTATCAGTCAGATAAGCATTATTTTCATCATATCCGTACATTGCCACATAATGGCCGGCAAAATGAAATTTATTAGTAAAATAATCCAGATGATAGCAGTCCAGTTTTATTCCCACGGGAATTCCTGTGTCGATATTTTCTTTTACATTTTCCCAGGCTTTTTTCAATGAAGATGTTTCCCGGACATTCAATTTCAAGTTGAGGTGTCGGGTGATATTTTGGGTTAGTAAATCCGTTTTTATTCTTCCTCCGATGAAAGGGAAATCCATTGTTTTCATATTCCAGATAATAAAGTTCAATCCCTCACCTAATCCAAAAAGCATGGGCTCGGATAAGTTAATTTCTTGATGTAGAAGCAAGCTGCCTGTTGCGGTTGTTTCACAATGTTGACCTTCAAATGGTTTAAAATTTTTTATTATCATTTTCTCCGCCCTCCCTTTTTTCTCATTCTCCACCAAAACATCTTTTCTTTTTCTTCGTATTTTTCCATTCCAATTTTTTCTAAAACTCTACGAGATGGAAGATTATCCTTTTCGGTTTCAGCAATAATAGATAATACCTTTTCTTGGGTAAAAGCCCAATTTATCAATTCTTTTACTGCTTCCGTCGCATGACCCTTGCATCTGTATTCATCCTGCATTCCATAACCAATTTCAACTCTCCCTTTTTCATCAGGACAGCCTTTAAAGCACAATCCTCCTATTATTCTGTTTTCTTTTTTTAATACTATTTCCCAACTGGTAAACCATAGATAATCTTTCTTATTTCTTAAAACCCTCTTAAGTGAAGTCCTCATAGCTTCCTTCACTGGTTCTTCCAATTCTGTATTAGTAATTTTTACTCCCAAATTCCTCTCCATCTTCCGACGGTCTTCTATTGACCATCTCAAATTCTGAGCATCAAGGGAAATTAATTTCAACTTTTCAGTTTCTAGAATAAACATCTTATTTCTTTTTTTTCTCCTTTGTTTTTAGCCTTTAAAGATGTAGGTAAAAAAATAGAAAGCCATTACCAAGGACAAAGATAGTTTGATAAAAACTGCTGTCATACTTCCGATAAAAGTAGCCAAGCCGGCTTTTAAAGCCATTGAATTTTCTTTGCCAGCGATAAGCTCTCCCACAATTGCTCCGATAAATATACCTAAAATCATTCCGAAAGGAGGAAAGAAGATGATGCCAGCCATCATCCCTAATATTGCTCCCCAGATTCCGTACTTACTGGTACCGTACTTTTTAGCTCCCAGTAGAGGGAGAAAATAATCTCCCAGGGAGACTATAATAGTTAAGATAGCAAACCTGACCAAGAAACTTTTACTAAAAACAGGTTCTTCTTTGGCAAATTGAAGCAATATAAGGGCAGCATAACTAAGGGGAGGCCCGGGAATTGCGGGAAAAATACAACCAATTACTCCTATAACAGTACAAATTATTCCTAATAAAATTAAAACAAATTCCATAAGTCTCGGCACTTTCCTTATTTAGACATAGAACTAATGTTAAAAATAAACTAAATAAAATCTTGATGTATCACTGACTTGTCAGTATTTTTTGGCTATAAGATATGCTATAATCCTAACATAAAAACAATTTATTGAAAAATTTTTTTTATCAACAGATTAACTGTAAAATAGAGATAGGTAAATATTGGCAAATGAAAAAATCATTAAATGAGAAAAATATTTCAAAAAAAGAAACCCACCCATCCAAGCTTCAGAGTATAGGTGAGGAAATCGCCAACAGCATTACTCACGGTATTGGGGCAGGTTTAAGTATTGCTGCTCTGGTCATTTTATTAGTGCTTGCCAGTAAGCGCGGTGACGCTTGGCGGATAGTGAGTTTCAGTATCTATGGAGCCACACTTATTCTGCTTTATCTCTCTTCCACCCTTTACCATAGCTTTATAAACCCAAAGATAAAAAATATTTTCAGAATTCTGGACCATTCAACAATCTATCTTCTTATTGCAGGGAGCTACACCCCCATTACCCTTACCTTTATGCGGGGAGCCTGGGGTTGGACTCTCTTCGGTATCGTTTGGGGTATAGCTATAGGTGGTATCACTATAACCATACTCCTTCTGGATAAGCTCAAAGCCTTATTGGTTTTATCTTATGTTGCTATGGGATTAGTTATTGTCATTGCTTTTAAACCAATGATGCAAATGGTCCCCCGAGGGATGATTATCTGGCTTTTTATCGGAGGATCTTGTTATCTTTTAGGAATAGTATTTTATTTATGGAAAAAATTGCCTTATCATCACCCCATCTGGCATATATTTGTCATGGGTGGAAGCATTTCTCATTTTTTAGGTATATTGTTTTATCTTACTTAAAAAATTATTTTGTCAGAGAACTTGTCCAAAGGGCTATTATAATAAATAAGAAAATAGGGACACATCCCATTTAATTTAAAAAATAATTAAATGGGATGTGTCCCTATTTTCTTATTCTTATTCTAACCTAAACATTATTATAAACATGGCTATTGACAATACTGCACCAGCATAAAAAGCTCCACCTATTCCCCAGATACTTATAACCATTCCCATTAAAAGTGGTCCCAGGGTCTGACCTACCCGGAAAGTCATTCCACTTACCGACATAAAGGTAGCCCGGTATTTCAGAGGGGCTGCCTCTGCGAAGAGAGCCTGAATAACAGGAATATTCATACCATGTGCAATTCCAAAGATAATTACAGGGATAAAAAATAGCCAGGGTTGAGATATAAGAGGAATAATCGATAAAGCCAGAGCATAGAGAATAAAAGATATTTTCAGAATAGTTTTTCTCGAAAAGAGCTTGATAATTTTACCCAGTTGGGAAGAGGTAAAAGCAGCAATAAGAGATACACTGGCAATAATCAAACCGATAATAAGAGAAGATAAGCCAAATGAATTTCCCAGTAAAAGTGGAAAACAGGTCATATATGAGCCAAAAAGCATAACAAAAATAATAATACCAATAACTAACAGTCCGACCACCTGACGATTTCTTAATTTTTTCCAGACGATATTCAGATGTTCTCTAATATGCACTTCATTTTCAGGTTCCGGAGTTTTTAGATTGAATAATACCAAAAATCCTATAGGAATAGCTATTACTGGTAAGATAAAAGGATAATGCCAGCCCATCATCGCCAGTGCTCCACCGAGAGCCGGATAACCGGCAGACCCTATACTACGAACACTGGAATTATAGCCCATTGCAGCTACAAGTTCTTTCCCAGAATAAATATCTCCGATAATGGTAACAGTTAAAGAACCCAGGGGAGCTGCTCCTATCCCCTGAATTAAACGCAATATCAGCAATAACTTAAAATCACGTACAAAAAAACACAATCCTCCGGCTATACCGAATAGCATCAGAAAGGGAATAATTATCCTTTTCCTGCCCCATCGGTCGGCAACCACTCCTAAAAAGGGAGTTAACAGAATGCCGGGAAAAGAAAAAACAGCAATTAAAAGCCCAACATCCTTGGCTGATATATTTAATTCTTGAACTATTTTGGGAAAGGCAGGAGTAATAATAGCAACTCCCATAATATAGGTAAGAGTTATCCCGAAAATGATCTGTAAGTTAGTATCCAGATATATTTTTCTTTTGTTTTTTCTTTTTTCTTCTTCATCAGGTTTCATCAATAGCGAATTTTCCTATTTCTTCTTTTTTTGTTTTAAATGGGAAAATGGAGATAGGTTTTTTACTATAGGTTGCCATTTTCATCTAGTTTTATTACCCAGACATCTGAATTTCCTGCTCCTTTTGATTCCGTCCAACCGGCGACAGCATAACCTCCATCCTCAGTTTGAACGATAGAACGGGCTTCATCATTTTCACTTCCTCCAAAGGTCCTATCCCATACCAAGTCTCCTCTTTTGTTAAGTTTTATTATCCAAACATCGGTTTTACCTGCACCCATCGAGCTTGTCCAACCGACTACCATATAACCACTGTCTTTAGTTTGAATAATAGAATTTGCCCAATCTTCACTCGTCCCACCAAAGGTCTTATCCCAAATTTTATTACCTTCTTTATCCAGTTTTACTATCCAAAAATCCTTATCTCCTGTATCTTCTAATACCGTAAATCCGGCAACGGTATAACCTCCATCATCAGTTTGAATAATAGAGCGGGCTTCATCATAATCACTTCCCCCAAAGGTCTTATCCCAAACCAGGTATCCTCTTCTGTCAAGTTCTGCTACATAGACGTCTCCTCTCCCCGCGCCTTTTGACCATACACATCCGGTAGCAATAAAACTCCCATCTTTGGTCTGAATAATAGAATATATTTCATCCCAACCTGTTCCTCCAAAGTTATTATCCCATTCCATATTTCCTTTAGCATCAAGTTTTATTATCCAGCAATTTACTTCCCCCCAGAACCTTTTTCCGGTACCGCCGGCAATTGCATAACCTCCGTCTTTGGTCTGAATAATAGAATACGCTATATCATGTTCATCTTTATCAAAAGTCTTCTCCCATTCTTTATTCCCGTTCTCGCCAAATTTAATTAACCAGAAATCTTGTTTTCTTGCGTATTCTGTCCAAGCAGATCCAACTACTGCATAACCTCCATCTTTGGTCTGAATAATAGATCTTGCCACATCAGTCCCTTCCTCACCAAAAATCTCATCCCATTCCATATTTCCATTCTTATCAAGTTTTATTATCCAGAAATCCTGTTTTTTAGATTTTTCTAATATTACATATCCCAATTTTGATCTCCAGTCATCTTTTTTTTCTCTTCTTGGAAATATTGCATATCCGGCAATTGCATATCCTCCCTCTTTAGTTTGGATAATAGAAAACCCCATGTCCTCACTACTTCCTCCAAAGGTCTTATCCCAGGTAATTGCATTCCCTTTATTTTCACCTGATACGTAACCAACAGCTAAAAAAGAAATCAGTATCAGACACAATAACAATTTAATAATTACAGATTTTCCCATAATTTATATCTCCTTTATAATATAAATTTTATGAAATCATATCTAACTTTCCCTCGGATTATCTTTTTTATTCAGAGAAATTTCGGAAGCTATGTTTTGCTTAATATATATTAAATTGTGTTCGGACCAGGTGAATAGGATAACCGGTTATTCCTTCTGTCGCTTCGGCAATGGTCTCTGCCAGAGTGGGATGGGCATGGATAATATTTACAATTTCTTAAGCAGTGGCTTCCATAGATAGAGTCAGGGTCCCTTCGGCAATCAAATCACTGGCGTGAGCCCCTAAGGTGTGCACACCCAAAAGTTCGAGAGTATCACCATCAGTAATTATTTTTACCATTCCTTCAGTCTCTCCCATGTCCAGGGCTTTTCCATTAGTCGTAAAATGAAATTTAGAAACTTTAATATTATCATTTTCTTTTCTGGCTTCTTCTTCAGTTAGCCCTATACTGGCTACCTCGGGCATAGAAAATACACAAAGGGAAATTATTTTATAATTACAAACGCATAAAATCTATACTATTTTTTCAATCCTTGCAGCACAAACCTTATATTCCGGTATTTTTGCAATAGGGTCTAAAGCAGCATTAGTAAGGACGTTAGCAGCCGCTTCTTTAAAATGAAAAGGAATAAAAATCAATCCTTCGCTAACTTTGTGTGTAATTTTTGCCTTAATTTCTATTTCTCCCCTTCGAGTTGCCACTTTTATCATTTCATTATTGTTTATTTGCAGTTTTTCTGCATCTACTTCAGATATTTCCACATATCCTTCCGGTACCCGTTCATTTAAAGTCTTTGACCTTCTACTCATAGTCCCAGTATGAAAATGCCATAAGGTTCTCCCGGTTGAAAGGAAAAAAGGATATTCTTTGCTGGGGAGTTCAGCTGGTTCTTTAAAAGATATTGGATGGAAATATCCTTTACCCCTGGGAAATTTTCCATGCTGATGCAGATAAATCGTTCCCGAATGAGAAATATCAGGACATGGCCATTGTAATCCTGCCTCATTTTTTTGCAAACGTTCCCAAGTAATCCCGAGCCAAAAGAGCAATAATTTGCCAATCTGGTTTACTGTTGCCTATTGGTTCAATGGCTCTTCGCACCATCTGTACTCTTCTTTCTGTGCTGGTAAAAGTGCCTTCTTTTTCCGCAAAAGAAGCAGCCGGTAAAACTACTTCAGCTAATTCGGCTGTGGGGGTCATAAAAATATCCTGAACAATTAAAAATGTTTTTTGCAAAGCTGATCGAACATGATTGCTGTCTGGATCGCTCATTACAGGATTTTCTCCCATGACATAAAGTGCTTTTAGATCTCCTTGATAAGCAGCATGGGTCATCTCCACTACGGTTAATCCAATCCGATCGTCCATTTCCCCTGCTTCAATCTTCCATTCCCGGGCGAACTTTTTTTGAATTTCCTTATTGGATACTGATTGGTACCCTGAAAAAACATTCGACAAAGCACCCATGTCACAGGCACCCTGAACATTATTTTGACCACGCAAAGGATTAACCCCAGTTGCCCATTTACCCACATTACCGCAGAGCA
>JABUBN010000615.1_pt1 | contig 10453 bp, 8 predicted proteins | sample 7240341 | NCBI WGS metagenome assembly JABUBN01 (sample SAMN07256345, study PRJNA390944) | subsurface metagenome | isolation source: Methane hydrate marine sediment | place: Pacific Ocean: Eastern North Pacific, ODP site | reverse complement strand
GTTGCCCCTTCTTTAATAACCCTCACAGCCAATTCAATATCACCATAGGCAGTAATTAAAATGATGACTGCCAGGGGATCGGCGTTTATTATTTCCTTTAACCAAAAAATCCCTTCATTGCCTGAAGTTTCCCCTGTAGCGAAATTCATATCCAACAAAATAATATCATATGAGTTTCTCTGAATCTTTTCAGGAATCAGATTTGGGTTCTTAATCGTATCAATCGTTTCGTAATCGTTTTTTAATAGAATCCTTAACGAGTTCAGGATTTGAACATGATCATCAATAATCAATATTTTCCCTATTGCCATATACTTGTTTCCATTTTGCCTATAAATTTATTAATAATTGTTCAGAATATGAACATTAAGTGTGCAAAATATGAACGGTATTATTTGATAAACACTCTTTAATAAAATATAAATATCATAATATCAATAAGATAGAATAGTTGGCCCAATTTTTGGATAGCTAAGTATAGCATCCTGAAGGCAATTAATCAAAATCTTACTTAGTTTAAACCATGATACGACATAACATAAAACTATCTTTCCGGAATTTGGTAAAACAATGGTTACTCTCTGCTATAAATATATTGGGGTTGGGTTTTGGCATTGCCTGTTGTATACTGATATATTTATTTGTACAGTATGAAAGAGGTTTTGACAAATTTCATGAGGATTCAGACCGGATTTTCAGAGTTATATCCCGTTATGTAAAGAATACGGGAGAGGTTGGTTATACTTCATTTCAACCCTATTCCATTGTAGAAGGTTTCCTTGAAGACATTCCTTCAGTTGAGAGGATTTCTGCCTTCAGGTATACTCAGGCTTGGATCGAATATGAGAAAAAAAATATTCGTGAAAGAGTTGCATTTGTTGATCCGGATTTTCTGGAGATGTTCAGTTTTCAGATGATTGCCGGGAATAAAAAAAATGCTTTAGATAATCCGCAAAGTATAGTCATTACCAGGGGAGTGGCAGATAAGTTCTTTAGTGATTCAACCCTGGGTTATGACAATATAATCGGACAAAGCCTGACATTACCACAAAAACCTCCCAATGAATTTACAATTACCGGAATTATTGAAGATGTTCCTGAGAATTCTTCTCTGAAATTCAATTTGTTGGCGCCGTTTGATAACTGTATTTATTATCCACGGAGTAATGATTCATTCGGCTCTAATTCGGTATATGTTCAACTCAGTCAGAAGGACGCAATGGAACAAGCTGAAAATACAGCCAACACATTAATTGAGAAATACAGGGGAGAGAAGATAGAAGAGCTTACACATTTTGGCTTCTTAAAGGATAGTGAAGATAATTTTACATTTCAGCTTCAGTCTTTAAAGGATATATACCTGCATTCAGATGACACCTTGTGGGGATATGAGATAAAGGGAAGTGAACAAAATATTTACATCCTATCCATTATAGCTATCATTATTTTGCTTATTGCCAGTATAAACTATATCATGTTAGCCATAGGCCATTCCATGGACAGGATGAAGGAGATGGGTATTATGAAAATTCTGGGGGCTCATAAAATTCAGATCATCCGGCAATTCCGGAGTGAATCGTTCCTGCTGGTATTGTTGGCATTATTCATTGGAATTGTCTTTGCCGAACAAATCCTTCCGGTATTCAACAAACTGGCTCAAAGAGACCTTTCATTCACCATATATAAGAATTATGGCAGTTACCTGTTTTTGCTTACCATCCTTTTTTTTATTGTATTCACAACCAGTAGTTATATTGCTTTATTCCTCTTAAAGCAAAGCAGCCCTCTTTCTATCCTGAAAAATGAGTTTTCCATTGGAAAACGCTACCGTTTTGCCAGAACCTTTGTTATCGTGCAATACTTCATTTCAATTGCCTTAATAATCTCCACTGGAATTATAATCAAACAATTAAATTTTATGCTTAATAAATCTGTTGGGTTTGATGAAGAGAATATTGTTGTTTTACCTGTGGACTTTTCTGAGAATAAAGTCTATTTGCTAAAGGAAAAATTAAACCAATATCCTTTGATAAAAAATGTTACCACCAGTGACCGTAATTTTTCCAGAAGTAGAAGTTCGGTTGATATTAAAAACCACAAGGATAAATTGATAGGAACCCGTATACTAAGAATTGATCCGGATTACATAAATACATTGGGATTACAATTAGAAGAAGGAAGAAATTTTTCGGAAAGCGACTTTAATGATACAGTTTCCTCTATAATTGTAAATGAAACTTTTGTGAATGCCTTCGAGCTTAAATCACCGGTTGGAAAGCGTATTTTTATTGAATCATTCAATAGAAATGTTGACATTATCGGTGTAGTCCGTGATTTTCATTACGATTCGATGAAAGAAGAAATCCAACCACTTATGATGGTTCTTCGTTTTAACACCATTTGGCATGTTTTTATCAGGATTGACAATCAGGATGTGCCGGGTGCCCTGGCCCAAATAAAGCAAACATGGAATGAAGTTGTTCCGGAATATTTGTTTGAATATTCTTTTTTAGATGACAATCTGGATAAGCAATACGACGATCAGCAACGCTGGGGGAGGATAACCAGATATTCTGCCATTGCTGCGATATTTCTTTCTTGTTTAGGCCTTCTTGGCTTAACCGGCCTTCTTGTATCGAGAAGAGTAAAGGAAATCGGTATACGGAAGGTAAACGGAGCAAAGGTCATAAATATACTTGTTTTGATTAATAGCGACTTTCAAATATGGGTATTCGTTGCATTTATCCTTGCATGCCCGGTAACCTATATAATCATGAACAAATGGCTTCAGGACTTTTATTACAGGATCAATATCAATTGGTGGATATTTATTTTGGGAGGAATTTTTGCTATCTTATGTGCATTGATCATTGTTACCTGGCGAAGCTGGCGATTCGCGATAAGGAATCCTGTCGATACCCTGAGGTATGAATAAGAATACGTAATATAAATGCACCTTGTTATCGTTAGAAGGAGAAACCACATCAGAACACCCCCAAAGGGATCCCCTCGGGACACCGGTGTTTGATTATTGTAGATCATACCACCTGCTTAAAAAAGCGCAAGTAACTGGCAGGGAAACCCGTCCGTCCCCGCCTCGGCGGGGTCAGACGGATAAGGGTTGGCGATTTAACTTCCTGATAAGATCCCGAAAGACCCTAAGGGTTTTTCCCTATATGGATAAATCAGATAGAATCCCGAAAAGTTTAATTTCCAGATTTAAAAATAATATATAACAAAAGATGAAACCCTTAAGGTCTGAGTTGGTGGATTATTTAACCATAACTCTTCCAGGTTGGAATGACGCTGGAAGGTAATTTAGTAGAAAGACCCGCCAGGATTGTTGGGTAGTTTAATGAAAAAAATGAACCCCGGAGGGGTTCGATTATTGTAGAATTTAGGTTAACAAAGAAAATCGCCGAAACTACCATACTAATTTTACTGGAAACCGATCCATTCGGCGGAATTCTCCGGTGCATATTCAAGGTTCCAAGCCATCCGGTCCATGTGGCGCTTTCCCGTTGAAGAACGATAGTAGTTAGACCGGTTATCCCCGAGAAATCCCAATCCCGGTCTCTCCCGATTCCCGATAACTATCAGGATCGGGACGGGGCTATTCATAATTAAATCCTTAGGATCTCCAGCCGAATACAATTCGGCTCTACATTCTTCCACCTTTGCTCCTTGCTCTCTGTTCCATGCTCCTTGTCGAATTCTGTTCATTATTTAATCCGGAATAAGTGGAGGATAAATAAGTAGATACTATAGGTTGCGGAAATTTTAATTATGTAAACTTTAGACTATCAAAGCTCAGATTCTGATGAGCAATAGTTAGTAACGGTCGGGTCAAAACGCCATATGGACACGTCTTTTCACAGTAGCCCGGACAATTTTTACAAACATCAGGTTTTGATCCCGGCAGTTTTTGATACTGCTGCATGGCATATTTTTCACGTTTTTGTGCATGAAAATAGTATTGGTACCTCATTATGGTATTTACCGGAACATTATACGGGCATTCCTTTTCACAAATATTACATCCGATACGGCAGTTGAGGAAGCCCATACTGTCTTTGAAATCATCAAGTATTTGGGCAGTACGGTTCTTAAGTGTAGTTCCTGAAAGTCCGACATATTTTGATATATCTGAAAAATTCTGAAACCGGCAACATATGGTACCGACATCTTTGTTAGTCAGGATAAACTGGATGGCCCCATCTTTAATCTTTTCAATATCCGACATATTGTACCTATTAAAAAAATGCCGGGCATCTTCCATTTGTGATTTTAGTTTATCATATTCCTTTTTTTCGGTACGATCCAATTCTATTCCTTGCTTCACCATACGATCGTAATCTTCATAAGCTAACACCGGGTTTGACTTCATGACCATAGTACCGATGTCCTTCTCTTTGCAGGCTTTGATGATACGTTCACCCATATCAGGTTCCATAAAATTGTATGGAAAAAACAACACATCGAACCGGCCGTCTTCAATGGCAGCCATCATGATACCTTCCAGGCTTTCCCTGGGTTCCTGCCAGTAGGGTTGGCCGTGGCAGGATAATCCTACATGCCGAATTTTACCTTCCTTTTTTAACCGATCACAAGCCCTGTGGAAATAATCGTCTTTGACGCGGACAATATTCTGCGCCTGATGGATCATGTAAAGGTCAATATATTTTGTTTGCAGCCTTTCCAGGCTTGCTTCTGCCCTGCGGATTATGTCATTTACTGATTTGTAAACTCTATATGTAGGATTTGCCTTTGTGGCTATATAAAATTTTTCCCTGTTAAAATTTTTAATTACTCTTCCAATTAATTCTTCATTACGTCCATTACCATATCCTTCTGAAGTTTCGATGAAGTTCACTCCAGCCTCCAACGTTGCGCGAAGTACAGATTCATTATAAGGAACACCTGAACCAATATCAGATACCATGGCACCAGTTCTGCCCAGTTTGCGGTATTCTTTAATTTTGGGAGTTTCAAAATCCTTATTACTTAAAGGATTAGTAAGGCCCTTTTTCCCTAATAATCCAGCTCCTAAAAAGCCTAATGAGGTATTTCTAAGAAAATTTCTGCGGTTTAATTTATGGTTTTTCATATTATTGGGTTTTGTGGTATAAGAGAGCAACATACCGGTTCATCGTACAAGTTACGACAATTTGAAAGCAAAATCAAGTCTGGCTTATTAAATGGGCCATACCAAGTTATTCGCCTCCCACATGCGTTCGCACAAGCTTGGCTCATGAGATCACTCACAAGGTTAGTTATTCGCTACACACATGCAAGCACACATGGCTGCTCATGAGGTTTTCTCTCGTTTCACTCGTTTAAACGTTCGCTAAGTTCCGGTCCATATTGCGCTTTCCATTTGTAGAAGGGTGGTAGTTGGACCGGTTGTCCCCGCGAAATCCCAACCCCAGGCCTGCCCCGTGAAATCCACGGAGTGGTGCGAAGCTATTTCACAGGGCTGAAGCCTGGGGCTATTCATAATTAAACCCCTACCGTTGTTTACCTGATCCTTTATTCCTTAATTTTCTTTTCCGTAAATGAACTTTCATGGCATTAAACTTTAGTTTAAATTAAGGGACAAATGAATGACAAGCAAGAAAAAGGATCTAAACCTTAGATGGTTAGCCTAGTTTCGATTGAATGTAAATAGATGCGTACTATAGATGAATGCCTCACATTGGAGCCTATTCTTTCAATAACGTGTTTTAAGGGACATATTTGGGACAACCTTAGATATTTTGTAATATTGGATTATAATATTCATTATTGAAATTCAAAAAGGAAAACAACCATGAAACACATTTTTAAAACTATTGCAGGGTTAGCCATCATATTGGCAACCATTTTTAGCGGCTGTTCGAATGATCCCAAGGCTAGCAAGAACCAAGACTCAGTTAGTCTAGAATCGGATCGGGGCGAACATAATCGCGACACTAAGGAATATGGTGGTGAGGAAGGCGAAGAATCAGGCGCTCAACTTAGCCTGGACGAGGTATACGATGAGGTCAGAAAAGGAGTCCGACTAGTTTTGACCTATGACGCAGAAAGTAATTCATTCAATGGCACAGTTGAAAATACTACAGACAAAATTTTGGAGAGAATTCGTGTTGAAGTCCATTTGTCAAGTGGAATAGAACTTGGGCCAACAACTCCGATTGACCTAAAACCTGGGGAGAAAAAAGCTGTTAGACTAGCTGCAACGAAAAAGGACTTTGATAAGTGGTTAACCCATTCCGAAGTAGGAAGCAGCGAACATGGTCATAGTGGTGAGGGAGATGACGAGCATGATAAAGGAGGCGGAAGCGAACACAAATAGAAGACAAAAAAAAGTCCCAATCGTATGATTTAGGCCCACCTTTATCTTTTTACTTTTATTTTAAAATCCGCAAGTAAAAAAATATAGTAAATTATTATGTCAACAATTGGACTGGTTTCTTATGTTTAAATATTTGCCTCAATATGATCTATGAAATATTACCAAGAAAATGGTTTGGATATTTTTTCCCCATTTGATAGAGTATATGGATCATTAAATATATGATTTAAGTATTGTTTGCGTTTAATCAAAAATGATTCTGGTGACAAATTTTCCAGTTCTCTATTCTTTCGTCTATAAGGAAAGGCAAATAAAATTTTTCTTAAAGGGAACAATGACTTGCAGGTTTTAATAGCGGGTGATATATCTGTATCTCCAGTAATTAATAAAAAAATATATATCCTCAATTACAGTATCCTTGCCGAGTAAGTATAAATAGGAATTACATAGTGAGTTAATATCCAACCATTTAACTTTAATTCTTTCTATATTTTCTAAATCGACAATAGAATGATATAAATTAAAGCCATCGACTAAAATAATTACCTTTTTCATGAAACAAAAAAAAACCTCTGGATCGTAACCCAGAGGGGGCTGATGATAACATAATGATCATCAGGGTAGAATAGTTTTATACAAAAACTATATAAATATAATATATATTATATTAAATAAGCACTAATATGTTTTATAACATATTAATAATATCCATCTTTCTACAATGTAATGCACAAAAAATGTTCCAAATTTAGACCTGCGGATTTTAGGTTTATCTTTTTATCATTTAAGTTGGCTAACCAACTTACAACCTCCTCCGGACTCAACCCTTTCAATCCCAACTTATTTTTCTTATTATATCCATTCAAATCATTGGCCAACTTACCCGGGTTACTCGCTCCCACAAGCCTTAACACAACCTGCTCGTGAGGTTTAACTTTCGCTTCACTCAAGTTAAACGTTCTCAACCTCCTTCAACTTCTCCACCGTAGTATACCCCAACTCATGCAAAACAGGAATCCATTCCTCGGGCACACCTAACTCTGTGTACTCTTCCTTTTGACTTTCGACTTTTGACTTTTGACTTTTGACTTTCCTGCCTCATTTAAGCCTTCGCTAAAGCTATGGCTTACAAAGTGCGGGAAGAATGCGACATGAGGATGAAGCTGATTTGTAGTGAAGGTGTTGAGTAAAGTAGTTGGGAATCCAGGACAAATTTGGGACAAATTTTAGAAAACCTAAATTAGCATATTTTAGCCAAGTTGTAGTTATCCAATGAGTTATTTTACTGACCTTTAATAATATCATCAAAAATATCATCTACTCCAAAAACCTTACCTTTTAGAAGGCCAAATAATTCCCTGAAAGATTCCAATGCTTCAGTAGTTTTAAAATCAGATACCTTATAAGAAGTAAAAGGATAATTGATCCAGTCCTGTACAATTAGTATATCATCAATTGTATCATTAGGATTAGGGTAAAAAAGTAATAAATATTCATCTTCTTCGTCTTTACCTTTAGACATGGACCACTTATATTCATTATCATATAAAAAGAAATATTCCTGATCACTGGAAATAACATTAGAAATTTTATCTGCATTTACGATCATTGTATTAATTACTTGTATTATTTTGGCCATAAATTCAATTTTTGATGACGATTTTATAATTTGAAACATCAATATTTCTTATTGTTTCTCTAATTTCACTTATTAAGCTTCTTTTAATTGGTTCAGAAAAATCCTTTGTATTACCAGTATACCTATTAATCTTTACTAAAATATCATTGAAGTGTTCTTTCAAAATCTTATTTCCAATTATATGACCTTGTATCTCAGATAATATATTAATTACATTCTCTTTATGAGTTGGTTCATTTGCATTGAAATCATTTAATCTCTCTATTTTTGATTTTAAGTCACTAAGAGATAATTGATTAGAAAAATTTAGCAATAGATTAATAGCTGAACTGATTTTAGTCCTTTTGAAAAAGAATATATATATTGCGATTCCAGAAGCAATTGATGTAAATAAAGCCGAAAGGAATATTAGATAAATATTTATATTACTTACAACATCTTTAAAAATCATTCCATTATTGAGACCATTGATTGACTCTTGCATTTAATTAGGAAGTTGTAATTTAAGCAAATGTAAAAATAAGTATTTTTTCGCTACTTCCAATAAAGCAAGCTTTTCGATAATCTTGAAATTATCTGTGAATTAGGTCTTTTAATCAAATTAACCTTGAAAACAGTTACTGAATTAATATGGTAATTGTAATGGGCTAAAATGAGTTTAAAATGCCTCTTTAAAATTAAATCTTACGAACATAAAGATCAGATTTAAAGATCAGTTCCCATTCTGGTCTAGTTCTTATGCGATGTGTCTACCATGCCATGAGTGGTGTTCAAATGATTATCCTTATTCGTTTAAAAAATATTTTCTTATTTGTTCATATCCATTTCCATACGCTTTAAGAAATCTACCTTTCAATGGATAGTTTTTTGAGTGCAATATGGGTATCACCTTTTGATGCCCATCAACTACATTGAATATTTTCCCACATATCATCGTGAATGTTCTACTTTTCTTAGGTTGAAAGTAAGATGGATTATTCTTTAATCCTATTTCTTTTGGTTCAGATAATTGGACAAAGTCATCATATGAATTGTAAAAACCCAATTTTTGTAACCAATAATTCACTTGCAATGACGTAGGAAAAACATACTCAATACTTGGATTCTCTGATAGTATTCTCTTGATGTTCACTAAACCTTGTTCTGCTTTTTCTCTTGTTATTAAAACTGTTTTTCCTTTTGGCGCATGCTCAAGTTGGGAATTACATAAATTTGTGATATAAATAGTCTCTGCTTTAAATTTTTCATTTGTTAAATAAGCAACATGGTCGAACGTTGATTTAGCTAACCCATACTTTTTCTTTTCATGGGCTGATTCCGGAATGTCATCAAAGTAGTAGTTCGCGAATAAAACATATTCCGCAATCGTATTTGATTGTTGCAATCTTGGATCATGTCCAACCAGTAATAATCTTGCTGTATCAATTGATTTCCAATCTTTTGTTTCCATTTAGAATTAATAGAAATTATAAATTTACCCCAACTTATCAATAAATCCAAAATCCTAAAATACGATGTACTTTGAGGAATTGTAAAAGCTACCTATGAAACAAGCCCACAACCCTGATTATGGGAACCGCTACTTTCAAAGTTGGATTTTTTTATGCCAATAAGTATTCCCATCAGTTCCAATATATTTGGCATCAATTGATTTTGCTTGCTTGATTTTTAAACCCATATAAACATTAAGGAAAGGTTCTTTTTGCTCACACTCAACAGGATGTTTTGCTGTTAAAACTTTTTTATGGGTTTTAATGACCTTTCCATTTCCATCTTTAATATACAAATATAGAGTGCCATTAATCCAATTACATTTATCTCCTTTTGCATTCCAAATACCAATCGTATAGCTAATATTTCCATCCTCATATTTTTCTGCCCAAATATAAACCATACGGTTGTTTTTTACTTCCTGTGCCTCAACCATATATCCAATGATTAAAAAGACAATTAATGATAAGAGTGTTTTCATTTTAACTTAATTTTAGATTAATTGAATACGGATTTTAATTGCTTATACAATTTACAGGATTTTTCTTTAATATCAAAGGAAATAACTAATTGTCTGGAACATAGCATTATTATAATTTTTTTATCAATAGTATTTGTCTATGGCTTTTCGCTGTATTGTACAAGCTCCCTCCTTTACAAGCCCATGAATCTGATTATGAGATCAGCTCCAAATTCGATATAGTCAACAAACGTCGTATATACAATTCCATTAAAGAATCTGGTTTATGATGAAAACCCTTAATCACGCGTTACCTTATGGCAGTTTTAAAGGCATATGGTATCTAAAAATAAAAGCAACCTTCAAAATTTAATAAGGGATACATTATTGGAAATATTATTTATGCAGTATTTTGTTGCAACGAAAATTGCACTAGAACACAATCGGTGTTCGATTATTGTAGAATTTAGGTTAACAAAGAAAATCGCCGAAACTACCATACTAATTTTACTGGAAACCGATCCATTCG
>JABUBN010000614.1_pt1 | contig 10457 bp, 9 predicted proteins | sample 7240341 | NCBI WGS metagenome assembly JABUBN01 (sample SAMN07256345, study PRJNA390944) | subsurface metagenome | isolation source: Methane hydrate marine sediment | place: Pacific Ocean: Eastern North Pacific, ODP site | reverse complement strand
TTGACAAATTACAATTTAAATACTTAACACCAATTTACCCTCGCCACTATGCAACTTTTGAATACAACAGAGTAAAATAACAACATGAATCATTAAATAGGCCTATGTTACCAATTACTTCAGTCTGGAAGCAATACTTCAAAAATCACCATGAAGGTTTAGGAACAACCTATGAGCGATTTGTCCTTCACAATTATTTTAAAAAGATAAAAAGTAAATATTCAGTACAAAGTGTTTTGGAAGTGCCTTCTTTTGGAATGACAGGAGTATCAGGCATCAACAGTATGTGGTGGGCACTTGAAGCCACACATGTTACTGTTGTTGATCACAGCCGGGAGAGAATTGATTTAATAGAGAAAGTATGGCGTGAGCTTTCTCTTAGTGCTGATTTTATCTACAACTTAAATGATTACAAAAGACTCCCTTTTGAAGACAGCTCATTTGATATGGGTTGGAATTTTGCGGCCCTATGGTTTATTCCGAATTTGAATGTATTTTTAAAGGAATTAACACGAGTAAGCAGGAAAGTAATTTTTATCTGTATTCCGAATAGATCAAACCTGTTTCATTTGTTGCGAATACTATCCAACAAAAAATCTGACAACTTGTATGAAGAAAATATAAATCCAGCTAAAATTAAAAAGATCATGTTAAAATATAATTGGCAGATAAATGAGAAAGGATATTTAGATATTCCGCCCTGGCCTGATATTGCTATGAAAAAGGAAGACCTTCTGAAAAAAATCGGTCTGAAGCAGTTGGCAAATAAAATGAAAACCGGCGATGAGAATCACATTTGTATTCTTGATTATTTTTCAGGGAAGAAGAAAAATATGGATAAAGAAATATTGAAATACGCTTTCCTGGAAAATTCACCGGGGGTTTTTCAAAGAATCTGGGCACATCACCAATATTTTATTTTCACACCTATCCCGGATAAGCCGGAAATACGAAGCACGAAATCTTAAATACAAAACAAAACCGAAATTCGAATGTTTTAATGTTCAAAACGTTTTGCAAAGGGCTCGCACTAAGAGTGCTTGAAAAAAATAACTCCAATGCAGTACGATTGATGGTTAGAAGCCTTTCTATTATGATTTCCGTTATTATTCCATCATACAATTCAGAAAATACCATAGAAAAATGTTTAAATTCTCTACAAAATCAATCCTGTGGTGATGATTATGAGATTATTCTGGTTGACAGTTCTATTGATGGGACTCCGCAAATTGTTTCATCTCAATATCCAAATGTTAAGTTTATTCACCTGGATGAGAAAACAGACCCCGGAACAGCAAGAAATATAGGGATCGGTAAAGCCAGGGGAGATTTAATTGCATTTATTGATTCTGATTGTATTGCAACTCGTGATTGGTTGGAAAAGATCGAGTCAGCTCAAAAATCATCCTACAGCATCGTAGGGGGTGTTGTGCATAATGGGAATGATGAAGATGATATGGTGGCGTGGGCAGGCTATATTTCCGAGTTCAGGGAATTCTTGCCAATGCAGACTGAACATGAAGTTAATCACATACCTACTTGTAATATATCATACAAAAAGAAGGTTTTTAGTACATTCGGAATGTTTCAAGGTCAATATTACCCTCAGGAAGACCTGGTTTTCAATTACAATCTTATTCAAAATGGTGAAAGAATTTTATTGGACCCATCCATACAGGTTTATCATCATCACAGATCCGGTTTAAAAGATTTTTTAAATCATCAAAATAAAATTGGCGCCATTACTTCAAAAGTGTTAAAAGTTATCCGGATAGAAGGGGCATTTATAGCCAGACATAAAATTGTCGCTGTGTTTCTTATTCCTTTTTTGCCCATTATTAAATTTATGAGGACCGTTTCCGCCTTTTTGCGATATCAGCCGGAAGCCATTTTAAAGCGTCCTATGGTTTTGATGATGTTTGCATTGGGTCTTGTTTACTGGATTTTCGGCTTTACTCGCGGTATATACGAAAAGAATTATTATAAGGAAAACGACCAAAGGAGGTTATATGAATGAGATCCAGGTTTATTTCAAGGAGACGACGGATTTTGTAAATGCAGAGTTAAAACGCTACATGACCAATGATGAACCTTTGACAAAAGGATTGCAGGAATCGGTTAATTACACACTCTTTTCAGGTGGAAAGAGGATACGTCCGTTGTTTTGTATTATGGCAGGTGAACTGTTAGATGTTTCCAGAGAAAAGCTTATATCACTGGCATGTTCCGTGGAGATGATTCATACGGCTTCTCTGATAATGGACGATCTCCCCCATATGGACGATTCACAAGTCAGGAGAGGTAAACCGGCTAACCATATGGTGTACGGGCAGGACGTTGCGGCACTTGCAAGTATAGGATTGCTGACCAGGGCTTACGAGGTTGTTTTAAACGATCCAATATTGCCTGACGATAAAAAAACTCAGATTGTCAGCAAGCTGGCGAATGCGGTTGGAATTAAAGGAATGGTAGGCGGCCAGTTTGTAGATTTGAAATTTTCTGATGAATCTATGGAATATTCTACTCTTGAATACATTCATATCCATAAGACAGCTTCTCTCTTTGTGGCTACAGGAACAACTGCTGCAATTATCGGAGATGCAACAGAAGATGAAACCCATGCAGTAGAGACGTATGCGAAAAACCTGGGATTTGCTTTTCAGGTTCTTGATGATTTATTTGATGCCAAAGGAAATACTGAAGAGATAGGGAAACCAGTAAAAAAGGATAAAGGAAATTTTGCAACATTATATGGTGAAGATAAATCCAAGAAAGTTATTGATAAATGCACAAATGAAGCCGTAGAAGCGATCGGGATTTTTGGTAGAAAAAGCGATAAGCTCATTGCCCTTGGGAAGATGCTTTTAAAGCGGAACGTATAATCATGGTGAAAACTTTTCATCTCACAAAATTAGGGCTTTATGGCGTTTTATTATGCTTGTTTATTTTTTCATTGCTGACTGGATGTGCCGGAATTCCGGCTACAAAGCCGTATGATGTAATTGTAAAACGACTAGAACTACCAGCCGGCAGGGTTTATCATGGTGCTCAAGGAGAGGTAAGGCCTTCCAGCAGAAAATTGCGCCATGTTGACTGGGCAGGAATTGACAGATATGCAAAAGCTTGTGGCAATCGTCCAAAGCTAATTATGCATTATATATCTTTTGATTCCTTCGCCTTCAGTTTATTAAAATCGACAATTTTCGAAATATCACAGCAGCCCTATGACTATATCCCTCAAATAGGTTTGGATTTTTATTCCTACCCTGCTGGTCATGGTATAATGAATCCCAAAGATATAACACATTATATTGCTGATGGCGAATATGATAAAGAAATCAGGGAGCTGGCTCAATTATTCATTAAGATGGAAACGCCTGTTTTCCTCAGACCCGGGTATGAATTTGGGGGCAGGGGACAGGGACGTCATGCATCAAAACAACTCTGGATAAAAGCCTGGAAAAGGATTTTTACTATATTTAAGGACCTGGGTGCCGAAAATGTAGAATTTGTGTGGAATACACTTGATGCCGGAGATTACATGGATTACTATCCGGGTGATGAGTATGTTGATTGGTGGGCTATTAACATTTTTTGCAATAATGCAGATAATAATGCCTTTATCAACCAATTTATTCAAGATGCTGCTAAACACAACAAACCTGTAATGATAGCCGAATCTACACCGAGATATATTGGTTCCATAAAAGGTGAAGCCAGTTGGGAAAAATGGTATGAACCATACTTTAATCTTATTTCCAGATATCGTCACATAAAGGCTTTTTGTTACATCAATGCATCTTGGGATAAATACCCTGATAAAAGTTTCAAATTTGACTGCCGCATACAAAATAACGCTTTTATAACTTCGAAATATGAGCAAGTCCTATCAGAACCAAGGTTTATCAATGCAAATAAAAAATAGGTATATTTCCAACCTGATTTATTTTACAAACCATTATTTCGGCTGGAGGAATTGGTCTGTATTGGTCTATAATTCAGTTATAGAAAATATGTTCGTTTTATTCTATATTGCTTTGCGCCAGCAGCTTTATTCAATTCAATTCGTCCTTCATTTTTTCATTTTTTTATTATTCAGCTCTTTTTGTACTACATATGGTTATTTAATTAATGATCTTGGAGATATTGAACTGGACAAACTCCATGGTAAAGATAACACATTCAAAGATGATTCCAAGGTAAAGAGCTTCTTAATTGTTTTAATATTTCTGATGTTGAGTATTATTTCGAGCCTGCCTTTTACTGGCAATCCGTTTTTTTTAACCCTTTTTATAAGCTGGTTATGCATCGCAACTGCCTATTCAGTAAAGCCATTTCGTTTAAAGGAAAGAGGAAAAGTGGGTTTAATCTTTGTCGTTATGGCACAGCGTGTTTTACCTGCACTTCTTATCTTTTCAGCCTTTAAGCACTATGAATGGATTGATGTTCTTGTATTTACGTTTTATATTTTCTTCAGGGGATTATCATCTGATTTAAACCATCAATTGGAAGATTATCAGAAAGATGCTGGGACAGAGACAGATACTTATGCCGTTAAGGCCGGATTCAAAAAGGCACATAAGATATTTCGCTTATCATTGGAAATAGAAAAAGGTCTTTTCATCATATGCTTACTTATTATTTTTTTTAAACTGAAAAACTTACAATTATTTGGCATTCCTTTAATTCTGCCTGTTTTGCTTGTTTATCTTTTATTCTATGTGTTAACCTGGATGAAAATAATTAAACACGGAGTTAAAATTAGCCCTAATCCGTTTACTTCTGGAAGAAACGATATATTTCAGTTTATTTATCACCCCTTTCCAACCATAATATTGCCTTTTTACATTCTTTTTTTGCTGCTCTTTAAAAATTGGATATTTATTATCCTTTTAATATTTTTCATAATATGCCGGAAAATGTATTCACTTGAACTGATAAGAAACAGTTTTCCTGTAAAAGCAATCCGCAATTTAATATAAACACAGATAGCACCAGAAAAAATCTTTATAAGATATCATTGTTTTTCTAACTGTTATAGGTATTTAGTGTTATGTCCTCTAAAAATATCACTATATATGGCGCTGGAATTTCGGGTTTGAGTGCGGCTATTAATCTTGCCAAAAACAACTTCAATGTCGAAGTCCGCGAAAAAAGAGGCAAAATTGGTGGTTCATCCAGTTGGCATCCATCTGTTCATCAGCAAGCTTTTGATTTGGCCAAGACATCGGAATACATTGATATTGACATTACTCCATGTTTCCAGCCTGTAACTAAGCACACCTTCTATTTTTATGGTCGCAAGGTGGAAATTCATGCACCTGTCGACAGTTACGTTTGTGAAAAAGGCCAAAGACCATCTTCAATTGAAAGTTACCTGTATTCAGAGGCTAAAAATATTGGCGTTCGATTTGTGTTTGGGGAAGCTTTTGATCCAAGAAACATTGAACGTTTGAACAAGGGAGCTCATAAGTGTATTGTCGCCACTGGTTTAGAGGATAAAGCATATCGCGAACTTGACATAAAATATGCGAGTATTCAAGGATTCCGGAGCCACAAAACAGCTTCGAATGAGGACTTTGCCATTTCATATTTTGGAAAATACACTAATGATGATTTCGCTTATTTAGCTTCTTGTGGGGACTTATTGTTCTGTCTTCTTTTCTCTCGCAGGGGTGTAAGTAAAAATAACCTCGAGGCGTTTCAAAGGCATTTATTCAAAAGTGAGAACTTTTCATTTGATGACTGGCATTTTTCTAGTGGTTGTGTCCCTTTGGAAAAGAACTTTGTCAAGAAAGGTGCAGTACTGGCAGGCACAATAAGCGGCATGATAGACCCATTTTACTTAAATGGTATTTCTGCAGCACTTATATCCGGAAAAATTGCTGCGTTGTATTTCACGGATAGGAAAAGAGCTTTTCGGGAATTTAAACTATTTTCACGTAATTTTTACATCAAGAAGGGACTCAAACTAATTTCCGAGAAATTACCCGTCAAAAAATTCTCATTTCCGTTGATAGCTCAGATCAACAATCGCCTAAAATGGGTTGGTGTTATTTAAGGTGGAAAAATATCCTGTCATAATTATCGGTGCTGGGATTGGGGGGCTGACAACCGCTGCCTATCTGAGCAAACTGGGGATTCCTTCATTGTTGCTTGAACAGACATCTTCTATAGGAGGTCGCTGTGCTACAAGAATGATTAATGGACAGCGATTTGAAATTGGAGCTCTCTATATTGGTGGAGGAGCCTTTGATCATCTCCGTCAGACTTTTGGGATAAAATGCCAGACGATTCCAATTCGGTGCGGTGTTATAATGGGAGCGCATATGGTTTCCTTCCCCATAGGTTGGAAAACCCTATGGGAATTAAAGGCTTGTGGTGTATCCTGGATAGAAATGCTTCGTTTCACATATCGTTGCCGCCAGATTCTATCTGATCCATCGACCTTTGAAAGGTATGAATCTGTGGGCGGCCTGCTTGAAAAGTTAACTACTAGTGAAATTCTGCGCCGTTTAATAAACGCAACCTTTGGCGGAACAGGTACTGATCCCTATCGATTGCCTTCTCGATATTTAGATAAAGAAAATCCAGCAGTTCGATATAGAACACTTAATCCCGAGTACTTGCCGGAGGGGAATGGAAAGATAGCATCCATGCTTTTTGATTTGGCTCAAAGAAACGGAAAAGTTGTATTTAGAGTAAAAGTGAATGAGATTAAGGTGAAGGATAGGTATGCCCTGTGTGTGGAAACAGATCAAGGAGAGTATAGTAGCGATGTGGTGGTAAGTAACGCGGGTCTGCGGTCTACGATACTGAATTTGATTGACTCTGAGCACTGGCAGAAAGATTACTACTTCAAAATAAATGAATTGCCTGAAACTCTAAAAGTAGTCAATGTTTTTCTCACTTTTTCTCGTTCTTTTGGGATCCCTCCCGGATTCGCCGTGTTTGCTGAGTGTAATGATTTAAGCCAAGGATTCCGAACGTTAGAAAAAGGCAGTTTCCCGAGACAATCAATTTACGCTCTACATATACCATCCAACGTTGAACCTGATTCAAAGGGTGACCACAGAGCCACGTTGCAATTCTATTATCCTCGGGGGCAGAGAATAACATTGCAATCTTTAGAAGAGCAGGTCCATCGTATTATCCATGATGATTTAGGCAAATTCTTTGAAGGTTTTTCAAAAGCGATAACCAATTATACCGTCTATGACCCAGTACGTTATGAGCAGGAGTTTGGATTTTCACCAAATGTATTTGGGGTATCTCCAGATTTGAGTTACCCACGTTTTCAGATAGAAACCCCAATAACTAATCTCTTTTGTGTGGGCGATTCCGTAGCACCGGATGGACCCTGTGTGCCCCAGGCGATGCAATCAGGTCTCAATTGTGCACGTATGATCGCGACCAGGCTTGGCGTAGGCTTTCAATCTTATTAATACCAAACGTATTTTATGAACAAAGCCAATCCCATTATACATAACGGTTGCCATATCATTGATTATAAGCAGTATTTTGAATGGTGGTATTTCGATTTTGATTTAGAGGGACAGTATCATATTTATATCGAATGGCACGCACCAAATTTTACTCTTCGGGATGAATCCTGCCTGCTAATAATTCGGATGCATAATAAGGCAAAAAAACAATCCGAAGATTCTAAGATAAAAACTTTCCGATATCATCGTTCTTTGATTACCCAAAAGGAAACATCATGCGATATAGTATTTCCATCGGGACATATAACAGAAAAAGATGATAGCTATTTCATTAATGTTAATGAAAGGGATCTCTTAATCAATCTAACATTAAAAAGGCTTTCGCCTCCTGTAATAGCTGAGGATGAAGTATTATATTGCACTAAAGATGGCAAAGAATTTTTCGCCTGGAATGTTCCGATTCCGAGGGGTGAAGTAACTGGGGAAATTGAACTTTCGGATGAGCAGATTGACGTTCATGGAACCGTATACCATGATCACAATTGGGGGAATCTTAATATTGGGAAGCACTTGCTCGGATGGATATGGTTACGGATTTTATTTGATGATTTTACACTTATATTTGGAGATATGACTGTTAAAGAGTCGAGTGAAAAGCAACAGGTCTTATTACTTATCGATAAGGATGGAAAAAAGATCGATATTTCCTCATTACAAGTCCATTATACCGATTATAAAAAACATCACAATTCATCTATCCCTTATAGTGTACAAATCACCTGTAATAATAAGAAATATAGAGTCCATTTAAGTGCCGAATATATATTGTCCACCCAGGAGTTCCCGCTTGGTTCGTTCGATAAACATTTATGGAATTCTTGTCTTGCGAAAACCTATTATTTGCTTAAAATGAATAATGCTCCCAATTTTATTAAGAAATGGTTTGGCAACTCTTTGTATTTTCAATTTCTTGTTAAGGGCAAATTTTATATTGATGACGAGCTTATTGATATAACAAATGGCAAGATGGAGGTATTCTCCTTTGCAAATTAATGACATGGTCTTCACTTACGATCAGGTCAATGAGATCGGTATTAATAAAGCTGGCATGAAAGCATTCAATATCGCTGCCTGCAATCAAGCAGGGTTTACAATTCCTGATGGCATTGTTGTCTTGGTTCAAGTCTTCTCGCTATATTTTCGTGGAGAGAGGCTGGAGCCACTGTTTATGAGTATTGAAAAACATTTTAGCGGTATAGAGATGCTAATTATTCGTTCTTCCGCTTTGGGAGAAGATTCAGCCGAAGCGTCCTATGCCGGCCAGTATCTCTCAATGATTTGCAAAAACAGCGCAGTCGAAATAAAGATGGCTTGTGAGGCTTGCTGGTCGTCGTCTTTTGCATCAAACGTTGAGGCATACCAAAATGTCATGGGGCAACCTGGCTCAGAATATAGTACCGGAATGGGTTTGTTGATTCAAGAAGTAGTAAATGCTTCCTCCTCAGGTGTATGCTTCACAAAGGATCCTTTAAAGGATAATAAGGACATCTGTATAGTCAATGCTGTTCATGGTATGGGAGAAGCTTTAATGGCCGAAGAGGTTGTAGCTGATCATTATGAATTTGACATTAAGAGAGAAAAAGCTGTCAAAAAAACTACTGGCATACAGACTCACTGGCGGTCTCCAGAATGCCCACATATCTTAAGCCATATGCCTCAAAATCTTCTTGGAAAACCGGTTCTAACTGAAACTCAGATCAAAGAAATTGCCAGAATGGCTCAGAGAGCTGCAAGATTATTCGAAAATCATCTGGATATTGAATGGGCATATGAAGGAGATAAATTGTTTCTGCTTCAAGTCAGACCTATCACATCCGTAGCCCGAAAAAGAGAATTTGAATTATGGACCCGCGACAATGTTGCTGATGTGATCCCTGATGCTGTAACTCCCTTGACGTGGTCTGTGGTAAACAAGGCGACCAATGAGGGATTTAAAAAAGCTATTCGAGATCTTGGCTTTCCCATCGAGCCAACAGAGCTATTTAAAGTTTTTGACGGGAGGGTTTATTTCAATCAAACGTCTTATCAGAAGATGCTAAACCCTGGGTTTAAGAGAAACCCTCTCTTTCTTATTAAAGTTGGCCTTAAGTACTTGATATTGCTTTTCACCTTGAAGAAGACGGTTGCTCGTATGACAAATGGGTTCACAGAAGGTTTGAATTCGTTAGCTACTTATCCTGAAAAATCTGCTATCTCTAAACTAAAAAGCCGTTTAGATAAATATATGGCTATTCATATTAGAGTTGCTGTTCTGATGGAGTTAGGGTTTTTAGTTATTCGTAAAGTATCCAGAAAATATATACCGAAAGATCAAGAAAATAAAGTAATAGATGGATTAGTAACCGGACTGAATGGAATCGAAAGTACTGCTTCAGGAAACGCATTGTTGGAATTAGCATACTTGATAAAAGATAATAGAAAACTAACTGAAGTTATTCTGAGTTCTGCAAACCAGTCAGTTCCCAATGTTCTTAGAACATGGGGCGGCACTTACAGTAAAAAATGGGAAGAATTCTTGGATCATTATGGACACTCCTCGCTTAAAGAATTTGAAATATATTATCCCAGGTGGAAAGAAGATCCGAGCTTTATCGTGACAACCCTTAAACAATATCTTATAGAGGATAAAGGAATTGATATAGAAACAACCAGAACACGCTGTTCCGGAAAAAGAATAGAATCAGAAAAAGCGCTTCTGAGAAACACACCACTAATGTTCTATTTTCCTTTGAAATTTTATGTTAACCACGTCCGGCAATGTAGTGTTTGGCGCGAATCCATTAAACAGAAGCTCGTAAAAATAATGGCTGAAATACGCAGGCAGGCAATGCTTTTTGCTGAGAAATACAAAATAGAAACTCCAGAAAATACTGCTTATAATCAATGATATGGCAACCGTTATGTATAATGGGATTGGCTTTGTTCATAAAATACGTTTGGTATTAATAAGAT
>JABUBN010000613.1_pt1 | contig 10460 bp, 2 predicted proteins | sample 7240341 | NCBI WGS metagenome assembly JABUBN01 (sample SAMN07256345, study PRJNA390944) | subsurface metagenome | isolation source: Methane hydrate marine sediment | place: Pacific Ocean: Eastern North Pacific, ODP site | reverse complement strand
AAGATTCTAGAAATGGAAATAAAGATATTTACGCTCAACGTGTGAATTCTGAGGGCGAGATTTTATGGGTGTTTAATGGATTTCCAATTTGTACTGCTCAGGGAACTCAATATCAAACTCAGATTTGTAGTGATGGAGAACAAGGAGCATTTATATCTTGGACAGATTCGAGAAATGGAAATGCCGATATTTATGCCCAAAGAGTAGGACCTTTAGGTTATACATTGTGGGAGCATAATGGAGTTGCTATTTGTAATGAAACAGGCAATCAAGATTGGGCCCAAATCTGTAATTATAGTAATAATGGGGCTATCGTTGTGTGGCAAGATACTAGAAATAGTGCTAATTGTGATCTCTATGTGCAAAAGATAAGAAAAGATAAACCTGAAATTTTTATAAAAAAGCCTTTATCTCGGGAATTATATGGTGCGAATTCTCCCAGTTTTAAACTCTATATTGAAGAATATAATATTGAATTTACTTGGTACTGTTTAAATGATGGAACTAATTATACATTTACGGGACTCTCCGGGAAGATAAATCAAGAGGAATGGGATGCATGTGGAAATGGAACTGTTTCAATTAGATTTTATGTAAATAATTCTAATGGAATCCTTGGAGAAAAACAGGTAATTGTAAGAAAGGATATCATTAACCCAGTTATAACAATTTTATCTCCTCAAGCATATGAGCTTTTTGGAAATTCTACAATCAATTTTGAGATTTCTATTGAAGAACCTAACTTTAATACATCATGGTATTCATTAAATGGAGGTCCAACTTATTTTTTTACTGGGTTTACTGGCAAAATAAGTCAAGTAGCATGGGACGCATGTGGGAATGGAACTGTAGCAATACATTTCTATGCTAATGATTCAGTTGGTAATTGGGCATATAAAGAAGTCATTGTTCGAAAAGACACACATTTTCCAAATATTGTAATCTATTCACCTAAAGAATATCAAATATGTGGGATTGAAACAATTAAATATGAGATTTCTATTGATGATCCTAATTTGGATACATCATGGTATACATTAAATGGAGGACCAAATTATTTTTTTACAAGTTTTTCTGGTAATATTAGTCAAGAAGCATGGGACACATGTGGAAACGGAACAGTAACTATACGTTTCTATGCTAATAATACAATCGGAAATTTAATGTTTGAGGAAATAATCGTTCATAAAAATATATATTCTCCGTATATAGATATTATCTCACCAGTTCCAAACCAACTTTTTGGAAACACATCAATCGATTTTGAGCTTTACGTCTATGATCCTTATTTAGATATAACTTGGTATACTCTTAATGGTGGAAAAGCATATTTCTTTACTGGTTTCATCGGAATAATAAGTTCAGGAGCATTAGATGAGTGCACCACAGAATATATTTCCATTACATTCTACGCAAATAATACAGCGGGAAATATAGCGTTTGAGGAGGTAATAATTCAAAGAGATGTTAGCCCACCGGAAGTAACGATTTTATCTCCAGTTGCGTATGAAATATATGGTTGGTCTTCATTTTTCTTTGAAGTTTCAATAAATGAACCTAACTTAGATATAACTTGGTATACATTTAACGGAGGATCATCTTATATCTTTACAGGCTTTACGGGTACTATAAATCAAGAAGCCTGGGATGCATGCGGTAATGGAACTGTTATTATAAAATTCTATGCTAATGATTCATTAGGTAATTGGGCATATAAAGAAGTTATTGTGCGAAAAGACATTTATGAACCTATTATATCAATCATTTCACCAACACCGTCTCAACTATTCGGTAATGAAACAGTTGATTTTGAACTTTCAATAGATGAACCAAACTTAGATACGACATGGTATAGATTAAATGAAAGTAGCTCATATTTTTTTACTGGTACAATTGGTTCAATAGATCAAAATCTTTGGAATTCTTTTGGAAATGGAATTATACTTATTAGGTTTTATGCAGAAGACTCCGTTGGAAACTTAGCAATTGAAGCTGTGTCAGTGGAGAAAGATTCAGATGCTCCTGATATATTAATCTTAAATCCATTGAATAATGATTTTTATAGTCATAATGCTCCTAACTTCACTGTTATTATTAGAGATAACTATCTTCATTCAATGTGGTATAATTTGAATAACACAGAAAAAATTATGTTTTCATCAAATGGAACTATAGATCAAGATAAATGGAATCTTTTAGATGATGGAAATGTGCTTATCGAATTTTTTGCGAACGATACGATGGGAAATCTTCATTCTTCATCTATTATAGTTATTAGAGATACTATTGATCCTATATTAATAATTAATCAACCTAAAGATAATGATTTATTTGGAGTTGAAGCACCTAATTTCAATATAAGAGCTCAAGATCTGCATTTAGACTCGTTAATGTATAGTTTAGATGGGGGTTTAGTTTATAAGAGAATTTTCAATAATGCAAGTTTTGATCAAAATGAATGGGACAAATTATCAAATGGTACAACACTTATTTTATTCTATGCTAATGATTCAGCGAGTAATGAAGTCTATCAGTCAGTAAGTGTATTTGTAAAAAAATATAATCCTTCAATAATTATTAATTCACCTTTATCTAATCAAAGATTTGGAACAGCTATTCCCACATTTAACATCTGGGTTAATAATTCAGACGATACTCTATGGTATTCATATGATAATGGAATAACTAAAATAATATTCACAGAAAATGGAACTCTTCTTGGTTGGGAATCATTAAATGATGGATATATTACCATTACATTCTTTGCTAATGATACAGCGGGAAATTGGAATACTACGGATGTGATCATTATAAAGGATACTGAGGATCCCATAATTTCAATTATTTCTCCTAATAATGTTATTTTTAATGAGGATTCACCCAGTATTGAATTGGAAATTATTGATAATTCAACTATCATCGCGATGTGGTATTCGATAAATCATGGTTTATATCAATTCAATTTCACCGAGACATTATTTAAAATTAATCAATCAGTTTGGAGTTCCTTGCCTGAAAGTGAAATAACAATAACATTCTACGCAATGGATGAAGTTGGAAACCTTGGTTCTACAAGTATAATTGTAACAAAACAAATACCTTCGAGAGATTCGAGAGAAATGATACCTGGTTATGATCTACTCCTTATCGTTGGGCTTTCAATTTTTCTAACCTATATATTAACAACAAAAATTCGAAACCAATATAATTTAAAATAATTATAAAATAAGCAAAGAGAAAATGAGATTAAAAACTATAAGGAAACGCTTAAATAACTCAATTAAGATAAGCTTTATTTTACTATTGATTTATTTTAGCTTTATTTTTTTTTACTCTTATCATAATTTCTTTGGAGTAGAATGGAATCAATCTGATGGAAACGTGCTTAAAAATGCTCAAACCGGTCCAATAATTTTTAATTGGAGCGATACTTGGGGTGGAGGTGCTTATGAGCATTGCTTTGAAATGACAATTGATTCATTAGATAATATATATGTGGTGGGTGCTACAGAAAGTTTTGGTGCAGGAAGTAAAGATGTATGCATTTTAAAATATAATAGTTCTGGTGATTTAAAATGGTACAAAACCTGGGGGGGCGTAAATTATGATTATGCTACTTGTATTGCTATTGATTCTGCTGGTTATTTATATGTTGGGGGAAATAAGAATAGTGATGTTCCAGGAGGTCCAGATTGTATTTTAATAAAATTTACCAAATCAGGTTCCAAAGTATGGGAAAGATCTTGGGGAGGTAGTGATTGGGATTATTGTTCTGGTATCGCAATTGATAACTCTGATAATATCTATATCGCAGGTGGTACGCAAGGTTTTGGAGCTTTAGGAACTGATATGTTTGTAGTAAAATATGATAGTTCCGGAAATAGAATATGGAGTAGGTTATGGGGTGGAAATAGCAGAGATCAATGTAGAAAAATTGATGTAGATGCCATAGGAGGCGTATATCTGGCAGGTTTTACAGAAAGTTATGGTGAAGGTCGAAACGATCTGTGTTTAGTCAAGTTCGATAGTTCAGGTAATTACGTGTGGAATAAAACATGGGGAGGTTCTAGTTGGGAGGATTGTTGGGCAATTAAATCTGATAGTTATAATAATATTTACATTGGGGGTCAAACATACAGCTTTGGGGCAGGAGGATATGATATGATCTTAGTTAAATATGATTATCAAGGTAATTATTTATGGAATCGAACATGGGGTGGAGGTGGGAATGATGAAATTGAAGATATAGCGTTAGATTCCGCAGAATCCGTCTACTTAATAGGAACACGATTAGTAAAGTTTTCAGAAAATGGCGTATTGCAATGGAATTATCCTACTGGTGGGAAAGCAATAAGCTTTGATTCATGGGATAATATTTACATAAGTAGATCGAACAGTAATAACTTTGTGCTTTCAAAATTTCTATATTCGATACCTCAGCTTAGGATTGATATGCCAAGCTTTAATGAAATTTATGGAAAAACGGCTCCAAATTTTACTATTTCAATAAAAGAATCTAATTTAGATTCGACATGGTATTGCTTAAATGATGGAACGAATTTTACATTTTCAGAAACTAGTGGAATTATCAATCAATCAGAATGGAATCTGTTTGCAAATGAAAAGATTACCTTAAAATTCTATGCAAATAATACTTTTGGTAATCAATCATACAGAGAGGTCCCAATCTGGAAAGATATTGATCCTCCTGATATACAGATAATTTCTCCTTTACCAAAACAATTACATGGGATTTTTACAATCGATTTTGAAGTTTCAATTGTCGCTGATGATTTAGAAACTACATGGTATTCTTTAAATGATGGACTAAATTACACATTTACAGGCAATACAGGGAAAATTGACCAGAATGCTTGGGAAGCCTGTGGAAATGGGACAGTTAGTATAAAATTTTATGCAAATGATACTAACAGTAATTTGGCATATGAAGAAGTAACAGTTCGAAAGGATGTAAATAATCCTGATTTGATAATTGTAAGCCCAGAACCATACGAACTATTTGGACTCGATGCTCCTGATTTTGAATTAATTTTAAAAGAAGATGATATAAATGCAACTTGGTATTCATTGAACAATGGGGCAAATGTCACTTTTACAGGGACCACGGGTACAATAAGTCAAGCGGCTTGGAATTTATGCGAAAATGGAACTGTTACAATTAGATTCTATGTAAATGATTCCTTTGGAAGAGTTGCGTACAAAGAAATAATTGTATTAAAAGATATCATAAGCCCCACTATTAAAATAAATTTACCTAAACCTTACCATGAATATGGATTACTAACATTCAATTTTGATATAACAATTACTGAACCGAACTTAAAATTCACTTGGTATACGTTGAATGGCGGGGAAAACTATTATTTCTTAGGAACAACTGGAGGCATTAGTCAAGGAGCTTGGGATCAATGTGAAAAAGGAGTTGTGATATTAAGGTTTTATGCAAATGACATATTGGGCAATATTGGGTTTAAAGATGTTTTAATTTATAAAAATACTGAAAGAATTGTTAAAGAATGGGATCTTAACTATGGGGGTGCTGATGACGATAGAGCTTATGCTTTAACTTTAGATTCATCTAATAACATATTTTTAGCAGGCTATTCTGATAGTGGTGCTATGGGAGGAGACAATTTGATTCTGATAAAATATGATTATACCGGTACTTTTAAATGGAAAAAAGAGTGGGATGCTACATGGCCAATTGGAATTTCTGATGATCATGGTAGAGCAGTAGCAGTAGACTCAAATAATAATATCTATGTGGCAGGACATACACATAAGCAAATAGATGGACCCTATGACATCTGTCTAGTGAAATACAATAGGTATGGATCTTTACAATGGGAAAGAACATGGGGATATGGTGGAAATGATTATGCTTATGGAATGATTATAGATTCTTCAGATAATATCTATATTACTGGACAAACTGGTGGAAATATGCTTCTTATTAAGTATAACAGTCAAGGAACTCAACAATGGAACAAAACTTGGGGTGGAGCATATTCACAAGCTGCTTATTCTATAACAATGGATCTATTAGGGAATATATATTTAGCAGGATATGATACAAATCCTCAATATCCAGCAACACCGTCAGAAATGTGTGTAGTAAAATTTACTAACTCTGGAGATGAGGTGTGGAATTTTACATGGGGAGGACCAAGTTTGGATGGTTGTAATGCGATTGCTTTAGATTCATCAAGAAATGTATATTTAGCGGGTTATACATCTAGTTTCGGTGCTGGAAACAGGGACTATTGCTTAGTTAAATTAGATCCTTCAGCAAATTATTTATGGCATCGTACTTGGGGGGGAAATGATTTTGATGTGTGCAATGGGATTGCGATAGATAGTTTAGATAATATATACCTTACAGGACAAACTTACAGCTTTGGTAATGGGAAATTCGATATGGCATTAGTTAAATTTGACAGTTCAGGTGAACAAATGTGGATTAAAACATGGGGGGGGTCGAGTAACGATATTGGAACAGCAATAGCACTCGATTCTTCTGAAAACATTTTTATTGCAGGTTATTATGGTACGTATGATATGTTCTTGATAAAGTATGATAATGCTCCACCGGAAATTACTATTAATTCTCCAATTCAAAATCAATTATTTGGAAATTCGCCCCCTAGTTATGAAATTTCAATTGTAGAACCAAAAATTCATACTATATGGTACTCCCTAAATGATCATGGACGCTATATAGTTTCGGGTACTGAAGGTACAATCGATCAAGAAGCATGGGAAATGTGGGATAATGGTACAGTAACTATTAAATTTCATGTAAATGATACGGGAGGAAGGTCGGCATTTCAAGAAATAACTGTTCGGAAAGATACTAGTTCTCCTGAAATTAATATAAATTCTCCTACTCTAAATGAAATTTTTGGAAAAGTATCACCAATGTTTAATCTTTCAATCATGAGTGATAAGTTAGATACCACCTGGTATTCAATAAATAATGGGCCAAAATACTTTTTTTCCGGGACTAGTGGTACAATAGATCAACTAGCTTGGGAATCGTGTGGAAATGGTACAGTAAATATTATATTCTACGCGAACAATACAGTAGGAAATATTGCATTTAAAGAAATAGTGGTTCGTAAAGATATTATATCACCGGTAATTTCAATACTTTCTCCAAATTATAATGACTTATTTGGAAATAATGCCCCTAATTTTGACCTCATAATTTCAGAGTGGAATCCAGATTCTACTTGGTATTCATTAAATGGTGGGGCTAATATCAGTTTTGTTGGTTCTAATGGTATAATTGACCAAACAGCTTGGAACCAATTGGGAAACGGAACAATCCTAATTGAATTCTATGCAAATGATACACTAGGTAACTTAGGATTTAATAGTATAATTATTAAGAAAGATACTATATCTCCTGACCTAATGATTATATACCCTACTCAAAATCAAATTTTCGGAAATACTACCATTTATTTCGAGCTAAACTATTTTTGAGCCACATCTAGACACTACATGGTATTCGTTAAATGGTGGATTAAATTATACTTTTACAGGAACCAATGGGATAATTAATCAAGATGCTTGGGATCAATGTGAAACTGGGACAATAATAATTCAATTCTTTGCTAACGACACACAGGGTAATTTTAATTTTGCGGATATTGAGGTTATAAAAGTTACAGATGCACCTGTAATTCATTTTGAATTTACCAATGAGTATATTAGTCTTCTACAACCAGAATATTCTGATGTAGAACTCACAATTCAATGTAGAATTAAAAACTTCACCTCTATTATAACAACTTTTCTCTGTGAAAACTCTACAGGTGCTTTCCTCAATAGATCAATGACTTATCAAAATAACGGAATCTGGGAATATACGTTAGACATCACCATATTAAATTATAATGACAGAATTTCCTTTTCATTTTTTACACATGATAGCGTAGGTTATGTTGATATTAATAATAATTTTACTAATTTATATACTATTAAGATCCACGATTTTCAAAAACCGTCATCAACAATTCTGTTTACTCCTCACATGGGATTAGATATTGTTAATAAAACAACTCTATTCTCATTTACGTCAGATGATTATGGAGGATCTGGAATTCTCGAAATACAGTTTAGAATCAATAACTCCAATTGGCAAGTTTACACCAGCCCATTTAGTCTCTCCTCTTTAGAGTATGGTTATTATAGTATTTCATTTTATGTGGTTGATATAGCTGGTAATGTTGAAGAGATCAATACAATTTTAGTTAACTTTATAAACACTGAATTTACAGCTGAAAGTTCCCAAGCTATTCCGGGGTACTACTTCATATTCCAGGCTTTTATCTTATCTATCGTTGTATTTGCATTAATTAAAAAGAAGCAGCTTCGTTAATTGCTGTTTTCATTAAAAGATATCTTCTAACAATATTATTATTGCTAAACAAATATTTTTTATATTTAAATATCTTATTTAACAACAAGACAAAAATTAACACGAAAAATTCATATTGAGAGATAATAAAAAATGAGAGACAATAAAAGAAAATTTTCAAGTCTTTTAATTATTTTAATCTGTGTTTTATTTTATAGGCAAATTGGACTTAAAATTGACATATTAACTTCACATAATCAAAGTATGAGACCTATTTCAATTGCTGAATCTATAGCTCAAATCTCAATTTATGGAAACGATGAATTAGCTTCTCATCCAAATGTTACAGGTTTTGGTACATGGGAACAACCATATATAATTGAAAATTACGAGATCGGCGGAGCTGGTAGTGATGGAATTAACATTACAAATACGAACAAGCCTCTTATTATTAATAATTGTACTATCGAGAATTTCAATTATGGTATATGGTTACAAAATGTCTCAAACGTTAAAATATATAATAATATTATTGATGAGATTAATGGCATTGCAGGAGGGACAGGTGGGATTGGAGAACATGGTGGTATTGGTGCGGGTATATATCTTACTGGCTCCTCAAATAATAGTATAACAGGTAACACACTTACAAATATAGCAGGAGGTATAGGAGAACGATATATTGAGGGTGGAAATGGTGGCATTGGAGCAGGAATTTACCTTATAGAATCTTTTAATAATAGTCTAGTCGATAATACTATTACGGAAATAGATGGAGGTATGGGTGGAGATGGCTTTATGTGGATGAGTTATGATGGACGTGGAGGAAATGGAAATTTGGGAATAGGAATTTATTTTATCGATTCTAATAATAATACCTTAGATAATAATGATATTTCAAATATACAGGGCGGAATTGGAGGAGAAGCAAATTATTATTATGGAGGAGATGCAGGTTTAGGAGCAGGAATTTATTTTATGGGATCTTCTAATAATAGCTTAATTTTTAATAATATTGACATTATAAAAGGAGGTAAAGGCGGTTATTCTATGTTTGGGGGTGATGGAAATAAGGGTATGGGGATACACCTAACTAGTTCTTCTAATAATAATTTAATCAATAATTCTATTAATCAAATATTTGGTGGGGATGCGGGGGTGAGTTTCATGAGCCCTTATGAATACCCCTATGTAAATTATGATGGTAGGTCAGATTACGGTTTCGGGATTTATCTAAGTTTGTCTTCTTTTAATAAATTATTGGGTAATATCATTATGAAAACAATTGGTGGTTATGCAAGAACTTCTTTACCAAAATATAAAACCGGTTATGGCATGAGATTATATTCAGGTTCCACCAACAACTTAATCCATCTAAACTCATTTATTGATAATAGCATTAATGCTTATGGTGGTGAAGTAAGCAATAAATGGGATAACGGTTCAGTTAGAAATTTCTGGGATGATTACCAAGGAAGTGATATAGATGATGACGGTATTGGTGATTCTCCATATTCTATACAAGGTTCTAGTAGTCAAGACAATTATCCAATATGGGATGATGGACCAACTCCAGATACAACAGCACCCACTATAAATATTAATTTTCCTAATCCAAATGAAGTATTTGGTTCTGAGTCTCCAACTTTTAATGTGGATAGTCCCGACCAAGATATTGATACACTCTGGTACTCGTTAAATAATGGTAAAAATGTTACATTTACATCAAATGGATCCATTGATCAAACAGAATGGGATTCATTATCCGATGGAACGGTTACGATCACATTCTATGCAAATGATACTGCGGGAAATATTGGTTTTGAATTCGTAAATATTATAAAGGATATTACCCCTCCAGCTATAACTATCTATTCGCCAATTTCAGATGAAAGATTTAGTTCCAATGCTCCAGCCTTTAATGTGAATAGCCCCGACCAAGATATTGATACTCTGTGGTACTCATTAAATGATAGGAATAATATTACCTTTACTTCAAATGGTTCGATTGATCAAACAGAATGGGATTCATTGTCCGATGGCACAGTTAAGATCTCTTTCTATGCAAATACAA
>JABUBN010000612.1_pt1 | contig 10477 bp, 9 predicted proteins | sample 7240341 | NCBI WGS metagenome assembly JABUBN01 (sample SAMN07256345, study PRJNA390944) | subsurface metagenome | isolation source: Methane hydrate marine sediment | place: Pacific Ocean: Eastern North Pacific, ODP site | reverse complement strand
TCATTGAATTTGAAGATGGTTCGTCAAATAAGACATCCCTCCCTGAAGCCCTTGATAATACCGTTGGCTTAAGTCTGGTCGAAAATAATAATACGATCACACTTACCCTTAAATCAAATAAAGCTCCCTCAAATGATCGGCCAGTAAATGATATGATAATTATAGGGCATACAAGAGGAATGATTTATTATGCTTCTTCAGTAAATTTACTGGATAAGGATACTATTATTGAAATAGACAATGGCCTTTTCCTTTCGGGAGTTGTGCATTTTACCTTGTTCAATAATCGTCTGCAACCTGTTGCTGAACGTCTGCACTTCGTTAATCATGGTGATTATATCAATTTTGCCATTCAAAATAAATTTGTTACCGATAGTATCAATTTAATCATACAGCCTCTTAACCTCATAGAAGAGAATAGAACGTTTTCCGGTTCAGTTTCTTTACTGTTAAATAACTCAGACCAGTTTAACTACTTAAAAACCAACATTATTTCTGAACTGCTTATCACTTCCGATCTTCCCGGAATTATCGAAAATCCTGCTTATTATATTCAACCAGCAAATAAACTGGTGAAGAAACATACTGATCTACTTATGCTTACCCACGGATGGCGTCGCTTTCTTTGGGATGATGTGATTAAAGGGAACATTCAGAAAATTAAATTCGATGTTGAACATGGAATAACAGTAGAAGGCAGAATAACTCGCGAAATATTAGAATTTCCCATAAAAAATGCCAGCGTACGATTGTTTATTCTTGATAAATACAACGATGTGTTTTTGACCTATTCCAACAAGAAAGGAAGTTTTAGTTTTGAAAAGCTATACTATTACGATACCCTGGACGTAAAGATCGTAGGCAGAAAATCGAATGGAGGTAAGAATTTACTCATTCATCTTGAAGAAACGCCACCTGACCAAATTTCTGAGTACCATGGAGACATTTTCTTAACAACAACGTCAAAATTGAATAAAAAAGTCTACCGTAAATTACAAAATGAACTTGCCAGAGAAGAAATGTTGCAGCGAGAAAAGGAATTAGACTCCATCTTCTCAACATCAATATACGGAAGGCCAGATTATGTTCTTTGGAGTGATGATATACCTTCCGGGTATTCCAATTTGCTTGATGCCATGCAGGGTCGTATCCCGGGAGTACGTATTGTTGGTGACAATGTTACAATCAGAGGTGTAAGTACTATACTAGGAAGTACCGAACCTTTGCTGGTTTTGGATGGTGTTCCAACTGCTTTTCAAACAATAAAGTCAATTCCTGTAGAAGATGTTGACAGGATAGAAGTATTAAAAGGTCCAAGTGCAGCAATATATGGATCAAGAGGAGCTAATGGCGTAATTGCAGTTTATACAAAACGTGGCTCGTTTATGAAAAAAGGAGAGATCTCATTTTCTATGCTAGGATACCACCTGACAGAACGCTTTTATTCTCCAACAGAAACCTCATTGAATAATCGTATCCAAAAAAACCAATTACCTGTTACAATTTACTGGAATCCAGATCTTGTTCTTCATAACGGCATAACAATCATCACCGTTCCTGTAAAAGAAACCAACTTAATAAAAACAATTGTTATTGAGGGAACAGATCAAAATGGAAAATTAGGATACGCTTTTCTTACCTTAGAATAAACCTTAAATCGTCAGCTTGGCAAGCTCATGTATCTTGTCTGGAGTACAAATATTGATTGTGTTATTTTTATCATAGCTTGAGATTTGCTTATGAAGTTCAGTATCAACATTGACCAATATCAATTTAATTCCCAGACTGGAAGCAATGCCACAAAGGAGCTTTAGTGTTTCCACAGCACCCGGATTAATTAATCGTACACCTACCATATTGATAATTACTTTGTTGCAGGACTGCTTCATAGACTGAAGGATAAGTTTGCGTAATTTCTCGGTGTAGAGAAAGTTTATTCGTCGGATGTTATAAGTAGTAATTACAACAATCTGATTAAAATATTCTACTGAGAACATGGGTAAAGCCTTAATATTTTCCGGAGCCAAATTTAGCAGGATTTCTTTGAAAATATTTATTTAATTATTTTACTTTTTAACAAGCCTAAATTAATGTTTTTAATAAAAGTGCCCGGGGTAAGTAAAAGAAAATTGTTATCCTGCAACTCTTAATCAATCGAGTAATTTAAATCCCTTGCCATGTATATTTATTATTTGAACTACCGGATCGTCTCTCAGATACTTTCGAAGCTTTGCAATATATACATCCATACTCCGGGCATTAAAATAATTATCATCAATCCAGATAGACTTAAGTGCAAAATTTCTTTCCAGTACTGAATTTTTATTCAAACATAATAACCTGAGCAGTTCCGATTCCTTTGTAGTAAGTTTCATGGTTTTCTCATTGATTGATAATAACTGCTTATCGGTATCGAAATGATATTGACCTATAGTAAACTCCTTCTGAGTATTATACTTTCCATGCCTGCTGGTACGTCTTAAGATGGCTTCAATTCTATACAAAAGTTCTTCCATACTGAAGGGTTTTGTGATATAATCATCACATCCGGCTTTAAACCCTTCCAGAACATCATCTTTCTGAGATTTAGCAGTAAGGAATATAATAGGGATCTCAGCATTTGTCATCCTGATTTCTTTTGCCAGAGTATAACCATCTTTAATAGGCATCATAATATCAAGGATGCACAAATCATAACTCCTTTTAACGAATTTTTTATAGGCTTCTTCTCCGTTAGGATACCAGTCGGTATCGTATTTTTTCGCAATAAGGTACTCTTTTAGAAGTGAGCCGAGGTTTTCATCATCTTCTGCCAGAAGAACTTTAATTTCACTCATATTTATTAATTTTTACAGGAAGACTAATTGTAAAGACAGTTCCTTCACCAGGTTCTGATTCAACATCAATAGATCCCTGATGCTCTTCAACTATTTTTTTAACATAGCTTAATCCTAATCCAAATCCTTTCACATTATGGATATTCCCGGTAGAAACCCTATAAAATTTATCAAAAATACGTCGTTGATTTGGTTTATTAATTCCAATACCATTATCTCTTATCTTGACTAGTAAATGCTGGTTGAGGTTACGAGTTTCAATAAATATTTCAGGCTTTTCGGGAGTATATTTTATCGCATTATCAAGTAAGTTAGAAATCACGTTTGTTATATGAACCACATCAGCTTTTATCAAATCGTTGTCGGCATGAAGAGAAGGTATTAGCATACCATTTTTGGAATCGACCTGTATGAAGAAATTAGATATGACCGATTCGATTACCTCATGCATGTTCACTTCTTTAAATTGCAATTTCAAATCACCCTGATCAAATTTTGCCATTTGCAGTACACGTTCAACCTGATAGCCAAGTCTTTTGCTTTCCTCCTTAATAATATCAGAAATACGATTGAAATTTTTTTCAGTTACCGGAATAGTATTGTCACTAAGCATTTGTGAAGCCAGAGATATGGTAGAAATGGGCGTTTTTAATTCATGTGTCATATTATTGACAAAATCGTTTTTCATTTCTGAAAGACGCTTTTGTTTCAAAATAACGTATAGTGTGAAAGAAAATGTTATAATCAGGAATACAGTCAGTATTGAAGACGAAACTCCCATTAGCCCGAGAGATCGAATAATAAAATTTCTGCGATTTGGAAAATAAACATTCAGATAATTAGAGTTATCATAAAAGTCGTCGGGAAAAAGCCGAATACTGTATAATTGAGCTCTTTTATGCGGGTTGAAATTGTCAGATTTCATTACCGCATTATCACTCCAGTCTGTTACTGCATATTCAAAATTTATCTTTATGCCATGGTTTTCAAAGGTTCTTTTAAGGGATATATGAATTAATTCCTGAGATATTCTTTCTTCAATTCTGGGTGAAAATTCAAACATTCGAGAGATTACCTGATTTATTAAATCCCTCCTTTTGCTTAGTTTGATTTGAAATGCCGGATCAATAAAAAAATCAGAAGGATTTCGGATTCCATTATTAGCAGATACAGTAATATTTGTTCTTACTTGTCCATTGTTCGATTTGTGAGATATATGAAAATCCTGTGATACATACATACCATTACCTGTATCAATCTCAAAATGAATAACGGTATCAAAATTAAATCTTTCAGCAGGTGTATAAAAAATAGTATCCAGTTCAACAGGAGTGAATTCATCGAAAATAAAATTCATAGTTTCATTACGCTCAATATAAGAAGAAGCTTCTGAAAGCGCATTCTGTACTAACTGATTAAAATGTTTCTCTTTAACTTTAAATGCATTATTAATCCATAATGATTGCACCATAATAAGACCAATAAGAGCAACACTCATGAAAACCGAAACTATGAAGATTATTCTTTTGCTCATTGCTTAACAAAGATACATCCCCATGGTATTAAATATTAAGCCTTTAACAAACTTTAACAATAGTTGTCAAAACTCAGCTAATGTATGACTTACATTTGCTCAAGAAGAATTAGAAGACAGAATTTTTATAAAAAAGATAATAGGCAAGGCAACTTTTGTTGAGTTATTTCGTCTAATAGATAGAGAAAAATAATAAACAAGAAATTAGAATAGGTTTTAGGGTAATAGGTTTCTGATTCTTTTCATAGGTAAAAATGGGTTAGGGTTAACGAAAAGGAGGTGTTCACACCTCCTTTTTTATTTTATTGTTGGAATATGTTTCAGAGTTTTACTACCTGCAAGCAGAAATTTTTCAATTAATAAGAATAACTTTTTCTGATCAATTGGCTTTGGAATATAAGCAGAGCATCCTGCATTCAGACACTTTATCCTGTCATTTTCCATCGCATAGGCTGTCTGTGCGATTACAGGAACTTGAGGCCTTATTTTTTTTATATATCTGGTTGCTTGAATACCATCTATTTCAGGCATTTTAATATCCATTAGAATCAGATCCAGCTTTTCTTCAACTTCTGCAATATTTATGGCTTCAATACCACTTCTTGCCCATAATATTTCAGCACCGCTTTTTGAAATAACTTCTTTCAGGTATTGGAAATTAATCTGATCATCTTCAGCAATTAATATTCTTTTATTGCTCCAGTCAGATTCAAAATCTAAATTTTGATCATCTTTATCATTTATAGTATGCTTTATATTCTTTGGTACTTCTTTTATTGGAAGTTGAAAAAAGAAATCTGATCCTTTTCCTTCAACAGACTCGACCCATAGTTTTCCGCCAAGTAGATTAATAATATTCTTACTAATGGCAAGACCAAGCCCTGCTCCACCCATTGCATTTTCACCATCTTGATCGAGTTGGACAAATCTTTCAAAAATTCTCTCTCTCATTTTTTCAGGAATACCGATGCCACTATCTCTAACAAAGAAGAGTAGATTCGATTGATCTACCCTTTTATAACCGAACTTTATAAATCCCTTATTAGTATATTTTGCTGCATTATTTAAAAGATTGGATACAACCTGCTTTAATCTTTCATCATCAATATAGAATAGAAATTTTTTTTCATTTTCATCAACATCCACCAATAGCTTAACTTTCTGGTTTGTTCCATACCTTCTGAGAGTCTCCTGGAAAACTGTTTTGAGATCATGAATTAATTCATAGGGATTACATATTTTATATTTTATTCTTAACTGTTGAGATTCAATCTTGGCAATGTCAATAACATCTTCGATAATATTCAGTAAATCATTGCTACTCTTACGTATCAATTTCAGATAATCTTTCCGTTCTTCATCTGCGAATTTTCCATTGAGCATCAGTTCTGTAAAACCTATTATAGCGTTCATCGGAGTTCTTATCTCATGCGACATATTGACCAGAAAAGCCGTTTTTAACCGATCGGTTTCTTCAGCTCTGTTTTTGGCCAACTGCATGCTTTTTTCCGTATCATTGCGCTCCGTACGATCCTCAATCATTATAACAACACCCTTTAATTTATTATTAGCATCAATGATTTTATTAAGAAGTATCTGAAAGTATCGTGTTCCCTGGTCTGTTTCAAACGAACTCTCAAAGTTCAATTCATCAAGTGATGATTCAATCAATTCTTCTACTTTGTTCTGAATACTCTTAAAGGACCAGGATGAAAAAGAATTTTCTGTGCCTGGAAGAATATTCACTTTTAAATCGGCAAATAACTTTGAAGCTGATAAATTAAAGTTTATGATCTTATTATTGGCATCAGTAAGAATAATAGGTGTAACCAAACTCTCAAAAACAATTAAGTAATCATTGCTGTTATCATCAATAACAGCGTTGGTCCTTGGTGCTTCTTCCAGATTGTTGATTGAAAAAGTATTATTCCACGCTTTAACATACCCAGTTTCCATTCTTCTAAAGCATCTCTCGGTAAAAAAACGAAAACATTTCTTTTCCTCTTCAGAATAGCAAGAAGAATATGTTAAATCATTAAAAGACAGCTGATAATAATTCAACAACTCCAGAAATTTGCCAAGTTTTATCCCTTTTTGTCTCAGTTTTTGCACTTGAAGCATCCCATAATGCAAAATTGGATCATTTCCTGTGTCCGCATCAGGATTAAGTTTAGGAGAAAGAGTCCTTATATTTTTAGCTGCAAGAATAAGTGATTCCGTTATTCCTCTTACAGATAAGTGCCAGGAATCATGTGAGGTTAATGAAAATTCTGAATGATCATGCTTCTTGATATAATGTAAAATCCGAGTTATCAACAAATCTTCATTGTGCACTAATAACTTGACATATTGGTCAATTTGTCCGATTGATTTCATGATAGTATGTCAATAGGTTCTGTAGAACTTAGAAAGAGACAAATATATCTTTTGCATACTATACCGGGAATATTCTACAAGTGATATATTTTATCTTAGACGGGTGAGATATATCACTGGACAAAACAAAAGATGTATTTCGAAAAAAAAAATTACTGAAATCTTATCTCCAATCAGAAAGATATTCCAATGAATAATTACATCAACAAATAACCAATAAATACGTTACGAAATTAAAATTTTATTCTGTTGAATGATTTAATTTCCGCCGGATCAATCTTTATTACTGCTGAAATTTCAGGATATGCTTTAATTTGTTTGATAAATAGTTCAAGATTAGTAATGATAGTCTCTGATACACATAAAAAAAGGTAATCTACTTTCTTCAACTCAGGTATCAAATAATTGTAATTATTCCGGTTGATGATCAGATAATATTTTTCAGTGCCATGTTCACTTTCATAGTAATAATTTTTAAAAGCCTGCTGAGATGATTTTACCCGGACTATAATATCTTCCGTTAATGACAGGTTTATGCCAACTACCTGATTGATGATGTAGCAAATTCGAATATCCGATTCACTTGAAGAAATAGAATACAACGATACCTTATCTTTAAGATCTAGCTTTGGTACCTTGAATTGTTTTTTTTTCACTTTTAAATAAATCAACTATAATCCAATCATTTGAATCGCTTGCCGGGCAGCATTCTGTTCGGCTTCTTTTTTTGACTTGCCCATACCCATGCCTCTTATATCATCAAAAACAAGTAAATGAGAAATAAAAACAGGTGTATTATTATTGCCATTTAATTGCTCCTGACAAGTGAAATTAATATCTTTTTTATTCTTTTGTCCCCATTCAATAATCCTGCTCTTAAAATCCATTTCAGTTTCACTTAGTTGATTAAGATTGATGTGATAATTTATTATACGATTGAGAATAAATTTTCGTGCTTTTTTATACCCCCTCTCAAGGTAAATTGCACCAATAATTGCTTCTAAGGTATCACCGAACAGTCCTTTATGGTTATCTTTTGAGATTCGGGAGATTATCAAATCTCCAATTCCCATCTTTATTGCAATGCGTTTGAGCGTATCACGATTCACTATTTTTGATCTCATCTGAGTAAGAAATCCTTCATCTTTATCAGGGAAGTGCTGATAAAGATGTTCAGCAACAATTGAATCTAATATAGCATCACCCAGGAATTCAAGACGTTCATTATGTATATCTCTTTCTTTGGAAAATCGTCCTGAAGCTGATTTATGGATCAGGGCTAATTGGTATAATCTATAATTCTTTGGAGCAAATCCCAGAATTTGTTTCAATTGCTTATGGAATTGCTTTTCCGGGAGAAAAATATATCTTTTTTTCTTTCGAATTAATCTTATCAATTTATTCAGAAAATTTTTTAAAAATAGCTGAGGTGTTATGGCCTCCAAATCCAAAAGTATTGCTAAGTGAAACGTTAACTTCTCTCTCCTGAGCTTTGTTTGGAGTCAAATTTAATTTAGGATCGATCTTGGGATCAATCTTATTAAGGTTAATAGTAGGAGGAACAATATTATTCACTATGGCAAGTATAGAAGCAATTGCCTCTATAGCACCGGCTGCACCCAACAAATGCCCGGTCATGGATTTTGTTGAACTTATATTCAACTTGTAGGCATGCTTACCAAATACTTCCTTAATTGCCTTGATTTCGGCCAGGTCTCCTAAGGGAGTTGCCGTGCCATGCACATTGATATAATCCATTTCTTCGGGATTCAAACCTGCATCCTGAAGTGCAAATTTCATGGCATTTGCTGCGCCAATACCCTCAGGATGGGGTGCAGTTAAATGGTAAGCATCAGCAGTTAAACCTCCTCCAACAAGTTCGCAATATATTTTTGCACCCCTTTCCCTGGCATGTTCAAGCTCTTCCAGAATCAATGCACCAGCACCCTCACCCATAACAAATCCATCTCGTGTAACATCGAATGGACGTGATGCAGTTTTGTATTCATCGTTATTTGTTGATATAGCCTGCATTGAATTGAATCCTCCCAGACCCGGTACAATAATAGAAGCCTCGGAACCACCTGATATAAATATTTCAGCCTTTCCCAAACGAATGTAATTAAATGCATCAATGATAGCACTGGTAGAGGTGGCACATGCTGAAACAGTAGCGTAGTTAGGTCCTCTGAAACCATATTTTATAGAAATATGACCAGCCGCAATATCGGAGATTAGCTTGGGAATAAAGAATGGACTGAATCTGGGTGTACCGTCGCCTTCAAAGAAACTTTTCAGTTCGTAGAAAACAGTTTTGAATCCACCAATACCTGAACCAAAGATTACACCGGCCTTGTCGAGGTTGAGTTTATCAAGCTCAAGAGCTGAATCTTTCATTGCCTCGTCAACGGCAATAAGTGCAAATTGAGCATACAAGTCTAGTTTTCGAACTTCCTTGCGGTCGAAGTAATCTTCAGGATTGTAATTTTTAACCTCACACGCAAACTTGGTTTTAAATTTGCTGGCATCAAAACTAGTGATCCAATCTATTCCACTGGTACCTTTAATCAGATTATCCCAATACTCCGAAGTATTGTTGCCTAAAGGAGTAATGGACCCCAATCCGGTAACAGCCACTCGCTTTAATTCCATAATGAGATGAAGTTAAGAATGAGTAATTTGAAATTACTTCGCGTTTTCTTCGATATACTTGATTGCTTCTGCCACATTGCTGATTTTCTCAGCCTGGTCATCAGGAATTCCAATGTTGAATTCTTTTTCAAATTCCATAATTAGCTCAACTGTATCCAGCGAGTCTGCACCTAAATCGTTTGTAAAACTAGCTTCAGGTGTAACTTCGTTTTCATCAACACCAAGCTTATCAACGATAATGGCTTTTACTCTAGATGCAATATCAGACATAGTTTCAAATTTAAATTATACTTAAGTTTTAAAATTATCGCTGCAAAGAAAAAGCAATAATTAAATAAAAACAAACAAAAAGATTGAATAATTGGATTAAAAATAGCTTTTTTTGTCTATAAATCTTTCAAAATCAATTAAAATATTATTATTTAACATACAATGAAAAATGTGGCAATTTTTGCTTCCGGTTCCGGCACAAATGCCCAGGCAATAATAAAATATTTAAACAAGGGGAGCATTGGCCGTGTAATTTATGTATTATGCAATAAAAATGATGCTTATGTTTTAGAAAGAGCAAAAAAGTATAATGTACCTACTTATGTTTTTAACAGAAATGAGTTTCACAATACATACAACATAAGAGACCTCCTTGTTAAGAATAAAATAGATTTAATTGTGCTGGCTGGATTTTTATGGTTAGTACCTCAATATCTGATATCTTCTTTCCCCGATCGGATCATCAATATTCACCCTGCTCTCTTACCCAAATACGGAGGCAAGGGTATGTATGGTATGATTGTGCATGATACTGTTCTCAGAAATAAAGAAAAAGAATCAGGAATTACAATACACTTTGTAGATGAACATTACGATGAAGGCAATATTATTTTCCAGGCCAAATGCAAGGTTGAACAAAAAGATACTCCTGAAAGCCTGGCTGAAAAGATTCATGCACTTGAATACAAACACTTCCCGAGAATCGTAGAGGAAGTATTAGAAAACCAGAATAATAAATGAACCAATAGTCAGGAATAATGAAAAAAATCCACCCCCTTAAAAAAAGGCCAAAGAATTTATGGAGAAA
>JABUBN010000611.1_pt1 | contig 10488 bp, 7 predicted proteins | sample 7240341 | NCBI WGS metagenome assembly JABUBN01 (sample SAMN07256345, study PRJNA390944) | subsurface metagenome | isolation source: Methane hydrate marine sediment | place: Pacific Ocean: Eastern North Pacific, ODP site | reverse complement strand
GTTTGTCATCACAATTCTAGCAACATATAAATATTTGTTGGGCTAATAAAACAAATTAATGAAGAAAATAGTACATCAATTCTTAGAAAAAAAATATCTTGAAACACAGAAAGTTCATCAGTTACCCCAACTCTTTGAAAGATATAAAGTAGTAAATAAATCATTGGTTACGGAATATCAACAAGAATACTCCGGGTCTCAGGAATTAATTATTTCTGCGCTTTATAGTTCAGATTATATTATTACTTCGTCAGAAATAAGATTTGAGTTAGAAGATTCAGGTCGAAGGAAAGAAATAATTGAATTCTGGCAGTCTCTTTCGATTTCGGAAGAAAAAGATTGGCGTGAATTAACACACCTCGTAGCTTTTACATACAGTATTGCTTCATTATTGAGAAAAAGATATTATTTTCAATTAGATAAAGGAATTAAAAAGGAGATAGCAGCAGAACAAGTCGCTGACTTCTTCTTAAGACACCTCTTAGAATTTTGTGTACAGAAATTTCCTGACATACCATTTGGATGGTTTGCATTTTTAAGTGAAACTGCACTTTGTAGATCGGTTTTTTCTGAAATTATTGCAAGAAGAAGTGAAACTATTCAAAATATACCTTCAGATGAAAGAGGATTGATTTCTCATCTTATTATGAATCACCTTGTTACCGAACTTGAAAAGGAAACTAACAAATCTGTACCTGTTCCTTATATCAAAGAAACTAGCATCTTTTATTTATTCACTTGTGAAGAAGGAGGAAAGAGAAATGAGTATACATACTCTAACATGAAATCAAGTGTCGAAAAAACCATTCTTAAGGAGTTCCGCAAGTGTACACCATTGATGGATTCGAATTACCCACACATACTAAAGTATATCAGAACCAATTGTAAATATTCTAACCAATCTCCCCCATATAATCATTTTATTGTCCACGCCAAGTCAGACAGTGCTGAAGGGTGGATTTCACTTTTATCGCCTGTTGATGATATAAATCTAAGTATGGTAGAATCACTTCTGCAAATGAAGTTAGAAGACATTAAATCATTCAACAATTTGAAAAACAAACTACCTCCTGTAAATTACACCAAAGAAAAAGAAGTAGAGAGAGAAGAAATTGTTGAAATTATTCAAAAAGAAGAAACCAAAGGATTTTTCTCTAAATTTTTCTCCAAATTTAGGAAGAAAAGAGATTCACTGGAAGAAGCTAAAACAGAAGAGAAAAAACCTTTTGATACTTGGAAGAAACTCATTCTGGAAGAACTGCTAGTTGCAAGCGTTGGTGGAATTAATCTTGGAATTGACTTTTATGACGATTATAGAGAGAACCAATTTATTATCAGTGGTGTTGTCGAATCTGAAATAAAAGAAATTAACCCTACAATATTCTACTCAGAAAAAATTGTTTCTTTCCCCTCTGATTTATTAGATCCAATCATCTTGTTAGTGAGTTTGAGTAGAAATTGGACTAATTTGGTAACCAACCAAGAAACAATTTATGCCATCCCTGAAGAAGCCTTTTACTTAGAATCAGCTAATATAGAAGCACTAAGGTTAGCTGAATTTGTAGCAGGAGACGATGTTCTTATTGGTATTCTATCTGATAAATATGAAAAAAATATATTAGTTGTTGCTAAAGATGAACCAATATACAAACGCCAACAAATACAGAAGAAAGTAAGAGAGCTGTTAAGTGCATTACAGTCTAGAAAAAATTTCAGCATTGTAGATGCGGGGAAAAGAACACTTTCTAAAGAGATAAATTGGGACAATGTTAACACTAGTTATGAAAAGAAACTACTATTTTTTGTGGATAAAAATATTAGAAAATAAATAAATGGTAACATATACTTTAGACTTGCGAAGGGTACTATAAATGAACGATTATTTACAAAAAGCTAATCACTTCTATTTTAAAGGAAATGAAAATTTAAATAATGGCGAATATCTAAATAGCATCAAGGATTTACTCTACGCCGAACAGATTTTTTCAACGCATGGAAACGATGAAAGTGCTGCAAATTGTTTGTATCTTTTATCTTTAGCTTATTCAAAAATTGGGCAACTAGACCAAGCTTTCATGATAACAAAACAAGCGTATTTTTCTTTTAAGAATCTACAAGATGATGAAAGAATAGCTGAATGTGCTCTTATTCTTGGGAATTACTACAGAGAAAGAGGTAAATTCAGAGAAAGTAAGCAATTTCTGGATGAAGCCATTGACCTATTTTTTAAATTAAAAAATCACGTAAAACTTGCTGATTCATGGAAAAGCTTAGGTTTAACTTACCAAACAGATTTAGTGGAAAATTCTAAATACCCAAATCACATTGCTAATGCATATAAAACAGCTATTGAATTTTATAAGAAGGGAAAAAGTAACAAAAAAAGAGCAATTACTGAGTTTGATTTCGGACAAATGTTAATATCACATTCTATGAATGACCAAGCAATTAAGTATTTGACTGCAGCATATATATTCTTCTCAAAACAGGATGATTTTGATTACACAGTAACTCTCAGCCTTCAATTAGGGAGAATGTATCTAGAAACAGGAAAAAAAAGTAAAGCTAAACATTTCTTCAATCAAGGATTAACAATAATGAAGAAAAGCGGAGTCGATATTGAATCTATTGAACAACTTCAGACAACAATTGACTCATTAAATATCTAATCTTTATTGAGAACACTACTTCTTTCTTTTCTTCAAAAGTATATGTTCAAATTTAACGTCTACTTCATCACTTACACTCAGAATTTCAATTTTTCTGAATTTCTGTGGAGCTTTGATTAAATCATAAAGGAACTTAGCATCAAAGTCTTCAAAGTGTTTCCTTTTAAGAACTGTTTTAGGTACTAAATGACCTAGAATTTGATAACCAGAGAAGATGTTTTTAGATTTTTTAGCGGTTTTCTCATTGAGTATTGAACCTACCATTAGCAGTGATAATAATTCATCGCTTTGATTTATTGCATTTATCACAATTATTTCCATATTGCTTAGAATATCGCTTTGTGAGTTCTGATAGCAAAATTCAAGAATTGTTTGTTTAATATCAACTCTACCTTTAATAGCAGGATATAGTTGTTTTTTGAACATTTCACGACTCAAACCAAAAATTGCGTCTGAATCACTTACTGAATTTCTATATTCTATATAATTGCCTTCTTTCCCCAGAAGAGTTGAAGCATCATTTTTAATTCTCAGTCTTTTTAGCTTGTTAGAGATATTAGAAGATGTAACAAGATCATAAATCATGTTGACACCAATAATTTTAGATATTGAAAAAGCATAATTTTTCCTTAGTTCTCTGTGTGTTTCAGTATCTAGGGTACCTGTTAAAGAGAGAGCTTTCTCAAAATAAACCAAAGCATAGCTATAATTGTTGTAGTCCCCTATACCAGTGGCTAAAGCAGCATAATAATCAACTTGTTTACTTATTTTTAATTTCTCAATCAACTTTTCAACCTTAGTATTAAAAACAGATAATTGTTTCTCTGAAATCTTTAAAATGTTTATCAATATTGAAAGACGTCTTTTTGCTTCTTGTGAATCTTGAATTTTTTGAATCGTGTTTAACACTACATCAACTCCTTTCTCAATTGTAGATTGATATTTGGAAACTACAATTAATCCAGGATTCTCCGAGAAAAGATGTAGAAAGAAGTCTGTAGGCATTATTAATTTGTTACTTGGATATGGATGTGTTGTTAGTATATTTATGATATTAGAGCAATAATCAGCGGCTTTTGTATAATCTTTATTGAAAAGATGCATTAGACCTAAGTTTACTTCACAAAACACAATGTTCTCATACAAATCGTGCTTTTGAGCTAGTTCTTTAGATTGTACTAAATACTGATAAGATTTATCCTTTTCTAGAGTTCTGTAAATTATGAATAAACGATTCCAAACTCTTATCTGATACTGTGGGTCGTCAAATTTTGCTGCAGCTGTTTGTGCTTTCTTTGCTGCTTTCTCTGCCCCTTGAAAATCATTAATTAGCATGAATGAATCGGTTAACACTAAGTAGAAAGGAATGTAAAACCTCTTCGAAACCAAAGTTAGCAGGGGTTTTACGGCTTTCAAGATAATTAGAGCTTCAGTTCTTTTTTCTTTATTAAGAAACTCTTTACTCTCTTTTAAAAAGTAGTCTACTAAATCATCATAAGTATAGTCCTGATCTAAGTTCAAATCTGACAGAATCTTTTGAAAGCTATCTTTATCTTTTACTTGGGTTACTAATTCTGAAATTTTTATTCCTTTCAAGTACTTATGTAAAGAAGGGCTCATTATGAGTAAGTTTTTGAAAAGATTAAATTTGTTTTGTTCTAAAACAAGAAAAAGTATGTAGGAAAACTATCTTATTAGCATAGATTCTATCTCTTCCATAAGATTTGATTTTACTATAGTTCTTTGCTCTCCAGTTTTAAGATTTCTTAGAGTCACTTTATTTTCAGCTAAATCTCGTTTTCCAACAATTACAGCTATAGGAATACCTCTATTTCCTGCATCTTCAAGGTGTTTAGAGAGTTTCCAATCAAATGGGTTGAACAGTGTTTTGAATTGCTTTCTAATTTCCTTAACAATTTCTGCTGTTTCTGTAATTACCTCTTTATTGATTGGTGCAACATAAATCTCAGCTGAAGAACCATATTTTTTAACTCTTCCAAGTTTTTTAAGAATTGCGAGTAGAACTGTCTCACCCATACCAATTCCCGTAGCTGGAATTTTGCTTCCACCAAAAGCACTAATAAGCTGGTCATACCTCCCACCACCAGCTATAGAGCGAACAACAGAACCCGTTCTGTCAAAAAATTCATAAACAATACCCGTGTAGTAATCTAACCCCCGAGCAACAGATGTATCATATTCACAATCGTCAAATATGTTGTATAATTTAAGGTATTTACGAAGATCGTCAAGATTTTGTAGCGCACTTTCTGCTCTCTCACCTATTTCCATAGTTCTTAATTTATTTATTACAAAATCTGGAGAACCGCTCTGAGTGGCAAAATCATAAAATTTAGTAATTTGATCTTCATTTAAATCGATTTTTCTGAGAGCTTCTTTTACACTTTTTTCTTCTATTTCACTTAAATGGTCAAGATATTCTGAAAAAACGTGATTTGAACGCAAATCACTATAATCTTTTTCCAACTTTGGATCTTGCTCCCAAATTGTGCGGAATTCTAGGGCTTTTTCTTTTGCTTTTTTCTCATCAGATAATTTTGCTACCAACTCTTTTTGAATAACATTCTGAAGGAATTTTCCTCTCGAATCAATTATCTTAATTACTTTGATATAATCTGGAATCTTTAGATACTCAACATAGCTTTGCATCAGTTCGCGGCTATTGATTACACAAATGAATTCACCACTATTCAAGCCCGTATCTTTTATTATTTTAATAGTTATAGCGATAATTTCAGCGTCTGCAGCTGGGTGGTCAACTCCTAGAATATCAGCATTATATTGGAAAAATTCTCTAACTCTTCCTTTTTGTGGTGTTTCATTTCTGAATATCCGTGGAAGACAGTACCAACGCATGGGTTTAATGTATCTCTGATGTTGGTTTGCTATCATTCTAGCTAATGTAGGAGTTTGTTCAGGACGAAGAACTAGTTTTCTTTCATCTTTACTGATTACTGTAAAGGTTTCATCAAGCAATTCTTGTCCTGACTTTATTTCTATAAGCTTCGCATATTCTAGAGATGGTCCTTCATATTCTTCATAACCAAATTCCTCTGAAACTTTTTTCATAGTACCCAATATATGATTAATCTCTGCATAATCTTCAGGATAGTAATCTCGAAAACCTTTGATACCTTTCAGTATTTCTTTTAGCTCCGAATCCATAGTTACCTATGTTGTGGAAATAATCAAATTATGATAAACTTTTTCTATAGACTCCTTTTTTGTAAAAAGATGTAAAAAATTTTTAACAAGAAGAAAGGGAGAAGAGAATACTTGCATGCAAGTGTTTTACGGGGGCTTAAATAAGAATATTAAAATATAATAATGATGTGTCGAGTACAACAAAACCATCTCATATCTTTATCGAAAGAAGAGTACTGGATACTGAAGAAACTTACACGATGGTCAAAGAACGCCCATAACGCCCATAATCACACTCTGTGGCTAATGAAAGAGGAATTGAAGAAGAAGAAAAACCAATCGTAAATATCGAAGGTTATACGTTTGCTCTAACTTTGGGATAGTTTTGAATGCTGATGTTAATGGTGCTTTGAACATCCTCAAGAAAGTATCCTCTGAGTCTTCCCTTTTGAAGATAGGTGGTAGTGGTCGTCTGAGCCGACCTTCACGTCACTCTGTTGTTCCTCAACATAGTTCCGTTTAAACAAAAATAAGTCTTTGTACGTACAAAAGAACTTAGCTCATACATCCCATTTTCCGCATTTACTTCCCCATCTAGCAATCACTTTGTCTTCCATGAGAACTTCTATTATCTCACAGATATTGGGGCAACCTTTACACTCAAATCCTTTTGTCTGGTAGTTAATATCTGGGATTTGCCACCCAACAAATTTTGTTTTTATTTCTGGATTTTTCACAATCTTATTCATAGCTAGCATAGCTGCTCCAATCGCGCCCATAACATCATAATGCTCTGGAACGATTATATCGTCTTCGTGTTTAATCTTGTTTTGCTTGATAAGAGAACGTCTGAGTGCATCCCTGATACCGACATTGGCTGCTACACCTCCTTGAAACATAACTGGTCCAGTAATCTCTTTTCCTTTACCTACATTGTTCAAGTAATTTCGCACTAGTGCTTCACTCAATCCGCGGACAATATCTTCTACTGAATGACCAAGTTGTTGTTTGTGAATCATGTCTGATTCAGCAAAAACTGTGCATCTTCCAGCAATTGATACAGCATTATCTGACTTCAATGCCAAATCTCCAAATTCTTCTATTGGAATTTCTAGACGATTTGCTTGTTGATCTAGGAAGGAACCTGTTCCTGCTGCACAAACAGTATTCATTGCAAAGTCAACAGGCAACTCATTTCTAATAATTATGATTTTACTATCTTGACCACCTATCTCTATGATTGTTTGAATTTCAGAATTCTCATTTAGAGAGGCAAGTGTATGAGCAGTAATCTCATTTCTTACAACATCAGCTCCAATAACTAATCCAGTTAGTTGTCTAGCGCTACCTGTTTCTCCGACGCCACTAATTTGGAAATTCTCCCCTACCATTTCTTTGAGAAGAGTAACTCCCTGTTGAATTGATTGAATCGGTCTTCCTTCAGTTCGTATGTACACTGATTTGACAAGATTTTTTTGACCATCTATAATTGCTAAATTTGTGCTTATAGATCCTACATCTACTCCAAGATAGTATCTATCTAACGCAACTTCTAATGCAAGTTCTTCATTTATAGATTCTAACATTTCTTCTTTTGAAAGAGTTTCAATTGAAGTCATTCCCTCTATTTTTGGACAATTACAATTCTCAGTCATAATTAAATGTCTCCCATGATATTTTCTCTTGTGTTTTACCATTACGTTCGTTTTCACGTTTAATCTTCAACATATCAACAAAAGCTTCAAGTCTCGTTTGAAAGCCTGCTTCTCCTGTTTGCTCGTCAACAATAAGTGGGAGAACAGGCATACCATAATCATTAGTAACACTAGGAATTATCGTTTGAGCAGTAAGTTCAGGCATACAACTAAATGGCCAAATGTGAACCATCCCATCCCATCCCAATTCTCGAAGCAATATTGTTACTCCAATACTTTCTGTCCCATCACCACCACAATACTGCTGAATATATGGACGTGCTTTTTCTCGATAAATTTTATAATGTTCCTTTACAAATGGATTGAGTTTTGCGGGTATATCCGTAAACTTCTTCAAAGAAACAGTGTTACGGCATATTACTCCTAAATTATTTAACCGACGATATAAATCCAGATTAAGCAATGGTTCATGAACAACATAAATTTCACCTATAATACCTATTTTCAAGGGATCAGCTTCTTCATCTACTTGTACTTCTTCTTTGAATATCTCTGAAATTTGTTTATGGAATTTTTTTACTTCCTTAGCTTTATGAATACTAAATAACTTATCATAAATTTCTTTAGCTACTCCATCCGTTTGCCCTTTTTCAATTTCCACCCCTCGATAAAAAGTTATTAAGTGCTCAATTAAATCAAGAGAATAATTCTTCACCCACATTTTTCGAAGAGCTTTAAGTGTCTGCCATGTATTGAAATTGTTGCTAATTGACCGGAAATCTCTCAACATATCAAAAGGCAAGTGGTAATCAATATTTGTGAACTTTACTTCATATCCCAAATCTTCAGTAATTAGTCTTTGAAGAGGTCCATAACAACTAGCTCTACATGTCCCAATTCCTCCCATCTGAAAAACATGATTAGCCCCTCTTTCAATGCATTCAAGTTGAGAACCTAAACTCAGTTTGAATGGAGTACACATCCATTCTGGTGACTGTTCTGATCCTATGGCTAATGTTCGTTTATTGGGGGGAGACGGATTAACTATCCGCTCTTCCGGAACTTCCAATTCTTGAAACATTGCCTTGAACAGTAAAGTTATTGGCCCAAAATGAGGATAAGTAATAATTGACTCCATTATCTCAGCTCTAACTCTCCAATATTGAACCAGACACCATTTTAACTGATTTAGGGATAGTCCCTGTACTCTTCTTCGTTAGAAGGATATCACTAAAAGCTTCTAATCTAGTTTGAAATCCAGCTTCACCTGTATGAGCATCAAGAGATAATATAATAATAGGTGTTTCACTTTTGATTTTTTTTGCAAATAGTTTTGCATATTCCATAGAAACCGACACAGGTCCACAAATGAAATTGACAAGCATCAATATTCCATCAATAGATTTATTCTCAAGAAAGTGCATCGCAGTACCAACGATCTCATGTTCAAATTCGAAATAAAAATAATCGTTTCTTCCAATAAGATGTTTTTCTAATTGTTTTTTAGGTAATTTTTCAGGCTCTGAAAATTCTAAGCCATAGTTAACCATGGATAAACGTAAAATTTGCCTTTCAAGCAGTTTTCTAGGCATTTGTTCTGATGTTATAACATCTACACCTAATTTTTGTAGTCTCTGACGTACATCTAGTGATGCAAAACTATCATTTAGCACATAAGTATGCCCTATTAGAGCGACTTTCAATGGTTTTTCTCCATCTACAATCACAGGCGCATCATTTAGTAAAATTTCAGAGTTTTCCCATTTTTTAAGTGTCTCTTCATCTATACTTCCATTTTTCATTGCAGTTTTGTGATTTTTTCTAGCTTTGAGAGCAGCATAGATTATTCTTAAAGGATTTTTTGTAAATTTGAATCCGATTTCAAAAATTATTTTTACTAAACGCCAAAAACCATGATTATCTCTTGAAGTGCTATAATGAGGTCCAATAATTGGTGGTAAATTGTCTTTTGTATACTTGAGTACGTCTGCAAGAGCAACAAACTTAGGGCAAGCGACTTCACGTTTTTTTTGACTAGCAAAGCGAGGAACAAAAATATAATCAATTTCTTTATCCAAAAGATCTAATACATGTCCATGGAACAACTTTGTTGAATAACATTCATCATCTAAGGTTTCCAAAACACCCCTATCTTTTGTTATTTTATTTGTAGGTGATGATAGGACAACTTCTGCTCCTAATGCCTCGAAGAAACTTTCCCATATAGCTTTAAAATAATAGTAAAGCAAAGCTCGAGGAATACCAACTCTTTTCTTACGTGTTTTATGCTGTTTAGAGCTATTTTTTTCTCCCAAGGATTTTCTCCCAGATTGATTATTAGTAATTATTTTTATTCAGAGTAAGTTCTGATTAATCAAAAATATATATTACCCAGCTTAGTTTTAAGGTTTTCGTCATAACGAAAAACAATACAATACTGCACATTGAGATATTTATCTAAAACGCTACTTAGCAGCATGTTACTTTGTTAAAATACTAATTTTTCTTTGTATTACCGACAAAAAAGATGTTCAAGTACTGGTAAGTACAAAGAACTTAGCTCATACTGTCAAAATTTAAAAGGAGGACAAATCACTAATTATTGTTATCTGTAACGCTTATTTCAAACATCGGTGATTGAGATTCTGACCAGAATATTTGTTTATCAATCATATGATTTATTAACAAACTTGTCAAATCAGCTTCCGTTAACTTATTTTTTTTGGTTTTCGCTATACAACTGATTTCAGACACCAATTCTGTTAGGAGTCTCATTAGAAGATTGGAAGCTTCTAATTCTTCATTTTTTGTTGTAACAAGCCAGCAGGAGATATTTTCATCCGCAGCCATAATTATTTGCCTTTCTGCGACTTTCATATATTCTAACATTGATTCTCCTTCATTCGCAAATCTATACTTTATTATTGGGAATAAGGTATCTTCCTCTAGAGTTATTTGGGGTGTTCGAATTTTAGCTTCAATTATGTTGTTTCCAGTTC
>JABUBN010000610.1_pt1 | contig 10490 bp, 9 predicted proteins | sample 7240341 | NCBI WGS metagenome assembly JABUBN01 (sample SAMN07256345, study PRJNA390944) | subsurface metagenome | isolation source: Methane hydrate marine sediment | place: Pacific Ocean: Eastern North Pacific, ODP site | reverse complement strand
GCAATGGAGAAAATAGGAATCCGCGTGCTCCAGACCAAAGTTGGAGACCGCTATGTTCTGGAAGAGATGCTCAGAAGCGGAACCATATTGGGTGGGGAACAAGCAGGTCATATTATATTTCTCGATTATGGCAAAACAGGGGATGGATTGATTACCGCTCTGAGAATCCTCTGCATAATAAAAGAAGAAAAGAAACCTTTATCCGAACTGGCAGGAATTATGGAGAGAGCCCCTCAGATTCTCATAAATGTGGAAGTTAAGGAAAGAAAGCCGTTTACTTCCCTGCCCCTGACGTCCAAGCTGATTCAGGAGGCAGAGTCCACACTGGGAAGAGAAGGTCGCATACTGATTCGTTACTCTGGCACAGAACCCCTGGCCAGGGTAATGGTTGAAGGAAAAGACAAAGAAAAGATAGAAGAAATAGCCAAAAACATTAGCCAAGCCATCAAAAAAGAACTCAATCCCTAATATAATGGAGTAGCGAAGCAAATCTTCGCGTTTAGGATGGAAATGGAGTAGCTCCGATTCATCGGAGCGTTATGGAGTAGCAGACTTCAGTCTGCGTTAAGGGGATTAGCATTTAATGAGAAATCCTCTCCTCATCACCATACTTCTCCTCGGATTAGTTCTTCCCGCCAAAGCAGAATTCACTCCCAATATCTCCTGGAATTACAGAGCTCCTGACATACTCTACAATGTATCAATAAGCAAAGATGGCCAGAGAGTTGCTGCAAGTTCCCGGGATGGCTCTATCTATCTCTTTGATGGAAAAGGAAATCTACTGAACAAATATGTAGTCGGGCATGACATTACAGCCATTTCCTTAAGTGGAAATGGTCTATACCTTGTAGCCAAATCGAGAGGTTTGTTCTATCTCTTTGGTAAGGACTTGAACCTTCTTGGGAAGTATAAAATGAAAGACTGGATTGAAGATATCTGTCTGAGCGAGGAAGGACAGTTCATTGCTTGTGCCAGCCGGGATAATTATCTATATCTTCTTAATAATAAAGGTGAAATTTTGTGGAAATATAAACTCTTAAATAGACCCAAAGCAGTTGCCATAGATGCATCCGGACAATTCGTTGCTGTAGGGAGCAAAGGATACATCTCCTTTTTGGATGGTCAAGGAAGACTGGTGAGCAAATATGAGACCGATGAGGAGATTAAAAACATAGCTCTCAGCGATAGTGGAGAAAATATCATAGGAGCCAGCCAAAGTTGGCTCTATTTTCTTAGCAAGGACGGGAAACTTCTATGGAAAAAATTGATAGAAGATGGAGTTAAAGCGGTTTCCTTAAGCGGAGATGGCAAATATATCTCATTAGGTTCGGTAAGAGGAAATGTGTATCTATTAAATCAAAGCGGTGAACTCCTATGGAAATATGGGATAGGTAATTGTGTCTGGGGATTAGCACTAACCAGAGATGGGAAGTATCTTGCTGTCGCCCCCTGGGACTCATATGTCTATTTCTTAGAAACAAAAAAGCCCAAACAACTTTTTCCCCTCATAGAAGCCCATCTATCCCGGGGTTACGATTACCTTAATAAAGGACAGTTTGATGATGCCATAATTGAGTTTCAGGAAGTTTTGTCAACCGACCCGGAGAACCCAAAAGCCATAGAAGGCATAGAGAAAGCAAGGTCCTTAAGGATGGAATTAGCGAGAAAGGTCCGCCCAATTGAACCAACTCCTATTCCTGAAGAAGTAATCGCACCAACTCCTGCTCCTGAAGAGGCAATTGTACCAATCCCTATACCTGAAAAGGCAATTGCACCAACCCCTATACCGGAAAAGGTAATTGCACCAGCCCCTATCCCTGAAGAGGTAATTGCTCCAATCCCTACTCCCGAAGAGGCAATCGCACCAACCCCTATTCCCGAAAAGATAGAAGAAGCCAGACCGCGCTACCCCAATTGGTTAATTCTTCTAATTCTCCTTCCCTTACTCTTTCTCAGCTTCGGCCTTGTCTTAATTTATCAAAAGAGACATAACAGAATTCTAAAGAGATACACTGAACTCCTTACATACCAGAGAATCTCTGGATATCTGCCAGAAAACAGAGATTTAGTAAACATACTTGCCAGTCACTATAAAGAAGGGGAGATTTTCGATTCCGCTTCTGCTTTAGCCTATGAGAAAGCAGAAATGTTTGCTGAGGCAGCACTTTCTTACCAGAATGCAAAAGATTTAACAAAAGCAGCCGAAATGTACGAAAAGAAATCCTCCTTAGAAGGAGACGATTACGATATTCTACAGAGATTGGCACAAATATATCACGATTTGGGCCAGGAAGATAGAATGGTAAATATCTTCCGGCGAATGGTCCCACTTAGAGAAAAGCCCTATGATTTGAACGTTCTTAGTGAACTCTTTGAGAAGCTAAAAGACAATGAAGGAGCCATCAGCGCCTACGAGAAATTGAGCCGGCTCGATAAGAAAAGCCCAGAATATCAGGATAGACTCCTGAAACTCTATTTTGAAAATGGTCACAAGGAGAAGTTTGTTAATCTTGCTGAGGAAGTGCAGATGAGAAGAGAGTTAACTTCAGAGAATCTCTCCAAGCTCGCCAGAATATATGTTGAGAACTCAATTTTCCATAAGGCTTCCGAAGTTTATAGGAAATTAACTGAGAAGAAGCCAGAACATAGATACGAACTCGTAGAAACTCTACTTATTCAAAACAGAATAGAGGAAGCACTTGAAGAGTGCAAGAGACTGCCTCTGACAAATAGCCAGGAAGCAACTAATCTCCTCAGCCTCTATGGAAAAATAAGCGAAAAGCACCCTGATAATACCCAGATTCAGAATCTAATAGAGGAGGCCTATCGAAAAGCAGAAGAGAAGGGGCTGGAAGTCAACCTCCCCACCTCAAACCATGAAAGAGAGAAGATATCCCGCACCCCCGTCATCAATGCCCAAGAACAATACAGCATCTTAACAGAAAAATCCTCCAAAAATCCCCGCTCCGACCAATAAATTGTAGCAGCAGAGCGAAACTCTACTCCATATCGCCACTTATATTTATGTTATAATACACCTTACTGCAGTTAGGTATCAAGAAAATAATCACCGTATTATAATAAGGTGTTATGAAATCATCCATAAGGTTAAACGTAAGTAGAAGAATAAGATATTTCAGAAACAAACGTAGATATACTCAGGAAAAGCTTGCCGAATTAGCTAATATTGATTATAAATATTTAATCGTAAATTTCAATGTATGATGCTAAAATCTATATTTTTTATTTGAAAAAATTTTCATCATATTTGAATTCAAAATTAGGATAATCGTTTTTTAAATATAGCATACATTCTTCTAATACTTCTTTAGCACTTTTTTTAATTGTAGCTTTTTTCCCTAAACTATTCATTCTTTTAGACCAAAAAAGCATTCTTAATTCATTTTGAGGATCGGGCCAATTTGGAATATATTCTAATTCTTTTCTAACTTTATTTCTCATTTCTTTTAATTTCTCGAACATATTATACTCCTTTAATGTATCTATCTGTCTATCTATTTATATCTTAATTAAAACTTAGTCTTATGTCAAGGATTATTATCTAATACTATTAAATAACAATTTTTGCCCGCTTTACCAAAAAATTTTGAAAAAAAGACTTGACAACTGTAAATTTTTACAGTATAGTTTAAACAAATGAAAACAAGTGCAAAAAATACCAGAAATTCTGAGCTTACAAAACGCCAACGTAAAATATTTGAATTTATCTTGTCAAACATAGAAAAATTTGGATATCCACCATCTATCCCTGAAATTCAAAAGAGATTTTCCTTTAAATCTCCTAATGCTGTTCAAGATCATCTTGAAGCTCTTGTGCGAAAAGGTTATATTGCACGCCGTCCTCATAAATCAAGAGGTATTGAAATTTTGAACCATGCCTATCTGAAAAGGAATAATGCTAATGTTAATAATAATACTATAGAGGTTCCTATAGTAGGAAAAGTGTCAGCTGGGAGCCCAATACTTGCTCAGGAGAATATAGAAGGTACAATCTTTGTTGATAAATCTCTTATAACTCATACTAAAGATATTTTTGCTTTGATAATTAAAGGTGAAAGTATGATTAATGCTGGTATTTTTGATGGAGATTTTGTTTTGGTTCATCAACAACCAATAGCAGAACAAGGTGAGATAGTAGTTGCATTAATAGAAGATGAGGCTACAGTTAAAAGGTTTTATAAGGAAAAAGGCATGATAAGATTGCAACCCGAAAATGATGCGATGGAACCAATTATTATTAACCCAAGAGAAGAAAGAATATCGATAATTGGAAAAGTAAAATGTGTTATTAGAAAAATGTAATTCAGATAAGGGATAATAACATATGCAAAAAATTAAAAGAAAATCATCTGCAATTATAAAAAATATTAAATCACATGGTGAAATGGCTGAACAAATTTTATCTGGGGATTTCACAGGGGTTGAAATATTAAAAGAAAAAAGTATCCAATATTATTTATTTGATCTAACAAAGATTGAACCAGATTTAACCTTGCCCAAAATTCAAAACATTAATAAAAATTATTTTTATCCAAAAGAAAAAAATAAAGACCGATTTAATATCCATAATAGGAGATATTTAGGCAATAAATATAAGTTATTAGAATTTATTAAAGATATTTTAAATGAAAAATGTAGTGGTTTTAAAGTATTATGTGATATTTTTGCTGGAACCGGGGTTGTGGGTGAAAAATTTAACGATAAAAATATTAAAATAATTAGTAACGATACACTTTATAGTAACTATTTGTCGTTAAAAACGTTTTTAGGGATAACTCATATTAATTTTGAGAAACTTAAAAATAAAATTGGAATTTTAAATAGCCTAAAGGCAAATAAAAATAACTATTTTTCTATTAACTATAGCAATACTTATTTTACTTTAGAAAATGCCCGCAAAATAGGATTGATCAGAGAGAAAATTGAAGAAATATCAGAAACCAATGATGAAAAATGTATTTTAATAACCTCTTTATTATATGCTACTGATAAGGTAGCAAATACTGTTGGACATTATGATGCATATAGGAAAAAATTAGATACAACCCAACCTTTAAAATTATTAATACCCCATATCTCTCCAGAGAAAAATTACGATAATGAGATTTATAATGAAGATGCTAATATGCTCATAAAAAAAATATATTGTGATGTATTGTATTTAGACCCGCCATATAATTCACGTCACTATTGTGATGCATATCATTTGCCTGAGAATTTATCAAGATGGGAAAAACCAGATGTTTATGGTAAAGCAAAAAAAATGGATAGAACTTTCTTAAAAAGCGATTATTGCTTACAAACAGCCACAAAGGCGTTTGCCCATTTGATAGAAAATGCAAACTGTAAACATATCTTGGTTTCTTATAACAACACTGGTGAATCAAAAGATGTACGTTCAAATGCAAAAATAAAAGACAGAGAAATCGTGAATATTTTAAAAAGAAAAGGCAAAGTTGAAATATTTGAAAGAGAATATAAGGCCTTTACTACGGGGAAAAGTGAATCTAATGGACACACAGAAAGAGTTTTTTATTGTAAGGTAACTAAATAACTATGAAAAAACCGTGGTCAATATCAACAACAGTTAGAAATCCTAAAAGAATTCGTGATTTCCTCAAAGCATTAAAAATTTTAGAAGGTGAAGAATGGACAAGAGAAAATCAAAGAAAGTATCAAATCATATTAATTCAATATAAAGTCTATGGTTATGGTAGGCAGCAATTTTATAATGGGTTATCTAATGAACAGTTAAGTCTAATGGAAAATCCTGATCTAATAACCTTTGAACAAGCAGAAGCTATTTTAGAAACTAAAAATTATGTTGGTGGCAGTGATATGAGAGGTCGTCAATCATTTAATCCAATTGAAAAAATGGGTTTGGCTTATATAGATAACGAAAATAAAATTAAAATATCAACTTTTGGTGAGTATTTTTTACAAGATGATTATGATTTAGGAGAAGTGTTTTTTAGAAGTTTTATAAAATGGCAATTACCAAATCCTGATTCAAGGGATTTCAGATTAGAAGATGGTTATAATATTAAGCCTTTCATTGGCACCCTTCATTTAATAAAGAAAGTTAATGAAAAATGGGCAAACACGGGGAACTCCCCCGTTGGAATAAACAGAAAAGAATTTGAATTATTTGTTCCTACCCTTATTAATTACGAAAATATAGAGGATGTATCACAAAAGATTATAGAATTAAGAAATAATGTAAGAGAAGCAGAAAATAATGAAGAGTATTTGGAAAATTATACTATAAATTATATTCGAGATTTTCTTAATTCTGATAATCCTGGATGGCTACATTCAACCTTACATAATATAAGGGATTATACAGACAATATTGTTAGATATTTCAGATTAACACGATATATCTACATTAGAGGCAGTGGTTATTATATTGACTTAGAACCTCGTAGGAGAGTTGAAATAAATAGTTTATTAGCAGCCGATTCAGCTAGGATAATAGAGTTTGAAAGTCGCGATAGATATATCCGATATATTACAGATATAAACCAACCTATTCTTCCCTGGGAAACAGAAGAAAAATTAACAGAAATAGTTTTGTCTTTATTACAGGAAATTAGAGCATTAGAAGAAATGTTAGGAATTACAGAATTAGAAAGAAGAGATACTGAAAGGTTAACATTAAATGAATTAAAAAATTATATAGATGAAATAAGAGTTTATCGCCGAAAGTTACAAGAAACTAAAGATCAGAGAGATTCACAATTAGTTGAAAATCTTGTGGAATATATAGATAAGTTAAGAAATATTCGTAATTTACCAAATAGTGCTTTATTGTTAGAAAAATATATTTCATTAGGATTAAATTCTATAAATGACGCAATAAGAATAAAGCCAAATTATCCTGTTGGAGATGATAATGAACCTACCCATAATGCACCATCTGGGGTGCCAGATATTGAATGTTATTATATAACCAATAATTCAATTTGTGAAGTTACAATGTTAACTAGCAGGAATCAATGGTATTATGAAGGACAACCGGTTATGCGACATTTAAGAGATTTTGAAGATTTGAATCCAGATAAAGCTGCATATTGTATGTTTATAGCACCTAGGCTTCATAGGGATACAATCAATACATTTTGGATGTCTGTGAAATATGAATATGAGGGAGAACAACAAAAAATTATTCCATTATCATTAAGTCAATTTATAAGTATCTTAGAAACACTTTTAAAACTAAAACAAAATAGAAATAGACTAACCCATGAACAACTATTTGGACTATTTAATAATATAATAGATGTTGAGAATGTAAATGATTCAAATGATTGGATATCAAAGATATCAGAGAAGTTTGAAGTTTGGAAAAATAGCATTTTGAATAATTAGGATGAAAAGAAACTATATTTATCAAGGTGATTGTATAAAAATATTGAACAAAGATATTGAAAAACAGTGTGTTTCCTTAATTTTTGCTGATCCTCCGTATAATTTATCGGGAAATGGCTTAAAATGGGTGGGTAACAAGACTGGTGGCGACTGGTTTATGGTAAACGAAAAATGGGATAAAATGACATATACTGAATATTTTAATTTTACAAAGAATTGGATAGCTGGTTGTAAAAAAGTGCTTAAAAATAATGGCTCAATATATATTTCCTGCACTTATCATAATATTGCGGAAATAATGATTGTTTTAAAGAAATTAGGCTTTAAAATTAATAACATAGTAACCTGGCAAAAGACAAATTCAATGCCTAATATGACAAAAAGAGTTTTTACATACTCAACTGAATTTGTTGTTTGGGCTGTTAAGGGAAATAAATGGATTTTCAATTATGAAGAATTAAAAAAAATAAATCCCGAAAAACAAAAGGATGGTTCTCTTAAGCAAATGAGGGATGTTTGGTCTATTCCGCTTGTTCAAGGAAAAGAAAGGTTGAGAAAAAGGAATGGCAGGGCTTTACATCCTACCCAGAAACCCGAAGAAATGTTAAAGAGACTTATTATTGCTTCTTCAAACAAAGGGGATTTGGTTTTGGATCCGTTTATGGGAAGCGGAACAACTGCCATGATGGCAAAGAAGCTGGGTAGGAAATGGATTGGAATTGAAAAAGAAAAAAAGTACATTGTTGCTGCTAAAAAACGTCTTTCTCTATAGTTCACCTCTGATAGTGTTAAGTCTTTAACTTCGAAAACTTGAAAAAATGATTTTGAGAACTAGGAAATGATTAAAGATAATGTTTATGAAGAGCCTATTTCACATTTCATTAAAGAATTGGAAATCCCTAATTTTAGCATTTCTCTTCAGAATTCAGACTTTGAAAAATTAGAAAAAGCTCATAATTCTATCCATGAATTTGTTTATATCCCTCCACATATAGTTAATTCCGAAGATGAATTTGATAGAAATTCGGCATTCTTTTTCTATCAAAACGAAACATTTATACAACTGCATAGATCATTTTTAGAAGCTATTTCAGGTTGCTATAATGCGGCATATACACTACTAAGGAATTCATTTGAAATGCTAATTAAGGGTGCATTTTGGAATTGTATCGCTCATAAAAAATATAGGGATAAAGCGGAAATTATTAAAAAGATAACAAAAAATATTGATGGAACCAAAGAATCTTTTATAAGTTTATTTAATGAAACAATTAGACAGAAGCCTAAGATGGGAGTTGAATTTGAGAAGAAATCTGTAGTAATTATTGAGGCAATATCTCCTATTTTAAAAGATGATAAATTTAGAAAATTTATTCCAAAGGAGAAAGCTATTATTGAACAACTTGAGGATTGGAAAATGTTTGATCCAATCCAGGAGTACAGAGACCCTACAGAATATGTGCACAATAAATTTTATAGTAGATTATCAAGAGATGTCCATGTCCATCCAGATACTACAGATATTTGGAAGAGAATTTTCGCTAAAAAAGAGATATTTGAGAACGAAGTTATACCAGAAGAATTAAACAAATATATTGAAATTTTGCATGAATTAATGGATTTGGGAATTGTTATTGAGTTAAATATTTTAGAAAATATTATAACTAGTAATGAGCACTCTAGGAGATGGCTTATTGATCGAACTCCCGATGTAATGCTTTTGGGATTAAATTATGCATCAACAAAAATGGCGGAAATGACCCATAAAATAAGAGATAGTGCTAGCAAGCATTGAAATTTGTAATTAAATATTAAAACCATAAAAATCTATATGGTTTTTATTGTAATCACTTTATGAAAAAAGGAATTAGTTTAATTATATTTCTGGGACTTTTAATAGTACTAATTGTAAGAATGTTCTCTCCGAATACTATACATATGGATACGTATGTATTTGCATTTATAATGGTTTTCGTTGCATTGGCATTTCTGCCCTTTGTAAAAAAGATTTCAATACCAGGCATTATTGAAGTTACCCAAAAGCTGGATAAACTTGGAGAGAAAATTAGAGAAGACCCAAAAGAAGAAGAAGTTTCTGCTATAAGGGAAGAATTAGGAATTCGTACAGATAAGGATAAGTTGAAACCAGAAAATTTTGAAAAGTTAAGAAAGCTTTTTTTCTCAGAGTTGTTTAGAATTCCAGGAATTGTGTCTCTTGGTGGAAAAAGGCCTGAAGAAGCAGCCGAAGGGACATTTAGAGCTTCCCTTGCACAATATTTTCTTGGAGAAATGATAAAGCATAGAATAGCTGATGAAGATTTGTTAATGTCTGGTATTCAGTTGCTTAGTATATTTGAGCCAGTTTTGCCAGATGCTGCTCAGAGAGCATTAGCTTTTGATTTTGCTCCATATCTCATAGTTAAATTCAGGGAACTTCAGAAAAAATGATTTTGAGAGAAGAAATTAACATTGTTAAAAAAATGAAAAAGGAGGAGAAATATTATGGAAGAAGATAACAAAATTACAGTTATACTCAATCTTTTAAACGAACGATATAATTCATCTCATAAAATGAGAGAAAGAAGCCAAAGTTTTGCTGTATGGATAGCAGGCCTTGGGATTGCTCTTATATGGATATTGATTAAAGATATTAATTTGGATGTATCACAAAGAATTATATTAAGTATTCTTACAGTCATTATGGGAGTATTATCTGTTTACTTCATAAAGGCTATTCAAAGAGGTTTTAATAATAACAGAACGATAACGATAAAACTTGAAAATTTACTTGGTTGTTATAAAGTGAATGAATATATAAAAGATGGTACGCTTTTTCCAGAAGAATATAAAAATAAAAGTAAATCATGGTCAAATCATTTTTCAACCTTATATTGTTGGATTATATGCGTACTGCTTATAGTTATTGTATTCATATGGATTAATCCATGTAAAGGCAAATCAAATACAACGGCTAAAATTGACCGTTCTTCTAAAGACAGTATAAATATTTCTCAGAAAGGAGAGGATCATTGAAAGATAATGTCCAATGAGCAAAAAAATGTAGTTATAAATAAAAGAGGGGGATAGTATGGCAGATC
>JABUBN010000609.1_pt1 | contig 10493 bp, 10 predicted proteins | sample 7240341 | NCBI WGS metagenome assembly JABUBN01 (sample SAMN07256345, study PRJNA390944) | subsurface metagenome | isolation source: Methane hydrate marine sediment | place: Pacific Ocean: Eastern North Pacific, ODP site | reverse complement strand
TTCAAGGTACGGGGAATTATCATGGTTGGTGGTGTTGGTTATTAACCTGCCCAAATAGCGAGAGGGATCAAAACTATGCATATAATCATCTTTTATGTAGGAATGCATTCCCAGAAGGCTATTTATCAGATCATCGATATCTGTAACTGTCGTTTTGATATCCAACATCCGTGACAGTATTTTTCCCATTCCAGCAGGCAGATCATGTCTTTCCATAAGCAACTGAGCAGATTTGCCTGTGTCAACTTCAAGTGGATATTTACCGGTTAGTAATCTGCATAGTATTATACCAACTGAATAGACATCATTTATATGTGAACCCGATGGCTGTTCGGATCTTAGCAAGGCCGGAGATAAATAGCTGGAGAAGTCTTTCTCTTTCTTGAGAATAGGCAGCAGGTATGCTATCAGTGGAAATAAAAAATAATCACAAATTTGAGCGTTTTTAATACTCTCAGGAGTAAGATTGAGCCATATATTCCATGAGGAAAGTAGATTATGTGAAATGTTTAGCCTTTGAAGCTCCTGCAGTCCATGAAGTAGGTTAATTATAATTTGCAAAGCCACATGGAAAGGAATTGTTATTCCTTTATCCAGAAATTGAAAGTCATACTATAGCAAAGCTTGCTGAAAGAAAAAAAGAAATTACATTCGGAAAAATAACCGGAGATATGAGTTTTGCAAAAGGAAAAAACCCATTCCGGCGTTTGCAAATACTGTTTGCAGCACTGAATGCACATTATATTTATGATAAAGTGACCGGGAAATCGTCAGACATAGACCAGGCGGTTCAAAATAAAACCCCGGAAAAGGGTGAGGAAAGCCAGCAGGAAGCCGAAGAACTCTATAAACACATGCCACCCGAATTAGAAAACCATATGCCACTGCCGCAAGAGCCTGTTCTGCCTGAAAAAACAGAAGAAGACTCACACCCGAATAGTCCTAAATGGGACATAGAGTTAATAAACCAGGAGAGCGAGGAACAAAATAATCAGTCTATAGCAGGCGCAGATCCAAACACTCCCGAAACCGTAACGGGAATGTATGGAAAACCTTGCATACCGCCGTCAGCCAAAACCCGGGAAAAAGAGTATCCTCTGGATGATTTAAAAAACACACACCCGCCGAATGTGAAAAAGAGAGACAGCCAAGCACCTCTACCCTCGCAGCCTTTGGCGCCTGAGCACCAGCGCACACCGGGAACAACTGGTAACCGCAGCTTCTTTCACTGGCTGATAGATCTATTGAAAAAAGCATTTTCCATTTTACGGAATATTTTTACTTGAATAAATCAAATTCTATTGCTGGGAAGGAGGCACCTCCTCTTCCGCAAAATTCTCTTTCTCCAACAGAAGATCAGGTATTGCTTCATTCAGTGATTTGGTTATGTCAAGGAATTTACCACGGATGTTATTCGCCTGTGTAGCTACAGTGCTAATTTCCTCATTTTCTTCCGGCCGCCCGGGATCAACCAGAGAAGCAATTTTATCAAGAATTGTCAGGATGCTCTTGTTTAAAGGATATAATTGATCCTGGTCTGCATCGAGATGTTTCCCCAAATTATTTACATCTGTAGCGGTAACGGGATAAACTCTGTATCCTTCCAGAGGACTTTGATATGTCACCTCTAAAATTCCCATATATACCAGTAGATTTTTAGGATATACCCCTCCGCTCTTCGATTGGCTAAATGCCTTAAAGCATTCTTTGAGTATGTAATAGTTAGGCTGTACAGGTTGAAAAAAAGTTTCCGGTTCCTTGTCTCCAATCAGAGCATCGATAACCCAGTGGTTCTTTGTCGCAAGGATTTCCAGGAAAGCCGGATAATTATCGGGATGAACTCCTATTTTGTTCAGGTATTTGGCATAGTATATTGTTCCATCCACTCCTTCCGTTTTTTCGCAGCGAAAGATATTATGGAGAAACGATAATTCCAGTTTATTAAGATCGCCTTCCTGCCAGCCCTCTTCTTCCCACCTTTTCATGTTCAATACTCCTTTTTGCCCAAGTGCCGTACTAATGGGGCTTCTTTCTTATGTTCTCTCAATATTGGGAAGCTATTTTTCTTCCGCCTTAGTCGCAGTTTTCTTCTTAGCGCCTTCCACTTCAGCCAAAACAACAAGTTTTCTAGGTTCCACTTCGGGGTCCAGTTTGGGTTCAGTTTTCAACAGTACATTGGGAATCACGTCTACGAGCCGTTTAGTGGAATCGAAGAAATTATTTCTTATATTATGTGCATGAATAGCGAGGTCTTCCATTTCTTCATCAGCCCCTACCCCCTCAAGTTCACTGATCTTGTCCAGAACATCCAGAATACTTCTATTCAATAAATCATCCTGCCCCTTTTCTTCGATCAGGTGTTTCCCAAGGCTGTTTATATCTGAAATCGTGGGAGGATATATACTATAGCCATCAAGTGGAGTGTTATAGGTAGTCTGAAAAACACCTAAAATAATTCCCAGAGTCTTGGAATAGATCTCTGCCGGATGATATTTTCCTAAAAAACTGAAGCAGCTTGCCACAATGAAATAATTCGGCTGAATCGAACTCATAAACAGAAAAGGGTCTCTGGTGCCGAGGAGTGAATCTATTACATGATGATTGCGAACACCCAGAATTTTCAGAAAAACGGGGTAATTACTGCTGGTAATACCGATACTGTTCAGATAAGCGGCATAGGTCATGGCAGCCTCGACGGCCTCTGTGGTTCTACAAGACATCAAACCCTTTAATAGACCATATTCAATACTTGCTACCTCTTCCTGAGACCAGGTTTGTTTTTTTTCAAATAACTCTTTCATATTCTCTCCTTATAGAATTATACTAATTATATACACGGTTAGGAGCGACTTCTTTCGCTATGTAATCCGATTTTACCAGCAGAACCTGTGGAATGATATCTTCCATCTTTTTCCTCTTATCAAAGAAAAAGGTTCTAATGCTATTTGCCTGCCTTGCCATCTGCTCGATATCCTGTTTTTCCGTTGTTCCGGCAAGCGAACCTATGCGGTCCAGAATATCAAGCATACATCGATTATTCGGATCGTCCTGGCCTAACTCCTTATTCAGATGTTTACCGAGGTTGTTAACATCATTAATACTGCAGCTATAGATGCGGTAACCATCTTTCGCTGAACTGAATGAAGCCTGCAATACACCAAGAATAATTGCCAGAGTTTTCGGGTATATGCCGCCGGGATGCCAATTAGTCAATAGTTTAAATGAATTCAGAATAAGATAATTATTCGGATGTATGGAGCTTAAAAGAAGAAAGGGATCCTTTTCTCCAATAAGTGAATCGATTACCCAGTGGTTTTCTATCTCTAACAACCGTAGAAATAGAGGATAACTATCATTGGACATTCCTGAAAGTCTTAGAAAACGAGCGTAACTTATACCAGCTTCAACTGCCTCTATTGTTCTGCCGCCGATCATGCGTTCAATAATGTTTATCTCAACAGCCATTATTGATTCTGTAGTCCAGGCTTCCTCAATTACTTTTACCTGTTCTTTATCTACCGCCATACATATCCTCCTTAGAATTATAGATCAATTTAATAAACTACCAGGAATTATATGTGTTTTTTTAGAGCTTGTCAAATTTATGATAGATTATTTAAAAAAATCAAATAAATTGCGACAGTAGGAATGTCTGAAATTGTTGTTACCTCAACTTTAGCTGTTTATCAATTCCTTCATTGTATAGAAACCAGCCGCTCTATTTTTAAGGAAACGGGCAGCCTTCCGGATAAGCTCAGAGACAAGATTTATGCCCAGAGACATATTTGATGCCTGGAATATGGGAATTACCGCGGACTTAGCTTCTATCAGCTGCTTCTCCTCTGAAGAAAATCCGGTAGTAGCAATTACCAGGGGCAATCCCTTTTGCACTGCCCCCTTCAGCAGAGATGGCAGCGCCTCTGCATGAGAAAAATCAATCACTACATCAGCTTTTTCCCCGCATAATTCCAGATGCCGGTAAACAGGAAATGGTTTTTCTCCCTCAAACTCTAAAGGATCGACCCCGGCCACTACCTCGAAATTCTCATCTTCCAAAGCAGCCCGGGCAACCACTCTTCCCATATGGCCGTTACAGCCGTGGATGATAATTTTTATCATTTAATACTCCTTCTTCATCCTTGATAATAGCAAAACTGCTCTATCGGAACAAGACAGCATTCTTATAATAATATGGTTTCCATTATTGAAATAATTATTGAAATTCTATTTGATTATATTTTTCAATCGTGATAAAATTAGCGATTGGAAAAGAATTAATAACATTGTAAAGTGAGGCGTATATGAATTTTATCGAAATAATGCGCAGCAAAGCAAAAAATAATCTTAGAAAGCTGGTATTGCCAGAGGGCACTGAACCGCGCACTTTGAAGGCGGCGGAAATTCTGGTCAAGGAGGGACTGGTTTCTTCACTAACCCTTCTGGGCAGAGAAGAAGAGATTTACCGGGTCGCTGAAAAGGAAGGCTGCGACCTAACAGGTATTATCCTGGAGAATCCGGAGAATCCGGAGCTATCTGAACGCCGTGATGAATTTACACAGGAGTACTTCAATCTGCGAAAACATAAAGGTATTTCCCTTGAGAATGCCCGTAAGCAAATAACCGATAACCTGTATTGGGGAGCGATGATGGTGCGAAAAGGCGTAGTCCATACCATGGTCGCGGGCGCCGAAAATTCCACAGGCGATGTGCTGCGTGCAGCTCTTAAAATAATAAAGACCAGCCCAGGTACCAGGATTGCCTCCTCCTGCTATGTAATGTACCTTCCCGGTACCTCATGGGGAGCGGAAGGCTACCTGATTTTCTCGGACTGTGCCACCGTGCCTGATCCCAATTCAGAAGAACTGGCCGAAATTGCTCTGGCAGCATCCGATTCCTGCCGAACTTTTCTTGGTGTTGAACCGATAACTGCTCTACTATCCTTTTCAACAAAGGGAAGCGCTAAGCATCCTGCAGTGGATAAAGTTACCAGGGCGTTGGAGATTGTAAAGACAGAGCGGCCGGAACTCAAAGTGGATGGAGAGCTGCAGCTCGATGCCGCTATAATCGCGGCAATCGGACAGAAGAAGGCTCCCGATTCAACAGTAGCCGGCAATGCAAATGTTTTGGTTTTTCCTGATCTTAACTCCGGAAATATCGGCTACAAATTGGTGCAAAGACTTGCCTCGGCCGAAGCCTACGGACCATTTCTCCAGGGATTCGCAAAACCGGTCAGCGATCTCTCCAGGGGCTGTTCCGTGGATGATATTGTCAATACCTCAGTAGTAACCCTGGTCCAGGCTCAAAAACAGCAAGCTGAAAGCTCCCCAGTCATCTATCCCTTGATTGAAGGGGGCCGGGCAGGTTTATCCGGCTCCAGTAAGGTGCGCAAAAGCTCATCTTCCACCATTTCCTCGATAATTTCGATTGATGTCGGAGTCAGGTCTGTAAATTCAATCCCAAAGCCGGAGGGCAGGTTCTCAGATATTGGTCTCTTACCTGTTATGCGGCAGCCGGAGAGCAGGTTAAAATCGTGAAAAGTGATAACTACCGTGCCGCGGCTGTCAACTTCGGGAAAATAGTCTTCACTCTCCATGAAAATACCGCTGGAGCTGATTGAACGTACCCTGAATTCCTCCGGTGATCTGCCGGGTAGATCCAATTTGCCTATTAAGGGCCAGTCAAAACGGGGATGTTTTCGTTTGTCCTGATCTTTAACAGAAACCAACTCTCTTGTAATTTTATCCGGCAGGGATTCATCATTAAGCCCGAAAACCCGATACCCTGCCTTTTCAGCTACAGCAATATGCTCTTCAGGCAGAACAAGGTAGAGAGACAGCAACGGATAACATTTTTTCAGGGAAGAGATAAAACTACTCCACCTTTCGTTTAACTCCTTAAGCTGGATAAATACACTAATCGGATGAGATCCTTCAACAATAGCTGATGCCAGATTCTCCTGAGAATTTACCAAATTGACTTGGTGATCAGGTGCATTTTTAAAAAGCTGTTTAATATCTTCAGATTTACTGTAGCAAATAACCATCTTTCCTCCTCGCCTTATTATAAACGATTATAATAAAATTACCAGTAATATTACTTGATATACTTGCAAAACTATTCTACTCTGCTCAGAGCAATTAGAAGGGAGGATAGTCATGTTTGAGGGAGTTTATACTGCCATCGTAACCCCATTTACTGAGAATGTGGAAAAGATCGATGAACAGGCTCTGCGCCGGTTGGTTGACTTTCAGATTGAAAATGGCGTAAACGGCCTGGTGCCGGTGGGAACAACCGGCGAGAGTCCTACTTTAAGCCATGAGGAAGACAGAGAGGTAATCCGTATTGTTGTTGATCAGGCCGCGGCAAGGGTGCCGGTGATCGCCGGTTCAGGTTCCAACTGCACCAGTACCGCTATAGAGCTTACCGAAAGAGCCAAGGAGGTTGGCGCAACAGCCAGCCTGCAGGTTGCGCCCTACTACAACAAACCCACTCAGGAAGGATTCTACCGCCATTTTACCGCTATCGCGGATGCAGTGGATCTGCCCATTATCGTATATAACATACCCGGAAGGTCCGGCAAAAATATTGAAAATTCCACCATGCTCAAACTTGCCGGCCACAAGAATATAGTGGCTGTAAAGGAAGCCAGCGGTAATATCGGCCAGATAATGGATTTAATAGCTAAAAAGCCTGATGATTTCGTAGTGCTTTCCGGGGATGATAACCTTGTTTTTCCCCTTATGGCCCTTGGCGGCAAGGGAGTAATTTCTGTAGCCGGCAACCTGGTGCCCCGGCGCATGTCTGATTTTGTGGGCGCCGCCTTAAAGGGAGACTGGGATAGAGCAAGAGAACTGCACTATCAGCTGCTTCCCCTGTTCAAGGCAATCTTTATCGAAACTAATCCCATTCCTATTAAGGCAGCCCTGGCGTGGCAGGGAATGATAAAAGAGACTTACCGACTGCCCATGTCCTCTGCAGCCGACAAGTCGAGAAGCGCTTAAGGCAGTATTAAAAGAGATTCTTTAAAAAGGTCAACCGATGGACTGGAGGTTATCGGACAACCGGATAAATGCCTCTACCGGAAGCTCTTCACCCCGTATACCCGGATGAATATGGGAAAGCTCTAAAGCCTTGAGCAGTATATCCTCCCTATAGCGCGTTGCCGCCCACCCGGCCAAAAGGTTGTTGCGTATAGTTTTGCGGCGGGAAACAAATAGGCTCTTAAGCAGGGCCAGGAAAAGACCGCGGTCCCTGGGCGCGGATATATCTTTTCTAGGCTGCAGTTCGATTATAGAAGAGGTTACCTCCGGAACCGGAAAAAAGGAACCCGGCTTAAGGTCTCCATGGCTGCAAATGGAAAAGGCAAACTGACAGAGAATCGAAAAGGAAGAATAATTCTTGTTTCCCACAGGTGCAGTCATTCTCTGGGCAAGCTCCTTCTGCACGGTAAAGATCATCCTGGAGGGCAGACAATTATTTTCCACCAGCGCCGCAATAATGGCCGAAGCCGAGCTGTAAGGCAGGTTGCCCACTACCCTCTCCGGTATCCCGTACTTATCTGTAGTGTCCTTCCAGGTCTTAAGCACATCCCCTGGAATCAGTATAAAGTTTTCATTGGCAGCAAAAGTATCCTGCAGATAGGCTAAAAGACCGCGGTCCAGCTCAAAACAGAGCAATTTACCGGTCAGGGGCAATAACTCATGGGTAAGGGAACCAAGTCCCACCCCGATTTCCCAGACAAGATCAGTTTTTTGCGAATTGAGCAGTGAAAGTATTTTCCGGCGTGCTCCCCGGTTTATCAGGAAGTTTTGTCCCCATCTTTTTTTAAGCCTTATACCAAGGCCCTCCAAGACTACTTTAATTTCGTTAGGTGAATCATAATTCAATTTTAAAAAACCTCCTGATCAGTAAAACAACTGCCGGCAATGAAAGCCATAAAAAAATATGCCCGCTGCCTGTAACAGCAGGCGCCTGAGATAAGAGAGCGGTCAAACCTGATATGATAAGGTAGATATAGTGCAGAAAAAGAGCAAAAATCCGGCCTACAAAATAGACAGGTATCCAGCTGATCATAAGATAAATAATCCCAAACCAGATGAAAAGGGAAATCAGGGGTATTAATAATAAAGCTGCAGGAATACCGATTGGATAAACCGAACCAAAGGTATAGAGCAGTACCGGTGCAGTCATGAGTTGGGCGCCCACGGAATAGGCCAGGGGGAAACGGATAAAACCGGGAAGGTAAGCGGCGCCCGAACCGGCCAGGGGACCGCCGATCAGGATAATACCCAATAGTGAAAGAAAAGAAAGCTGGAAGGAAAGCTCAAAGAGTGAGAGCGGTTCTATTAAAAGAATGACGGCCGCTGCCAGGCTCAGAATATTCAACGGGTTAAAATCTCTATCTGCCAAATAAGCCATACCCCCGGCACAGAGCATTATCACCGCCCTGGTTAAAGAGGGTCTGGGCCCGACCAGGAAGAGGTAGGCTGATACAATTATTGAAGCGGCAATTATTCTATAGCTCCTGCCGGGCAGGAAGATAAAAAGATAATAGAGCAGAATATAGATAATACCGACATGCAGCCCGGATAGGGCTAGAACATGGAGGCTGCCGCTCTTTCTGAACCTGCTCATCAACTTAAGGGATAGTTCCTGCCTCTGCCCCAGGAGCAGGGCCCTGAGCAGGGCGGAAGACGGAAAGAGCAGTTCTTCAATATTCCTGTTTAAGTATTGCAGAAGCCGGCCGCGCCGGTGCAGCAGCCCGGAGAATGAACCGGAACCCGGCACTTCAATATCCTGCGGAGTAGCCCAGGAAATAAAATTCTCTCTGCTTATATTCGCTTTTTCCGAAGAGAGAGCTTTTAAGACGCCGCTGACCTTTATCCTCTCTCCCCAGAAGAGCTCCCTGCCTTCTTTAACCATGACTACAGCTCTGCCATTTGCCCGCGCAGTAGATGTATTACCGGCGGTACTGCACCAGGACAACTTGATATTGTAGAAAACCAGTCCGTTCGCGCTTTCCCTGCTGTCTTCGATTAAACGGCCGGTAAATGAGGCCACTGAAGATAGAGGTATGCCTGTCCAGCCATGGTTGGAACTGCCGGTTAATATATTCAGCCGGGACAGACCGCCTGCCATACCTAAAACCAAAGCAAGTATACAGATGGCGTGCCGGTTAAGCTTTTGCAGACTCAACATTGATATAGCCAGGGCTGTCAATAGTAGAACAATAATTAATAAAATGTACTTATTTACCTGACTGTTCGCCGCTAATTGAACAGTGAGTATCAGGCCACCGGAGAAAAAAAGGAAAAAACTTCCCTTTCCCATCAGTTCACCATTTCAGATTCTCCAGGCTTTTACGAGCCGCCTTCTTTATCTGTGAGGTGTAATTCAGATAGCCCACATACATCAAATCATCAAAGGCTACTTTATCCCCTAAACCACCCAGATTCACAATTACCGCCAGGATGATCTGATCATCTGCACTTTTAACCTTTTCACTGTAAGAATTCAGAATTAGCAGATATTGAGTAAGGCGCACCGCTGCATCATGGCTCCCCATACTGCCCAGGGTGGCTATAGCCTCAAGGAATGAATTCTTTGTAGATACACCCCTCTCATACTCCAGGAGAGTGGCATCGAAGTGCTCAATTGCCAGAGGAGTTGCCCTGGACCATTTACGTTCCATTAAGGCTTTAGCCGCTTCAAAACGTATTTCCCGGGCAATAACCCGCTGTATGGAATCAGTCAACCTCATGTGCAGGGCCATATCCATGGCAAATTCAGCAACTTCCGCTTTGCGGTTATCCTCCAGCCCTTCATGCTCCAATATCTGGCCGGCCGCAAGGATTACCATTTGCCGCAGCCTCCCATCTACAGGAATCAGTGCCGTATTGGAGAGTACAAAATCTAATGCCTGAATATAGAGAGGACCCAGTTCCTTAACCCCGCTTGCCGCTGCCTCTTCCAGTATCTGGATTTTTACTTCGATGCCGACCATCTCAAAATTTCTCATGTGCGCCTTTAGCAGCGCCTCTTTATCCTGGGACAGCGTAGTCGCGGCGGCAAACATAAGCAAAACTGAAAAGACAAACAAGAGTATTTTTTTCATTTTCATGTTATTATATAGGCTGACAATAAAAAGATCAATTATTTTCCTGATAAATACTTCTTATTCGCTTGCATTACATCACTATAGGATTTATTAATATTGAAAAAGGAGCAATAGAATGGAGCAAAAAACAAAAATTATCTGCACAATCGGTCCCTCTTCATGGTCTTCAGAGAAAATTAAGAAGCTGGTTGATGCCGGTATGAATGTAGCCCGCTTAAATTTTTCACATGGCACTCACGAAGAAAAACTGGAAGCTATCGATAAAATCAAGAAAATCCGAAGGGAGACCGGTAAAAATATCGGCATACTTCAGGACCTCTGCGGCCCCAAAATAAGGACCGGCAACCTGCCGGAAGCTGGAATTGATCTCCCCTCG
>JABUBN010000608.1_pt1 | contig 10499 bp, 15 predicted proteins | sample 7240341 | NCBI WGS metagenome assembly JABUBN01 (sample SAMN07256345, study PRJNA390944) | subsurface metagenome | isolation source: Methane hydrate marine sediment | place: Pacific Ocean: Eastern North Pacific, ODP site | reverse complement strand
GACTTGATACTTTTGTTGTAAATCAAAACCTGAAAATCAAAAAGTATAAACAAAACAATAGCCTAATTTATATGATTAAGAATAATCTTTCGATGAATAAATTTAGAAGAGAACTTCTAATAAAACTAAATCCATTAAACACCAAAGAAAGACTTAGACAATGGATGGAAGAAAATCCAAAGATGTCTAAAGAGGGTTTAGCAAATGTAGAAAAATATGGTACGCCCTTTGGATTAAAAGAGTGGAAGTTTCATATTACAATGGGTTTAATCCCAAAAGAAAAACAAAAAGAAATATTAAATAAAATTAAAAAATTAAATCTTAAGGAAAGCTGGAAAATTGACCATTTTGGTCTTTTTGTGAGAAAAAGGGGTTGGGTTCTTTTTAGAAAATATTATTTTAAGTCTAAATAAAGAGAAATAGCATCTTTAGTTCTTTCAAGAAGTTCATCCATAGTCTTAGCTTGTGTATGACATCCTGGAAGTTCAACAACTTCTGAAATTAAATATCCATCTTCTCCTTTTTCTATAATTATGTTAAAATCAGCCATATTTTTAGTAAAATGAGATATTATTTAAGCTTTTTGATTACAAAATTCCCTGTTTTAATGCATCTTCCCAAGACGTTACACCAAAAGCAATTAATGCTTCTTTAAATGTTAAGATTGGTTTTTCATATTTTGCAAAATCATCTATTGCAATTCTCGGACAGGCAAGTTCAATAAATGCATCAATATTATAAAAGTTCATTATTTTTTCAGGGGTTATTTCATTCATTGTTATAACAATAGGATTTTTTCCCTGTTGTTTTAATTTTTCAATCAAATATTCCGGAGAGCCGAATTTTTGCCCGAGTTTTATTTCCATAATTATTCCAATATTTTTTGCCTGCCTGAATTTTTCAATACACATTAATCTTTGTTTGAGAATTTTTTCTCTTAGGTTTTCCATTGTTTTGACTTCATCATTATAAACATCAACCAATATAACTGGTTTTTTGACTGCAAGAACAGCACCCATTGAATGGAATTGATTTCCTATGATTACAAAACAATCAACCTTATCCTGAATTGCCAGCAAGCCATGATACTGGCATCCAACAATATGCCCTTCATGCGCAACATATCCAATTTTTTTTGAAAGAATTACAATTTTTCCATGATTTGCATAAAAGTTTTTGATTTTTTCAATATCATGTTTGTGCTGTATTGAATAAGAAAGTCCTATTGTTTTAAAATTTTGAAGAGCTTCCAGAGATCTTTGCAAATAAGGTTCTATATTTAATTCATCTCTTACATCTATGTAAACCACAGGAAAATCCACATTAAGGAATTTTGCATGCCCAAAATGAACAATTAAATCAGCTCCCAGTGCCTTTGCTTCCTGAACTGAAACACTGCATCCTCCCCAGCAGGTTTCCCCTGAAAATATTACTTCTATGTCTAATCCCAGATTTTCAATTTCTTCTAAAATTTCAGGAGCATTTTGCTTTAATCCTTCTGGAAGTTGCACCAAGATTTTTTTCGGCCTTATCTTTCTTAACTCCTCAGCAAGTTTTTCTTTTTCAAAGTTTAGTGCCATAATACACAAGACTTAAAATTAGGTATAAAAAGATTTTGATTATTATATATTTTTTAATGCAATTAATTTTATATATCTTTAGATACAGCCATAATTATGAGTGAAGGATATTTTGATATAGCACATTTTGAATTTATCAAAGATTTAAATTGTCAGGAAATTGATTTATCTGGTGGGTGGGGTAACGATTATTTAGTTCCTGAAGAAAATTTTAATGAACTGCAAGCAAGACTTAGTCTTTTATCCTGTAAATCTTATAGAATAGATGGTGATGATACCATGTATTCTGCTGCACGGTTTTGTAAATTGTGCGCTTCAACAGAAAATTTACATGTACTCAGAGCAGGGAAAGATGATTCTATTATAACTTTTTATGGGTTTCCGCAAGAACTTTATCATTTAACAGCTATGACAAGTCTACAACCAGATAAAACAAAAGAAATTCTCAAGATATATTTAAATAAGTTGCATAAGGATCTTGAAAATAAATGTCTTGAAGGATTAACAGATTCAAAAGAAGTTGAATGGGAAGGGCGTTATTCTATAGGTACGAGAACAGAAGGTAAAATTGAAAATGAGATAAGTGGACTGTTTAGTTTCTTGAAAGATTTGGAGAGAGCTGCTAAGAAATTTGAAGTTCCAGAACCATGGTATTCTGATAACTATGGATTTAGACTATGTTCAAAACATCATAATCAAGAGTATTTATCAAAAATTAAACAAGATTTTACAAAAAAGGAAATAGCTCTCTTTAAAACATATAATATTGAATTACAGGAACAAGAAGTAGATGTGAATTTTAAAGAAAAGAAAATATTCACTTTAGAAAACAGATAAGAGAACAGTTAATAAATCAAAATTTTTCATTATCAACATAATGTCATGATTTTTTATCAAAGAAAGAGTTTATATGGTTTTGGTTAATCTTCTAAATAAGCTATATTATTTTTGATGTCAATAAATATTGAAAGATTATTCAATTCTAAAAAATCAAGTCCTATTAATGTAGGTATTCGATAAGTGTTTATTACAGTATCATTTCCATATTTTTTTAATGTTGGTAAGTCCACAACATTTATAGGGAATTTTAGATTTTTAAGTTTATTATCTTGAGATTTAACATTAACAGAAAATTTTTCTATTTTTAGGGTCGGAATTTTTCCCCTTCCATAACCAGAAATAGGATCTGTAGATTTAAGATTATTAAAAGGTATATTTAATCTTTCTGCATCTGCTAATGATAGAACAGTTCTAGGACTACCTGTATCAATTACACCAATAAATGGTCCAAAGGATCTCGGATAAATAGAATACATTGAAAAGACAATTCTTTTAGCTTTATTATTCCTATCCTTTCTAATTTCTAATCTATACCTCATTTTATATTGCTAATATTTCTTCTTCACTTGGTATATATTCAATAAGGACAGAACTAGGGGCTATTCCTTGTTTCTTTAATTGATCTAGTACTTCACCAAAACTATTTCCAATTGCTAAAAGATTGTTATTCCTTACTGCAATAAATTTTTCTTTATATTGTGAAAAAATTTGAGAAATAAATTTAGATCCCGCTTCTAATATTCTTAATTCTTCATTAATTTGTGCTTGTTTCATTTTACCTAGAAATCACCCCGTCTCTTTTATTCATATTATATATATGTAAATGTTATTTATAAATATTTTCTCTTTTCAAATTTTTCCCTCACTAACAAACTCATAAGCACTATAAGCTGCAGTGCATCCGTCAGCAACGCCGGTGATAAGCTGTTTAAAGTGTTTGTCTGTAACATCTCCGGCCGCGAAAACACCTTTAATATTTGTTTCAGAAGTCTTGTGGTTTATGATAATTTCCTGTTTATTGTTTAATTTTACTCCAAGAGTTTTTGCCAAATCGCTGAGGGCAATATGTCCTATTGAAATAAAAACTCCATCAACTTCTAATTCTTTGCTATTCTTGTATGGCTTGTCAAGAATAATATTTTTAACAACTCCATCTCCTTTTATTTCTGTAATATTTGTATTGTTTATTATTTCTATTTTTTTGTTATTCTCAATTCTTTTGAGATTTATTGGTTCTGGATGTATTTGCTCTTTACGATAAATTATGTAAACTTTTTTTGCATGTTCAGAGAGGAGTAGGGCATCTTTTGCAGCGCTGTCCGAACCTCCAACAACCCCAACAATTTTATTTTTGAACAAAAGCCCATCACATAAAGCGCAATAGGAGACACCTTTATTTTCAAATTCTCGTGAACCTTTGACACTTTCAGGAAGTTTTCTTAATTTTGTTCCTGTTGCAAAAAGAATTGTTTTTCCAAAATATTCAGCTTTGGTTGTTGTGATAATAAAATCCTGTTTTGTTTTTTTAACATTTGTTGCTTTCTCCTGTTTTATTGTAACAAGCTCATAATCCTTTGCATGGGTTTCTAATTTTTTAGCCAATTCCAAACCTGTAAGTTTTGCAAATCCCGGATAATTTTCAACAAGGTTTGTTGTTGTTATTACTCCTCCTATTGGCAGTTCTGTGCCATGAGAACTTGCTAAAACAAGAGTTTTTAATCCTAATCTTGCAGCATACATGGCTCCTGCTAAACCGCTTCCCCCTGCGCCTAAAATTACAAAATCATAATTTTCCATTTTTTAATATAAGATTGGAATTTTTTAAAACTATCTTCTTTCTTTTACAAAAAATAAAAGAATTAATGATGCTATAGCCACAAAAAAGAGATATGAAAACATTATAGTATAACTTATATCCCAGAATATTCCTGCAATTAATCCTGCAGGTATTGTTACCAATCCTGTTACAAAATAAAAAAATCCTAAACCGGTTCCTTTTAATTCATTGCATAGATCAGAAACTAATGCTCTGTGATTGGCCTGGGTAATTGCATAAACCAGTCCATATAAACTAAACAATACTGCAAAATATATTAAATTTGAAGTATAAATAAAGCCGATTGTTAATGCTAAAAATAAAGCATAACCCATGAACAAAACTTTTTTTCTTCCGATTTTGTCAGACAAATTTCCGAAAGGAACAACAAAAACAGCATAAAAAACATTAAATAATACATACATTGCTAATGGAACAACAAAATTTCCTGCGAGTTCTTTTGCTCTTAGCAAGAGGAACATATAAAGCCCGAAATTGCCCAATGTAAAAACAGAGGCAACAAAAATAAAATATTTTAGTTCTTTGCTTAATGATTTTATTCCTTTGAATAAACTTTTCCTTATTTTTTTGATTTTGGGTTCTTTCACAAAAAACAAGGGTAATAATGCAAAAACACCTATTACAGAAGCAATTAAAATTATTGACTTAAAATCCGGCTGATATTTCCAGAATAAAAATAAAACTATCAGGGTTCCTATAATAGCCCCTGAACTGTCCATCATTTGCTGGATACTAAAACCTCTTCCTCTTCTTTTTGTTGATTCAGAAATTATTACATCTCTTGGAGCATCTCTTGCTTTGCCAAGTCTTTCAAAAGCAACAAAACTAATAATCTGATGCCAGGAAGTTGCAATCGTTAAAAGGAATCTAAAGATTATTGAGATTAAATAACCTAAAAAAACAAATATTTTTCTTTTTCCTGTTCTGTCTGAAAGCCAGCCACCAAAAATTTTTAACACACTTGCAAGCCCTTCTCTTAATCCGCTTAACAATCCTATTGCAATTCCTCCTCCGCCTAAAGCAGTAATATAAAAAGGCAGAAGAGGTGTAATCATATCACTTCCTATGTCATTAAAAAAACTTGAAGCTCCAAGAAGATTAATGTTTTTCGGATTTTCCTTAAATTTTTTATGATTTTTAATAGTCATTTTTTCTTGTTTTCAATTAATGGAACAAAAGAAAACCCTGGAAATTCTTTAATTTGATTTTCGTTTATGAATTTTTGAATTCTTAATATAGAAGATTTTACAGGTATTATCAAAATTCCTCCGACTTTTAATTGTTTAACCAGTTTTGAAGGGGTTTGTTCTGCAGCAGCACTGACAAGAATTCTGTCAAAAGGCGCTTGTTTGGCAAGGCCTTTAGAGCCATCTCCCTGAAACACCTGAATATTTTTTTTATCAGCTAAAATTTTTTTCGAACGTTCTGCCAATTCCTTTGTTAATTCAATTCCGTAAATTTGGGATTTTTTGGATATTTCGTTTATTAAAGCCAGCACATAACCACTTCCGGAACCGACTTCAAGAATTTTCTGTTTATTTCTTAATTCTAACAATGTGAGCATAAATGCAATTGTATATGGCTGAGAAATTGTTTGCCCTCTTTCCAAAGGCAATGGTCTGTCTTCATAAGCAAAACCTTTTAGTTTTTTTGAAATAAAATTTTCTCTTTTAACTTTTTCAAAAGCTCTTATAATTGCCGGAGAAAATTTTTGTTGTTTTAACGAACCAATCAACTCTTTTTTTTGCATATGGGAAAAAAGGAAAGAGTGTTATAAAATGTTTTGGTGAACGCCCGCACAACATTTGTTATAAAAATTATGCTGGTATTAATGATTTTTCTTTTATTCCTAAATTATTCTTTGTTAACATCCAATCAAGTTTTATTAAATTTTTTATAAAAGAATTTTCAAGATTTAATTTATAATAATCAGATTTTCCTACTTTTCTCGTCTTAATGAGAATTTCCTTTTTTACCCAATTTTCAAAAAATAAGATAATAGAATTATAACTAACATTACTGCCTCTTGCAATTTCAGTCATAGGAAAATCAAACATATGATTATCTATTAAAAAGTCCAAAACTCTTAGTTGCGGTGTGTCTCCAAACTGCTCTAAAAATATAGATTTATTTTCTTTTTGTTTCATTCTATCTTTAAATTAACTATAAATTTATAAATTTACATACTTATAAACTTTTCTATAAATAACTAAATATTTCAATAATAGAAACTTTTAAATCACTTGCTTTTATTAATAATTTATGGCTTTAGAATTAGAAAAAGCCCAAATTATGTTCAAACTTGTGAGGAAAAATAATTGGGGTGCAAAATATGACAGATTAGAACATTTTAAGAGATTTCCTAATTTGGATAATGCAAAAAAAGAACTTGGAAGAAAAGATTGGATATTAATACATAAAAAACCAAATTTTACAGGAATTTCTTTAAATAATAAATACAAAAAAGAAATAATTGAGCTTATTGAAGAACAAATGCCTTATCTAAAGGAAACTGGTTGGGTAATTTAAAATATAAAGCGCCCACACCAGGAATCGAACCTGGGAGCCCAAAGGGCCAAGATTTCCAGTCTTGTGCAATACCACTATGCGATGTGGGCAATCGTATGGGAATGTAAGGAACCAAGGTTCCTTGACAGTTAACCTCCTTTAAGGATGGTTCAGGACTGATTGTTCCCCTAACAAGTCAGCCTCGTTTAAATAACTGTTCAAGCCTGATAAAAATATTGGGAAATAGTTCTTTATAAAATATCTGATAAGTTCCCTATAATCTCATCAACAGACATTTTTTTATTCTGTTTTCCTATTTTTAAAATATCAGAATAATGAAAATCTAATCCTTTCCATTCCCTATAAAATGGAAGCAATACATTATATATTTCTTTTTCTACTTTTTCTATTGAAGGATTTGCATTTATTCTTATGACTTTGCCAAATAAGTTAGGATATATTTCAGAAATGTCTGCGAGTTTCCTGTAATTTTTTATTACTTTGTCAATAAAGCCAGCATCTCTTTCAAATTTCTCTAGTTTTTTACGCTCTTTTATTCTTCCTGCTGCGATTTCTCTTTCCACATCCAAGAAAAAAGTTATATTTGGTGTTAAAATTCCTTTGTGCTGATGCATTTTTAGCAGTTTTTCTAAACAAACTCCCTGAGCCCATTGAAAAGCATATGTTGACATTTTGTATCTTGAAGAAATGACCATTGTTCCTGCTATTAGATTAGGACGTATCAATAAATATGAGTGATTTACCCTGTCTTCCACATATAACTGTGCTGTTTCTTCAGGGTCAGAATAAGCATCCTTATCTTCTTTAAGTTTTCTTTTTATTTCTTCATTTTTCCATGGTTCATGGGTTCGTAAAACATCCTGATATTTATCAAAGAGTTCAATTCTTTTGATTAATCCATGAACTTGGGTAGAAGTTCCGCTTCCGTCAATTCCTTCCAAAACAATAAACATACCCTTTTGGTCCATCTTTGTTCACTTACCTCTAATCTTTCTAATTTTTTCATTGAACTCACGGCCTTCTCTACTTAATTTTGTCCCGTCTTTGACCATAAATCCTGTACCTTTGAAAGTGTTCAAATCAGTTAAATCAATCTCTGAATTTAATATTCCGCTTTTTCTCATTAGTTCAATATCTGGTCTTGTAAGGGTTAGAGAATTCAAATCATAATCCTCGAAAGCTTCCCATGCTAAGGGAACCCATTTTGAAACAATCTCTCTTCCAATTGTATTAGCATATTGCCTAATTTCAAATTGAGCATGATTATCCATTCTTAATTTCAAAAAATGAAATAAATTATGAAGATCCATCTTCCAATATGTTTCAGTATATGTTGAAAGAGGAAGATCTTTTCTTGCCTGTTCTCTTGCCATCCCCTGATTAATCCTTTTTTGATATATTGCTCGTGCATGTTCCTGGAGTTTTCTTTCATCTTTGCTAAATTCTTCTCCTAAATCTCTTGGAAAAAACCCCTGACTTCCTTGCTTATTATCCTGTGATTGATATCTCCATTCTTCAGGAGGAGTTTTTTGTGTCGCTTTAATAGCAACTGAATATCTGGTTGAGTATTCATTTACACTTGCTGTTCGATGTCTGATCCATTGTCTCCATGTATCCATAGGCACCTTTATATGAAGTTTCAAGCCTGCCATTTCAAAAGGAGTTGTATGTTTCCCCCTCATTAAATATCTGATAAGCCCTCTATCAGTACTGGTTTTTTTTGTTCCTATACCGTATGAAACACGTGCAGCCTGGACAATAGAAAGATCTCCCCCAATATAATCCACAGGCATAACAAAACCCTGATCCAGAACCGGAAACTCCATACCCAAAATTTCTTCCATTGCAGGAACAGTTACTCTTTTTGTTGAATATTCTTCAGGCATCAAATGAAAAATCTTTTTCGCTTTTTAAAGAAATATATGCTGAAAAATATATTTAATCCCTCATTTCAATTTTTATATTCACGTTTTTTGGAACTTGCATTCTCATTATCTGATGAAGAACTTTTTCATTTGCAGGCAAATCAATAAGTCTTTTATGGATTCTCATTTCAAAATTGTCAAAGGTTGCAGTTCCGTCCCCGCACGGGGATTTTCGGGTTGTGATTTTAAGTTTTTTTGTAGGCAAAGGAACAGGTCCTCCCATGGTTATTCCTGCTTTTGTGGCAATCTGTTTAATAGAATCACAAATACTATTAAGCATTTTAATGTCTGTGCTGTTCAATTTTATTCTTGCGATTGGCATAAAAGAAATATAAGAAATTGATTTAAAAACTTGTTGTTTAGAATGTAATCTTATAGAAAATCTGTTATTTTTTACAGAACTTTTAATGCTATAAGAATACCTATGATAATTATTATTCCTGCACCAATTTTTTCTGGATGAGGGAATCTTTTTAATTTATCAGATAAAAAATGAGCGATTATTAAGGCCACAAATGTGGCTATTATTACTCCTGCACATATTGGTAACCAGACTCCTTTAGCCATTATAAGGTTAGAATAAGCGATTACATCGTCAATTCCTGTGGCAAAAAATAGTATGAAGCCCAATCCTACAAATTTTATACCACGACCCTGTGTGGATTTTGGGCGTTTTATTTTTCTCTCCATTTTAGAAAAATGTGTCTTTTTATGATGTATAGTCCATTTTCCTTTGAAAAGCATAATCATTCCAAGAGTAACTAATACTGTTCCCCCTATTAAATTTCTAGAAGGAAGAGCTTCCATTAAGGAACCTGCAAGGACTGCTATGCTAAGTGCAACCAAAGTTCCAAGAATTATTCCAAGAGAGATTTCTGTTTTGTGATCTTTTCGCCCGTCCTCTAAATACGACCCGGCATATGCTACTGTATCATCTATGCCTGTTGCAAAGAAAGTTACGAACCCAATTGCTAAAAGGATAAGCGTGTCTATCACCCCCATTTTAAATTTAAATGCTACATTCTTTTTAAAAGTTATGTCTTCTGGGTTTGAGAATTACGAAGAGGACTGGTTTGTTTCTTGACTGTTTTCTTCATCTTCTTCTTCATCTTCATTTGCTTCTTTATCTGTTTCTTCACTTTCTGGTTCATTTACCCCAATAATGAAAAGATAAAATCAAAAAATCTTAAAATTATTTCTAAACCAATTATGAAAATTAAATAAATTACTATCGTGTTAATAAATTCGGGCAGTTCTGCGAGGTGGGCAAATACTCTTTCAATATTGAAAAACCCTGGCTTCAAAAGTGAAACTGCCAGTAATGTGAAAGGAATTAACTTGGCCAGTTCTTTTGATAAGTCTTCATTATAATAGGCAGATATTCTGATTGCTCCAACTACTGCTGCTGAAATAAGTAACAGTGCCCCAAGTGTTAAATCTTCTGTAAGAAGAATTAAGAAAAAGGAAAATATGGAAAACCAGAAGAAAATCCAAAAATGTTTTTTGTAGATATAAATTTGTATAATTTCCAGATAAAAAGCGCATATAGAAAGATTAACACAACAATCAAAAACAAATTCAGGAAACCTCTTGCCCATTCAGGTAATATTAAAGCGATTAGATTATATCCTTCTATAAGTCCCTCGCTGATTGTTTCCATCACCCCTGTCATTAATGAATCAAGATTTTATTGCTTTTAAATTTTATTAAACACTAAATTTAAATATCACATTTTACTTTTATGACAATGATTGATATTAAACTGATTAGAGAAAATCCAGAACTTGT
>JABUBN010000607.1_pt1 | contig 10534 bp, 5 predicted proteins | sample 7240341 | NCBI WGS metagenome assembly JABUBN01 (sample SAMN07256345, study PRJNA390944) | subsurface metagenome | isolation source: Methane hydrate marine sediment | place: Pacific Ocean: Eastern North Pacific, ODP site | reverse complement strand
TGAAATGAACAATTAATTTAAGCTGATTTTGATCGTTACTGATCGAAGATAAATCTAACAAAACGTTCTTTCCGTTGATAAACTCTTTAAACCAGACCGGGAGTTCGCGAGCTAATTTCGTTACTGATTCTAATTCGGGATCTATAAGGTTATACACTCGATTCTCAATTGCTAATAATGCCGTACCTCCAAAATCGCCCGGATATTTCTTATTTTTAAACCAAGTCCAATAGAATTTAAAAAGACGCTTTAAACTATATGGCAAATGCTTATGTTTTTCAAAATATGCCTTTAGTGCATTGCCCATATTCCATTCAAAGATATCTTTCAATCCTATAATTGAACTTAATATTTTTGCGATAGTCTTTAAATCTGCTGTGATATCTTCGCAATCAAAACAATATGGTATTCTTACGTTAGGATACTCGTAGAATCGATCACAAGTAAAATGTACCTTTTCCTCGCCTTTTCTTAAGAGAATAACGAGAACACCGACATTTGGAGCTTTTTTACTAATTTCTTTTACGAAGTGGTATAAAAAATAAGTTTTTCCATTACCAGTTAAACCGAGTATATTTAGGTGCCTATTCAAATCGTTTAAGTAAAGATATTGCTTCTGGTCTGTTTTTACGCCATACTTATTGATATAATTACCAAGAAGAATTTTTATTTTGCTATCGTCAGAATCAATATTAAATCCTCTCCTTTCAAATTTCAATCCAACTGCCTTTTTAATGGGGATCTTTGATGGGATAATTAGATCAATTTCCTCTGGTTTTATAAATCCAGGCATCCAATTAGGCATCCAGCCTAACCTTTTTAAACCATTATAATACCTACCAGTATAATATTCGGCTGAATTCTTGAAAAATGTCATTTCCGTTAAAATATTATTCCAAGTATCAGGCGGAGCCTTTTTCAATATTGCCCTTTTTCCATTAGAATTGCCAAAATCGGAAATTAGATTTTGCACGTAAGCTTCAATCGTTTTTGATTGAATTACATCATCGGAAGATTTTGTTTCTATACTGAAGAAAACTTTAATTTTATATAATTCGTCAGTAATAATGGAAGAAGGAACTGAATCGTCCTTCTGCCAAATAATATAGAACTTGGCAACTTGATTTTCAATCTTTTTCAAAAAGTAAAAAATATCTATAATCCTCTTGAAAAACTTGAATTTTATTCTATAAGGAGGTTCTGGGAATACAATTTCGTAAAATTTAATGTTATTATTAAATCTATAATTGTTAATCCTTTTAGTACTAACTTTACCCGTTAATCCAGGAAAAATTTCTCTCAAATAATTCAGAAAGTACAGTGCTTTAGCTTCTGCACTATCTTTTTTATTAGCCGTCAAGAAAAAGTTCCATGAAAACTGATCGTCGTTTTTTTCTAAATCTAAAACGAACTGGGTCGTGTAGACTGTATCGTCCCCAAAAGGATTACACAACCATGAAATCTCGTTTTCTTCTGTTTCCTCGTTACCAGGTACTTGAGCAATATTAACTATTCCTTGCCATAAATCACGTTCCATTCCCATCGTAATTACCTCCGTTTTATATGCGATATCAGAGTATTATAAAATTGGTTTAATATTTCACATAATTTTACAGCTTTATTTTCGATTCCTTCAGTACTTAATCCTAAATCGCGAGAAAATTCCACATATTCCTGAATTTCTTCCCTAGAATATGGAATTAATTTTGATTCCACTAATCCATTGATAAACAACTCTCTATTCCCGGAATTATCCTTTTCTAGCCTCTCAATCTTTAAATAATTTTCGTAAAGACGGGAAAAGAGAGAATCTATGAAAGTCTTTGATAAATTAAGCGATTGCTGATATTTTTCTTTCTCTATCAAGAAGTTAATGTATCCTAATTCTAGGTAAGAACTTTGAACTACATCCTCATAAACTTTTTTGAATTCACCATTGAAAGGCTGTGAAGATGGTTCTGTAGCAAGAATTTCAGGGAAATTCGTACTTCCTTCGTTTTTTATAACGTTTGGAACGAAAATCGATTTGTCCTCTCCTTTTACTCGATAAAAGTCCTCTACGGCTTTTCGATACTTATCACCTACTTTATAACATGTGCGTATACTTTCACCTCCGCTTGCTCGTCGGGGATGGTCCTCGACCAAGTAACCCTGAGTTTTCAGGATTTGAAAAAGAGAATTTCTTAATTCGGTTATTTTCTTTCTCCCTTGAACTTTTTTTAAAGCTGTGTTTCGGATAAACTTGAGCAGTTCTTCCTTAAGCTTCGATTCAGTCAAACCTGCGACTTTATCAAATTTGCTAATTGCCCCCAAAAAGGATATGATATCTTCCATAAATTCTACATATATCCCAAGGTCTTTTTCAAAAAGCGTTTGTTTAGCTCTTGCGATTATTCTCTGCTCGTGATCTTCAAGGTTATACCCTTGTCTTTTCATATAAGAAATTATTTCCGCTGGAGATAAAGAATCTAACCGTGAAATTTCCTTATATCCAATTATTCCCGGAAACGGCTGATTAACGTCAGCTCTTTTAATTATAACTTCCTGCTCTTGAAGATTCATTAAGTAATCGATCTGATACGTATTATTACGTTTAGAACTATAATAACCAGTTCCATGTAATTCTTGTAAATTCATTTGATTTTTCAACATAGCTATATCCCGTTTATCAGCCGCTTTAAAAGATATTATATTAGGCAAGTAATTTAGCACGTTATGGTGAAGATAGTGTATTTGATTTGCTGAAAATATGAACCCAAATCCTTTTTGGAGCAGTGTGGCGAGAAATTTATCGATCTTTCCATAGTCCATAGAATTTGCGTTATTATCTATGAAATAGGCATCGAAAAAGAGATCGATATTGGGAATCACTATATTTTTTGGTTGAAAATCATCGAAATACTTAGTGTAATGTATCAACTTTGATATAATTACAAAAGACACGAAGAGCTTTTGGCTGACTTCCTCTAAAAGGGATAAATCTATAATTATCGTTTTGTCATTTCTAATAAAATCTATGGTATTAATATCATGCTCATGTTTTAACGAGTGTGAAAAGAAAAATTTTCGCCAATCAATAAATCCTTGTAGAATTGTTATTAGACTATTGTAATCGTTTTTTTTTAAGAATTCGCTCTCCATTTCTTGACCTAATTCTAAGGAAGTTAAGCTCATATTTTCGTTATTTTTGACAGCCATCTTTAAAAGATCCACAGTTCTTTTCTGCTCTTTAAAAGCTAGCGCAAACACGTCAAAAAATAAGTTTAAATACTCAATATTCTCCGGATCGTAATCCATCTCTGAGCTTAGCAATTCTAACGAAAATGCATGACCTAGTTGGAATATTAAAACTGAATCTTTGTAATCGGTATTTTGAAAAAGGGGTATGATTTTTGACCAATTACCTGAAAAATCAAATACAATGCTTGGAATCTCTTTTTGTATAAGTTCAGCAACAATTCTCATCGTGGTTAATTCTCTCTGCTCTGGAAGACCATTTGTAACTAATAACCGTTTTACTTGATCGTATGTAAAGCCTAATTCTACTTCATTTTCTAACATTTCAGTGTTAATTGTTTTACCTATTAATAAATCGTTCTTTAGATGAAGAGGTGTGTTAAATTCAGCAGCAATCCGTGTTTCCAAGCCCTTCTTAAATTCGTTTGAGATTGAGATTAAATTTATTAAATTCTTTCCTTGAAAATAGAGATAATCTAAACCCGTGTTATTAAAATTGAAATCACGAGTTTTGAGAGCATTACTAACGAATCCGTTTAGAAGTTGGTCTTTCCAAACTTCCACTAACCGAAGCCTTAAAAAGTTTTGTTCAAACGATTTTTTCAATATTACAGCTTTTTCCTCAAGTTCATAAACCATGTCAAGAACCCTCATTTCACTATTAGGATCAATTTCTTCGTAACAATTTATTGCTATAGATAGGTATGTTTTCCAAATACCGGATCTCATTTCTAACCAATTTTGGTAATCCTCTAATGGATAATCATTCTTATCGAATTTTGGTATGTCATCCCAAGCAATGGTAAATTGATCTCTGGTTTTTTTGTTATAATGATTAAAACATTCTTTTGAAAGCATTCGTTCGTCAGCAGGAGTCGCATTCACAAAATAATTAAAATATAGCTTATGATTATTAATCGCTCTAAAGAATTTATCGGGATAAGCAAGCATTGGTTGGACGGCAGCTCCAAGATTCAATAGTTTCACACCAATTAACATCTTGTTTTGTATATTAGCAAAAATCACGGTCTGGAATCTTTTATACTGGAAGAATTTTGTATCAGGAAATAAATTAACAACTTTTATGTCTTCATAGAGGTAGAGCGTTCTATTCGAGAAAAAGAATAGAACATCACGCCACCACACAAAGAAGAGATAATATAGAAAGAGAGCATCAATTGTTAATACTAAGAGAGAGGAGAAATTAATTGAAAATAGAATTATTGAGATTAAAATAACCAAAAAAAGCGAAAACACAGATTTGAGAAAAATATTGAAGATATAAGAATTCTTAGGAACTTCTTTAAGCTCAGATGATCCGAAATCAGTTGGAATATTATAAGTGGTACCTCTTACGGCTTCTAATAACTCTTTGGTTTGCAGTAATCGAATCTTAGTGTGATGGAAATTTGCTGTGAATTCCGATTTCAATTCATTTGAATAATCTTCAACATTATTTAGAAGATAATTTAGCCTTCTTCCTTTTAATATTCCCTTTTTATGGCAATACACGCTAAAAAAGATGGATATAGTAGAGGGTATGCCGTCCTTTGCTTGCGATTTATTTTCTTTTAATCCCTCAACTTTCTGCGTTCTTAAATCAATTATAGGTTTATGGGATACCTGATAAGAAAAGCTTAATTGAGAACTCGCTAAAGATTTCAAAAATTGGTTAAGGGTTGGTTGAAGGTTTTCGGGTAAAATTTCTACCTTAAAAACCCTTAGGGCAACTGTGGATGAAACTTTTTTATTAATGAGTAAGAGAGTTGACGGTTCGTCTTTTATAACAAAAAATTCCAAATCTCCAAAAGGATGAATGTAAAACGCCTTGTTAAAGAGGTTAAAAACTTTATTTAGGAACCTTTTACCTTGGTCAAAAAAATATATAAATAAAATAGGAAAAAGTAAAATTACGGTAAGGTAAATGTTCCTTGTTAGAAAGTATAACGACATTGAGATCGCTAATAATAAAATTATACTTACGCTTCCCCTAATTATGAACGTCTTTGTGTCAAGATCTCTATAACGGGGATTTACTCGCCAGATATCTAAGAGGTCGTAATTGTCGCTAGATTTACCTGATTTCTTCTCGTTTTCATCAGAATTATAGTTTTTATAACCCACATCTTTTGGCATATTATTAGCATACATTTATCTATACACCCATCTTAACCTTCTTCTATCTTTTTTTCTAATTAGTTTATTAGTTTTTTTAAATTTTTTTTTAGCTGACTTTGCTTCTTTAAAGTCCCCTAATTGTTCGTGCAAATAAGCAATTTCTAACCATGGATTAAGATATGAAATTTCTATATATTTTATTGAAGTTTTAATTGATGATGTGTGTGTGGATTTATAGAACGCGTTTAATGCTATATTATACAATTTCAAATCTTTATATATTAAACCAATCTCACTCCATAGCGCACTCAATAATTCATTCCTAGAGATTGGATAATAACCGAGTATCATTTCCTCAAATCCAAGTGTATTTCCAACCCTAAAGTCATCAGTAAAGTGAATTAATCCCTCAAATATATCTTTAGCTTTATAATAAAATCCTGATTTGCGATAGGACCTACCGAGTTGTAGTAGTGTTTCATTTCTTAAACCTAGAATCAAAAGACGGTGAGATAAATTTTCTATAGTAAATTTGATGTTGTTAGGGAGATATATTTCAATAGCGTCCAGTGCTTTTTCCAAATTTTTAATAACAGCATCGTGCGCATCATTATAGAAATAATCAAATCCACGATATCTAAATATATTAAAACTATCTATCGCATCTGATTCTTCTGAATTTACTCTTAATTCTTCGTACATATTATATCATCATAACATGTCACTCCCCAGTTCTATTTAAATAACTAAAAAATTTAGGTCAAATCCTTTTAATTTTTTTTTTATTTATAAATGGATAAAATATTGCCTTAGTGATTATGAATAAATTAATCACAAATAATTGTGAAGAATGTGGATCAGACCTTTTTATCGCATCCAATGGCTATCACACTTGTAAAGGATGTGGATTTGTATCAGAGGATTTAGTATTGGAAGAACAGATCTTTTTTTCCCATGGAAATAAAACTAACAGCAATCTCAATAATACTACGATAGGGAACTGCCTTGAAATAATAAGACGTCAATATACAAGTAGAATAACTAGTATGATAAAATTAGATTGTGATAAAAATAAACGTCAACTCTTAATCCAGACCGTAAGGAAAGTAATTAAAATACTATTATTTATTTTAAGGCTACCTGAAAAAGATATGAGAGCTATCATTACGATTTTTAAAGATTTTCATCCTAAGATACAAAAGGGAACCACGTTTCGCAATCCAGAAAAACTCATTCCGTGCATTATATTTGTTTATTACAAATATTACGAAAATAGGCCTATCAGTTCTGTAGAATTAATCAATTATTCTAAGATTAGCCGGAAAGAATTAAATAATTTTTTGACTCATAATAGCCATTTATGGGCGGGATATAACATGGACAAACAATCTATGGTCCTAAAACTTATTTTAAAAGTAACAGAAGAGTACAAATTAGGAATGGATTTTTACTATCAATCAGAAAAAATACTTATGGGGCTATGGGAGTATATTTGCGACACAACGGAACAAATTTTGGCAGGATTCGCGTGTTCTTTAACCATATTGTGTGATAGTGGCTATAAGGTGAGAGTTAGTAATATTTGTGAAAAATTGGATATAAGTATGGCCAATATATCAAAAAAGTTTAAAGATAAAATAGTTAAAGTGTTTAAACTTGAATGTTTTAAGAGTTTAGTCAAGTCTGCTGAAACTATTAAGAGATTTTTAATTGGATTAAGTTTAATTGATTCGATGGTTTAAAAATTATGATTATGAACATAGGCACAATTACTAGGTTTTTATGTGAAATTGGATTAACCGATATTCAAACAAAAAAAATACTCTTAATCATGAAATAAAATTTTTCAAAGTAGTTCTAAAAATAACCTCTTTTAAATATAGATATATTAATAATAATTATAATAACATATTAGTTTCATAAATTAAAAGACGTGATTCCCGTTCCACGAAGTGAAGATGATTACAGAACCGAATTAATAAAGGAAATAAATGCACGCCTTCCACACCCATATAAAGCACACAATTCAAAAACGATCACTTTTGATAAAAATGACCCCCGAGTCGCCGTTTTAAAAGCATTAAAACGAGAATTTGATATTGTCATTTTGGACGAAGCTTTCGTTAGCGATCGTGAGATTAATCCAGATCGAATAGAATTTGCTATAGAAACTAAACCACTCGGAAGTACTTTTACTGGAATATCTCAAGCTGAGGATGCGTTTACAGCGTTTCCTAACTTGATAATAACTTACGCAACTAATTTTGGAAATGATTTGTATAAGCGGGAAAAAGATAATCCAGAGATCCGTCTTAAAACTCAAGCGAAAACTCTAGTAAGAAAATATGTCCAGATTGCTGAATACCTCGCATTGGATGTAAAGCAAATTAAAAAAGTAGAACCACCTCACAAAGAAGTATCAGAAGCGGGGATAATTTCTACGCTTACTGACTGCATGGATCGAATTCAATCTCAAATGACAGAATTACCCATTGAAAATAAAAGCGATCTGACAACGAGAACGCTCGTTATGTGGAAAAGATATGATGAAGACATTGTAGATGTGTCTACATTAGAATATAATGTTAAGCGAGCTGCGTCATATATCATTGTTGATCAACTGATGTTTTATAACCTATTACAAAAGAAAACGAAAAAGTATCGACTCCCTCCATTAGAGCCAATTAACGGAAATGAGGATAATCCAAAAATGTTCTCAACGAAATACATCGAGCGTGCCATTTCCGATACGGGCGATTACCTCCCGATATTTGGGATTGATATGTTTGAATTGCTTCCCAAGTCAAAAAAAGTCATCAAGGCAATCAATGATGTCATTGAAAAAATAAGCGATTTAAAAATTGAGACACAAAGCTCGGATTTTATAGGTAAAATCTTTCATTCAATGATACCATCAGAGATCCGTAAGACTCTTGCTGCTTACTATACGGGGAGTGCCCCCGCAAAACTACTCGCTCTATTAACAATCAAAAAGGAAACAGACAAAGTATGTGACCTCGCATGCGGGAGCGGAACATTGCTTATTGAATCTTACCATGTGCTTTACAATTTATACAAGATAAAAAACCCCGATTGGACGGATGAGAAAATCCACAGACAAATAATCGAATCACAGATATATGGCAATGACATAACATTATTTGCATCACATTTAGCAGCAATGAATCTTGCATCGCAGTATTTAGATGGAGAAATCACGAAGATTAATATAACAGCGACCGATGGGTTACAAATAAGCCCAAGACATAGTTATGGCACGATTATGGACTTCGTTAAATCCACAGAAGTTCAAACGGTAAGCATGGATGGAAAATCTTACAGTATTGCGTATCCCTTTGTTAATTGTGTCATCATGAATCCTCCTTTTTCCAGACAGACTGATATGACTGATACGATATTGAAAAATCTTAAAAACGCAATTAACGAGTGGTTTCCGAGCAAAAAAGATCAAGAAAATTATATAGATAACAAAATGGGATTACACGGATACTTTCTCATTCACGCAGACCATTTAATTAAAAAATCTGGCAAGATAGCAATGGTGTTACCTTCAAGTACATTCACGACTGATTATACGGTAAAAATATTGCAATTTCTCTACGATAAACAATATAGTATCGATTATGTAATCGAAATCCTTACCAAACAATCTGCTTTTTCTGAAGATGTTACTTTCAAGGAATACCTAGTAGTTTTTCGGAAAGGGGCTTTAAAAGACGATTCTAAGACGCTCATTATATCAATTAAAAATGAATTTTCATTAGAAGATGTTGATAGCATTTACAATCTTATTATAGACAAGAAGCAATCTGATCTCCTCACTCTAAAAACGATTGAAACCCAAAAATTATTTGAATCGACTAAGTGGACCGAATTTTTTACTGAAGAAATTAAATTAAGTTATTTTAATTCTCCTAAACTTGAAAAATATAACGGAAACACCTCTCAGCTTAAAGTTACTAGAGGATTTGACGCCACTTACTCTGATTTTCTGATGCTTCCAAATTATGAATGGAAAATTGAAAAACTTAATGTTAATACTTTCAAACTTATTCATACTACTTTACCAATAGGAGATGAGCAACGAGAATGCCGTATTCCAGCTTCCTATGTTGTTCCAGCCATTCGAAAGTCTAGCGATGCAAATACCTTAATTTCTTCTCCAAATTCATACGTACTAAATTTACCACATCAATTACCACGCGAATTGGATGAATTCCACAGAAAGTATATTTATTGGGCGGAGAATGAATTAGACGCAAGATGGGAGAAAGACCGTAAAAAAGGTCATAAACGAGTGCCAATTATAAAAAGAGTAACTTATAAAAAGAATCGTAAGGGACAGACGATTGCAAATGAAAAACCATGGTTTAGCCATTCTTATGATGGTAAATGCAAAGAAAAAAGAGGACATATATTTTTTTTACCAAGACTTCAGCCCACTGCTCGAAGATCGCTTTCTTTTTATACTGAAGAAATTGCGAGTGTAAATCATGGATTGTTCTTCTTGAAAGATTCCAATGAAAAGCTATACGCATCTTGGATTTCATCTTCCTTATTTCTAATGTCCTACTTTCAATGCCAGCAAATCGTTCATAAAGATTATTATAAGGTAGCTATTAAAGATTTCAACGAAATGTTATTTCCAAAATACGATGCCTTTACTGAAGATGAACGAAAATTATTAATTAAAGCATGGCAATCGTTAGCGGACTTACCAGATGATCAAGTTCCGTTCCTTCCTCAACAATTAGGAGCAGATCTCGTAATTAAAAGTAAAAAGAAAAAAGACCCTCCACCCGATCAAATTATAACCTATGATCGATTACCCGAACGGGTAGAGTTAGATAAAGCTTGGTTGCGTGCTCTCGATGTTCCAGATGATAAGATCGATAAAAATATTAATGAAATTTATGATTGGTTAATAGACTATATGGAAACGAGATGAGTTCTTGTCCACACTGAATTTTGCAACTACCCTTATTTTTTTCTTTAAATACTCCAGTTTTTAAATCTATTTATTATGGTAGTATTCGATTATTTCGAAGAGGTTTTAGGAGGAATTGAGTATTTAATCGCACTTGGTTCGATTTTGGGCTTATTGGGGTTCTTAATTGGGATGATTTGCCTAATATGGGGCGGCCAGCGGTATCAATCT
>JABUBN010000606.1_pt1 | contig 10535 bp, 13 predicted proteins | sample 7240341 | NCBI WGS metagenome assembly JABUBN01 (sample SAMN07256345, study PRJNA390944) | subsurface metagenome | isolation source: Methane hydrate marine sediment | place: Pacific Ocean: Eastern North Pacific, ODP site | reverse complement strand
CTGTCTCTAATCTCTCTTTAATCTTTCCAATTTCTTTAGTAGATACTTTTTCAAACACTATAAATCCCCCTTTATTAATTAATAACTCGTCAGAATACCCCTAAAAAACGTTCCCTGATAGCTTTGTTAGCGTTTCTTTGACCCACTCGATACCTTTCTATCACCCCCTTTTTAGCTCTAAACCCTAAAAGCTATAAGATATAAGGCTTTCGTTAAAATCAGGCCTTCAAATTTCGCTTTTAAAGCCCCCCAAAAAAAGACCGCTTGTCTTTATACCTTATTTTCGGCCTTTTTAATTAAAAACTTACCCTTTGATAAACTAAAATGTTTAAATGATAATTTTGAAAAAGACAACTGGTCGTCTTTTATTCGAGCCTGTTATTGCCGGTTAATTATCCTGCTCCGGTTATCCTTCCTTTTAAATCGCTTCTTTTTTTCTCCCCGGTTGAATTTATTTAACCGGTCTGTCTCCAACCTATTTTTTCTACGCCATTTTGAGGCTCGTTCTAACCTTCTATCTATCATTATTTAAGAAATTCACCACCCTTAAACTATCACTACCGGAGACTATATCCTTTCTCCTATTTCGTCTATCTTTTTTATAAGCCAGCTCCTGCCTTCTTTTTCTTCTCCTAACCTATCATTCCAGGCGTCAAAGTCGATATACTCTTTAATTGATTCCACTACTAATTTTTGAATTTCGAGAGGCGGTAGAGCGTCTAATTCCCAACAATCCGGGCCGAATTGACTTATATAATTTTTTGCTTTAGTATCGCTTTTCTTAACCGGATTCGGCTTTAGATTAAACTTCCTTACCTGATTGTAAGTCAAGCCGATTCTTTTTATTTGAATCGAATCTCCACCATAGGCCGAGAGTCTTCTCTCTAAGTCCCGGGTCATATCAAGACCGCTCGGGTCGTGATCGCTTAAATGTAAGATTACTCTCTCTTTACCGCTATATTCTTTTAATCGTTCAATTCCTTCCATAACTTTTGTAAAAGAGGTATTTCCTATCGCCGGGAAGACTAAAACTCGAAAGTCTTTAGCAACTTGATTAACTAAATTAGAGAGAGCGTCTTTCTCGATCCAAACCTCGATTTTATAGTCCTGATTCTTCCATATCTCTATTTTGTAGTCTTGCCAACAATTTTTGAGATAATCAATCTCTGACCTTAAAAATTCTTGAGGATTATTAGAGCCATAATCACCACCTAAAGCAGTTCTCGTCTTATCTTCAATCCTGGTATAATCAACCTCTCCTCTCTCCCGAGCTTTTACTAACATTCTATCAAACTGTTTATATCTTGATTTTGTATTCTCGAATAAAAGGTAAGGATCAGAAATAAGCCGATAATAAATCTGTCTGACCGTCAGCCTAAAATCATACTGACTAATGATCTCATTTACTATCGGGATTGTTTCTTTGTGTTTCATTTTATATCAATCTCCTTTTTTATAAATTGCCCCTTCTTAAATTCTTACGAGTTTCTAATACCTTATCGATTAGACTTCTCCGAAATTTCTTCTTCTTGGTCTGATTATTGGAATAGACCTCTTGAAGCTCACTACCGCAATCAGGGCATTTCTGTTTATACCTGTATCTCATAACCCAGCCACAGAATACACCCCTACATTTAGGGCATAAATATTCAGGCATTATTACCACCTTCCTTTAAATTCTTTTTTTAACTGCCCGCCTGGGATAGAGCTTTTTTGAGCCAGTATCTTCTCTGGTATTCTCTTATCCTCTCCGGATATTTTTTATAATATGCTTTTAGCCAATTCTTATTGTAGTCCGGATTCCTGACCCGCCAATCTCTGAGATATCTGTTTTTCGCTTTTCTCATTTTTCCGTAGGCCTCAGGATCTTTTATTTTTAGCCTCTGAAAATAAGTTCTCCGGTATTTATTGATTTCCCTATTGATTAACTTCTTTGCCTCTGGAGTCTTAACATTCACACTTTTATTTAAGACGTTCACAGTTTCATTCACAGTTTCATTCACAGTTAGCACCGAATACTTACCGAAGCCCGCCCTGGTGATCTTCCCCTCTCTGCACAAGTTAGATAAAATCTTCCGGACATTCACACTACTTTTTTTAAGCTCGAGGGCAATAATTTTAGGACCCAGAGGCTTCTCGCTTTTAGATAAAAGGTTAATAATTTCTTCCCTGGTATTCATAACTTTTATTTATCACCCCTTCCCTAAATTTTTAATGCTCATTCCTCTTTTTTTCGGTCAAGTCTTCTCCGATCCCCACTTATAAGAAGGCAAAATTTTTTTTAGAGTTTTAAAATTTAACCTCATTTATCCCCCTTATTTTAGGTTGATTTAGCCCTCTCTTTTGCTACCTTAAATCTTTTATCTCTAATAAATCTCTCTAATTCCCGTTCTTCTACCCTGTAAACCCTCTTGAGCTTGATTGCCTTTAATTCTCCGGATCTGACATAGTGATATATCGTGTTATAATGCAGTTTTAATCTTTCTGCTACCTCGTATAAGGTCAACATTTTGGATCATCTCCTTTAATTAGAATTATACTACTTAATATTATATAACAAAGATTTACACCTGTCAACAACTATTTATTTTACTTTACATAAGGCATGTTATAGGACTATGTAAAAAACCCTTATAAACAAAGGCTTTCAAACTGCTTTTTTAGCTTTTTCTGCCCTTATAATATACCCCCATATATAGCGTAGTTTTTTAGCTAAAAGCCTTAATAAATAAAGGATACCCGGCTATGATAGGTTACTTTACATAATATTATTGAGGGATCGCTTTTGTCCGGATAAAAAAAGAGGGTATTTCTACCCCCCGAATTAGTGAAGTATAGTGCACTATAATTTTTCTTCTTTATCGCTTGAAGCCTTTGAATTATAAGAGCCTTGATATAAGCAGTTAGTTTTATTTTTAGCGAAATTTTTATCAGGATCAGAAATAAAAAAAGAAGGTAAATCTACCCTATAAAATGGGATAACCTACCCCCTATTTTCGGCAATTAGATGCACTAAAATTTATCCCTTCTATTTTTCAAGAAGCCTGATTTATAAAGTCATTTTCTCAAGTTCTTCTTCACTCGGTAATTTCTCTCTTAAGGCCATGTAGCGGATCATCTTCTTTGTGGGTTTACCATTATAAAATAATCTTTTCATTCCTTCTCTAATCTTTTCAGCTTTAAAAATATTACCCATAACTCCCAAAAAACCCCTTCTGGATTCGTTCCTGCTTTCATAAGTCAGATTATAACAATGCCTACAAGCAAAATCACTATCCCCTATATATAAAACCCCTACCCTTCTTTTACAATAATTACAAATAAACCACCATCTCTGTCCACCATAATTACATTTTGTTGAAACAAGTCTTACTTTATAATCCTGGTCTATTTTTTCTCCGGTAGCTCGTATCGTAGTGGTATATTTAAAACGTATATACTCATCTCCTGGATGCATTATATCAACCTCATAGCTAACACTCCCTGTTTTTTCTTCGCCTCTGGTCCAACTTATACCCCCTGAAGAATAACCTACTAAGTGTCCGTGTTGTTTTAAAAATTTTATCGGTATGCTTTTATAGCTATCTACAGTATCTTTTTTAGAGTAATAATACCTTCCCATAAATATATTTCTCCGATAATTGCCGAAATCATTAGGGATTGTTTTTAAAGACTACAAAACAAACTCCCTTAGATCTTACCTTTTATAACTTATAAATGTTGACTTTTGTTGACCTAAAATTTTAACTTTTCTTAACTGATAAAGAAGCTCTCCTGCTTGATAATTAAGCAGAAAACAAGGATCTCTATATACTAATTTGCCTATTCTAAAAACTTGATTTTTTGTCATCTTAAATCTTACGCTTATCACCGCTTAATCGGTTAGTTTCTCTGATATTCTCCGATTTGCTGACCCTATTTCTGCGATATTATGCGATTTATCGCAACCTTTTTTCCCTTATTTATAGGGACCTGCTACCGATTTTCTCCGTTATTAACGGTCATTCTATCTGCTATTTTCTGTTATTTAGTGAAGCATAATGAAGCATTTTCAGCCTTAGTTTTTCTTATCTTTTTCTCGGTTTTCCTCGTTAATAACGGGCATTTTTCATCTCTTTTAATAATCTTGTTTCCCATTAAGTCTCCATTATTATTGGACATTTATTTCCGCTTGCCTCGCGTGCGTAGTATCTGTATTAAAAGCCTTCTGTTCCCTTCTCCATTCATAGATTTCGATTCCCTCGGTATGAAGTGAATACCACTTTATTAAAGTTCCCCTGAATTCTTCAAATGTGGCCTCCCCTTTAAGCCCCGCTTTCCAAACTTCATTAAGCTTGTCTTCTGCCTGCTCGGTCTGCTCGTAAAGGCTCCTATGGTGTTCTCTGATATATTCAATAGTGCCTGCTATATATCTTCTACTGATTTCACCTAAAGCTTTTTTGAATAGGACCTCGAAGGGGTCTTCATTTTTAAGGCAAAGATCGCCCTGGTTAGAATCTTTCTCCAACTGTGTTAGCATATTCACGATACCCCCACCCCTTATAACTCTTTATGAGAAATTTACCGCTTAAGACTATTGCTATATAAACCTTACAGAAAGCCCTTGTCGCATAATGTTTATACCTTGTCGTATAATGTATATACCTTGTCGTATAATGTGTATACCTAATTTAACTAAATATCTTTCTTCTTTTTTTAAAGTAGCCGTTATTTAGCCTTTTTATTTATCTTAACCTTTATATGCAATTTCTCTAATGGTCTCAATATTCGATTCAATCTCTTTTAGCCAAAATTCGAAATGTTCTTCTGCTATTCCTCGCTTGCGATTTTGTATCTCCTCTGACATAAGTTTAGCGATCTTCTTTATATTATTCAGGCTTTCAATCGTTCTACCATCTCTAAGATACGGCTTTTTGCTCATATCAATTTACTCCTTCCTCTGAAAGGGGGAGAAGCCTTCCAGCTCCTTATATCCCCTTTTCTAACTTCTCTTTCAAGCATTTCTCTATATCCTTATAAATCTCTGATCTTGATTCTTTAGTAAGCCCGGACATCGCTTCTTTATAGATAGATATTTTTCTTTCAAGGACCAGCTCCCCCCACCAACCATTAAGATAGTCTCGGCCTTTCAATTCCTCTTTAGGGATATCTTTATAAATCCTTTTATTCTCATACTCTTCAAAAATAGACTGCTTATCCTTAAGAGTGGAGAGTTCCCACCAGCAACCGAGCCTCAATTCCTTAGTCCTTCTTTTCTGCCAGGAATTGCCAGGGATCAGATTTGCCCTCTGATTTATCCTGGCCTGTTTTGTATTTCCTAAATAGCTTTCTGCACTTCGCCATTTTTTAAACATAATTTTAATTCCCCTTTCTATCAGTTATCGATTAAAAAGACCGGGAAACTGCTTTTTCAGTTTTTCCAATTCTTTTAATAGATCCGTCCTCTTTTTAATTCTTTCTTTAAAGATATTCTCTTTCTTTGTTTTTCTGATATATCCTGTCTTTCTAAAGTCCCTCAAATTTTGGGTCCTATAAGCTAAGTGATTACAATTCCTACATAAAAAAATACTCTCATTCTGGAATAGATAGAGCTTTTTTATTCTTCTTTTACAGCCAGGACATATAAACCAATAGACGAATCCCCCGAAACTTCCGGTTGTTGAGGTTATATCAACTTCCTGGACATATTTATCGGATATCGTAAGCTCTATTTTATACTTCTCTCCGCCTTCAATCAGGAGTTCTCTTATATCTTTAATATCTATACAGGGTAAATCTTCAACTAATTTTTTCATTATTTTTGTCTAAATCATTTGTGCCTTTTTGACTTATATTAACCTGCTTATCTGAAACATTTAATTGATCTACCTTTCTAACAAACACCTTTATTAGAGGCCTTCTGATATCCACGAAAGCCCTGATTAACCGGACTAAATGATTATCGGCCTTTTGCCTTATCGCTTGGAACTTATCAAACTTGTCGAGAATAACCTCATCTACTGACATAGAATAGACAATCCCCCTGTCCAAATAGGCATCTGTTATAAGCTCATTAAAAACCCTGTTTATGGTGTCCACAGTCAGTTTTTCGTCTGCGAGCCTTTTTCTAAAACTTTCAGAAATTTGCCTTATATTTTTCCTGGTAGATTCACTCTCCTTTATCATTGTGCGGGTCTGAAAAAAAATATAACTATCCCTATCTTTATCTAATTCCCTGACCATTCTTTCCGCTTCTTTTAATGGTAGCTTTTTAACTTTATCCTTTAATCTTATAATTTCATTTGAATTTAATTCAGCTAAACTTTTTTTATTCTTCTTCATTTTTATCCCCTGCCTTTTTTTTTGCCCTCATTTAGCTCCAAAATAGCTTTTTTTAAGAGGTTAATTTTTTAACCTGAATTAACCCCCCCTCAAAAAAGCCTTTGTTTATAATAGTTTCAGAGGTTAATTTTTTAGCGAAAATTAACGTAAATTAACCTCACCCCCAAAAAAGCCTTATTTTACAATACTTATATATATATAAATTATATATATATAGGTTAATGTATTAAAACCCTATGTACCCGTTTTTTTATACACACTTACAGGGGGTTTTGCATTTTAACCCCTAAAACCCCCTTCAAGCCTTATGTAGCAACGGTTAGGTTTTTTTAGGTTAATTTACGTTAAAATTTAACCCCCTTTATATAGCAATATAAATTTTTTCTGGCCTACCGCCTTTACTCCCAGCCGGAGGCTTTTTGTCTCCTATCTTGATAGATTCTCTATCTCTAAGAGTCGTCTCTATTTCAAAGGCCTGCTTACTACTTATCTTAAATTTATTCATCAGCTCGCTCTTTTTGATGACTCTCTTTTTTCTAATATAACTCAAAATATCCCGAATTAACCTTTGTTCCTCTGTCAATCCGATAGCCTCCGATACCATAGGCTTGGCCGACTCAACTAAGAAGTCCAAAGCCTTAGTCGCATATATAAAAGCTTCTTTAGAGATTAAATTACTGCCACCCAAAGAGGCCTCGTAGATCATAGCTAATTTGATAGCGTGAGTTTCTATCCTGCTATAAAAAGCATTTAAATAGCCCGGCTCCCGATTCTTATAAATATCTAAAGCCCACTTAGTAAAGTCTTCGTTAATTAGTTCCCGGCTTATAAATTCCCCATCATATCTGTCTTCGATATCCTTTAATTCCCCGACTAATCTCCTTATATCTTCCTCGCTAACTGCCGGAGGGATCGGGAGATATTTCTCTTTTTCTATACAATTGATTAAGTATACCCTACCGAAAAAGCCAAGATCTAAGTCTTCAAGAGAGAAATGTTTACTAAAACCTGCCGGGATACAGGCACTCAAAAAACTGATTGCCGTTTCTCCTACTATATATTCTTCTCTACTTAACTCTTTTTTAAAAGGCTCTGAATCCCATAAATTCATAAAAAACTCCTGAGACGCAAACCAAGAGCCTTTGGTATTCCAACTCTTTAGAGTCCTGCCAAATTCCTGCCAGCGAATAAACCCGGTCTCTCGACCCCCTTTTTTTGCTATCGCTAAAGCTTTCGTTAGGCCTTCTTCACTCCCAATAGAAGGGAGCAATAGATCGCTATCAACTCCCCGCAAGAGTCTAATCGGGATATTGATCCCCGTTCCTTTTCTGAATCCTGAGGGAGCCAAAAAAACGCACCATATATTAGGGTATAGCCTTCTCATTTCCCAATTAACAAAGGCATTTTTCCCTAATATTGTCGCTAAGCAAGTCATCGCTCCCCAAAAAAGAAAGCTTTTTGGAGTATCGGTTATCTCTGAAAAAGTATCGATATAATTTTTTAAAAAGCCTCTGTCCGGGATTGCCCTTTCTAATAGAATATTTAGTTTTTCCTGAGAAACTTCTTCTAATTTTACCTCTTTCAGTAATTCTATTTCCTCAGGCAATTCCTCTGCTTCAACTGGAGTATGGCTCCCCTTCGCTTTTTTGAGAGTATAGATCAGATACTCCGGAGTATTCTCTCTTAACTTGCCTCTCGGTTGAGCTATCATTATTTTTATAATATCTTCGTCAGTAAAGACATCATAGCTCGTTAAAATACTTGCCAAAGCCATAGAGTAGCCACTTCGACTCTGATCGGTTAAGTCCGGCCTCTCTCCTTCGTAAGTTTCTTTTAGATTTCTGCTTACGTTTAAGAGCCGGTTAAAATTCTCTGATAATTCGAGACTCTCCGGATCCTGAATCCAGCTTTTAATCTTTTCTTTGCTTAGATCAACTTCTCCTAAAACTGTCTCTTTTTGCTCGGTATAAAACTGCTCAAATTCTTTTATACTATAGGTAATATTTTTATCAAATTTAATTATCTTGACCGGTAAACCGCCGGGATTCTCGGCTTTAAAATTTAAAGTATTTGGTATTCGTAAACAACGACTTAGATCTATCCCGGCAGGATCTCCACCTAAACCCTTAGAGAGTCCTGCTAAAACTCCTCTCAATTTTGAGACATCGATATTATTCCTGATATTAACCTGTTTTAATAAGAGCCAGTATAGATGATAGCCCTGGCCTGAATCCACTATAATAGAGGGAGCAAGTTTAAACTTTTCTATCGTCTTTAGAGCTTCTTCTTTGCTCGGTAGATCCGGCTTGTTTTTTCTTTTACAATCCAAATCACACCAAAAACAGCAAAGAATTTTAACGTCTTTTTCTGTTCCTGACTGACGGTATCGGGGAGCAACTCCAAAGTGTATATTTAGATCCTTAAAACGCTCTGTCTCCAATAACTTAATTAGTCTGTCGATATCTTTAATTCTCTCAAAAAAGTAATCGACTTTCTCCAACTTGCCGGAGTCTCCAACCTTAAAAGTCCTGATATCAATATAACCTTCTATTTTTTTAAACAATACTTCAAGAAATTCTTTTTTACTTGTTTTCGGCATATTTAAACACCACCTTTCTTTTTTTAAGCCCGGCAGGATCAGTTACAGAAAGATGGTAAACTCCTCACCGATCTTGCCAGGCAAAGCAGGGGATCGAAACCCACCTGCTATATATTTTTTAACTTTTCGGTCATCTCTATAAAGCGATCCAGATGTTCCATATTAAAACTAATCCCCTTCTTCGTGGGGACATCGGTCTCCCCTTTCGGCTTTATAACATATAGCCTTAAATCGATTCTGCTATCTCCTCTAAATTCTCCGGTGTGCAATTTTAATCTAAACTGATCCGATACATCAAAGCTATCAATTATTTTTTCCTTCTCCAATTCTCTCACCCCCTTATTTGTAATATTTCCTACTACCCGCAATAATACTGCTTGACATCTGTTCAAAAACCCCCTAATATAAAAAAGGGTGTCAGCCTGTATAACCTACTAAGAAAAAGGCTCACCTTAAGGAGGTTTTTGCCCTACTAAAAAAGGTTGCTTGTGGGCATACAAACTTTTTATTCTTTTAAAAGAGGGGTGCTTAGAAACAACCTGTAACCTAACACTCCTCTTTTATCTTTAAAAATAAAAAAAGATATTCCACGGTTTTTTCATTTCAAATTTCTCCCCGAAATACCTTCCTTAAATTTAAGTTATCTTTTGTGTTTAAAACTTTTATTATTATAAACTTTGTTATCGAGTAAATCAAATTATCTTCTCTCCCCGGCCTTTCCTTCCTTCTTAATAAGTCCCTCGATGATTTTTAAAGCCCTCGAATATTTATCTCTTTCTCTCTCTGTCAGGCCTTCCTTCTTCAATTCCACCTTATAGAAAGCCCTTGTTTCTTCTAAATTCCTTAGATTTAACACCATAATAAACCCCTCGTAGCGTAAAGCGTGTAATAAATAGGTATTTTTATCGCCTTTCCTGGCCTGTCAAGATAAGAAGAACTTTCTCTAATTCCTTTGTATCGATTTTATTGTAACCTTCAAAACTTTCTGGATCTTCTTCGTGTAGTTCCGAATGGCAATTCCTGCACAAGACCGCACATTTTTTTACTTCTTCTTTGAGCTTCTCTAAATTAGATGATTGGCTAATATTAAATTCCTTACCCCCGCCGATATGATGAAAATCTAAAGCACTTATACATTTATTATATCCGCAAAATTGACAACCTCTTATCCGCTTATATAAAATAAGGTAATTTCTTATTCTTTCGTCTTTAATGTTTATCAACCCCTCTATTTGATTTTTTCCTGATTTCGTATATAAAGGGAGCGGTTTATATACGAAACCTACTAAAAGTTTAATTAAACTAAAGATGATTCTCCGTTTCTGTTCAATTCTTCAACTTTAAACTTTGACGTTCCTCTGTCTAATATTAGTTTTATTGTTCCCGGATACCACCGGCCACCTCTTTTAGTAGGGACCCCATTCTGATTTAATTCCCTGGCAATTGCTCCCATACTCATTTTTCGATATCTCTTTAGATAGTGGATCCTCTTAAGCGTATCCTGTTCTCTTTTATCTACCTCTAAAAATTTACTCTCTCCGGGATTGGCATTATATCCGAGAGCCGGACTCCCGACATATTCCCCTTTCTCTATTTTGTAATTTAATACTGCCCT
>JABUBN010000605.1_pt1 | contig 10543 bp, 6 predicted proteins | sample 7240341 | NCBI WGS metagenome assembly JABUBN01 (sample SAMN07256345, study PRJNA390944) | subsurface metagenome | isolation source: Methane hydrate marine sediment | place: Pacific Ocean: Eastern North Pacific, ODP site | reverse complement strand
GAAGAAGATGAGAGGGAAATATCGGAAAAGGTCCTCAAAGTGATGCGCGAGGGGGCTGTCGCGGTAAATATTAGTGCGGACAATGATATTCTTTATCTGGATGTTACAACTGAGAATCCTTTTCTCTCTGCATTAATCGCTGATAAAATTGTTGAAGTCTTAAATGAGATTGTCAAAACCGAAGTCCAAAAAGAATATCGTCAGAAACTGGCTTATTTGGAAAACCGCCTGAATAATATCCAGGATAGTTTAAAAATATCTGAAAATGATCTGATGATTTTTCTGGAAACAAGTACCGATCCGACATTGCCCGCCTTCCAGGTCGAGCAACTCAGACTGCAGCGTAATTTACGACTTCAAACCGAATTATTGATTGAATTCCGGAAACAGCTGGAAATATTCATCGCCGACAATATGGTTAACCTGGCTGATATAAAAGTACTGGATCAGGCCTATCCCCCCTACCGAAAAAGCCGACCCAAGAGAGCCTTATTATTTATCGCCTTGACGATGCTTTGTTTCTTTATCCAATTAGGCGTTAATGCTTCGATCGTTATTTATCAGAAATTTAAAAAAGAGTTTAATGGATAGATTTCTTGAATAAGATCAGAGAAAAACTTAATTCGATTGTCGCCGTATCGGAACAAAGGAAGCTATCTGTAAATTTTGCTAATTTCGGTTTATTCCAAATCATTAATTATCTCGTACCTCTCATCAATGTTTTTGCAATACAATTGACCATCAATGCTCTTTGTTTACTATTAATATTCCTTATTTTCAGCCTTTATCCTCCCTTTGGTGTCTATAAGAATATTTTTCTATTCTATTTTTTTAGTACAACCGCTACAATATTTCTGGCCCCCTGGCTTTATACAGGATTAGAAAAGGTAAAATTTATTAGTACGCTAAGTTTTACTTACCGTTCGATTTATGTGATTCTCATATTCTTGTTACTCCATTCCGAGGAAGATTTTATTTTGGTTCCAATCATTTATAGTGGTTCTATGTTGATAGGGGCAGGGATAAGTCTGGGGCTGATGCATGTAAAATTTAAAATTACGTTTAACCGGTCCATACCATTAGCCTGCCGCACATTCCTAAAGCAAGACAGACAAATATATATTTCCAATATCTTTGCAAATCTTTACCGGAATTCAAATGTTTTGATTTTGAGTTTTTTTGCCAATGAGGCTGCTGTTGGTATCTATAGTGCAGGGGAAAAAATCATCAAGGCGATTCAGGGGACTTTTAATCCCCTCACGCAGGCTTTTTACCCCTATATTTCACGGATCACCAAAACTTCACAATCACAGAGTATCAGGGTAATTAAATACACGATTGCTTTTATCAGCATGTTGGCCGGCAGTGTTGCATTGGGGATTTTCATATTTTCTGACATGATCACATTACTGGCATTTGGTGAGGGGTTTGAAGCGACTTCAAGCATAATGAGAATTGCATCTCCGGTCATACTATTTGGGGTTATTAATTTTGTTGTCGGAATTATCTTTATGACGAATTATGGTATGAAAAAGCAGTTCTCATACAGTGTTATAACTGTAGGGCTGATTAATCTTGTCTTATGTTCAATTCTGTCATATTGGATTGGGGCCATCGGTGCAGGAATATCATTTTTATCGGCTGAAATATTATTGCTTATGGTAATGACAGTGTTTATAACTATAAACAAGGAAAGATGGAAAGGGAAGGATGTCCTCAGCTAAACCACATGTTTCCATTATTCTGCTAAATTGGAATGGATGTCCGGGGCTGATGGCAGTTCAAATTATAATATAAACACCCGTTATTCTGAAATAGTAATGCCCCCTGTCAATAAACCGGTTAAATTATTCGAATTTGGAGGAGGTGAATTCCGCTCAGCTAGGGGAAATGATCTTGATAATGGATCTATCTTACTGGTAAAAAACAAATCAAATCTGGGATTTGCTTTGGCCAATAACCAGGGGATGAGTATTGCTATGGAGATCTTCAAAAGTCATTATTATTTTTTGCTGAATAATGACACCGTCATCGAGAGCAATGCACTATCAGACCTGGTTAACATTATGATAAATGATAACAGTATTAAGGTCTCACAATCAACCATATATAGTTATGAAGAGAATAAAATTATCAATGCCGGTGGAAAAATATTTTTTTGGGGACAGACCAGGCACTTTAAATCGATAGAAAATAATGAGGTCAGAAATATTTCATTTGTAAACGGTTGTGCCCTGTTTGTACATGCAGCAGTAATTACTGAATTTGGAAAATTATCGGATAAGTTCTTTCATGGTGAAGAGGATTTTGAATTCAGCATGCGCATGAATAAAAACCGGTTGAAAATGGTTTGTTCCGGTGGAAGTCGTGTTTATCATAAGGTTGGTACATCTGTAAAAAAGTTAATGCAAAATTATGAGCGCAGAACATTTTTATTTGCCCTAAACCGAACCTTGGATCTAAGGGATTATTACCCGAGGTTTGTCTGGTATATTTGGAGATTCTTAACCTTAAATTATTTTGTTTATCTATTCTGGATTAAATATCGTGTACCCCTGAAACGTACATTTTTTCTAGTAATGAAAGTGCATGAATATTCAGGAAAATTAAATGATGTACAGAAGAACACAGTTGACAGGATATATACTGAATTAAATTTGTGGTGATATCCGGAGTTCATCGTTATGCATGCTGGGTTTTGGAAAAAAAAGAGGATTTAATTCATTTTGATCGAGTGAGGAATATTATTTAATGACTGTTCAGGTACCCAGTTTGATTTTTTTTCTGACAATATTATCCCTGACACTATATGATGCCAGGAGGTTGAAAACCATCATAACACCCTTTACAGTGGCTGCCTGGCCTTTTGCAATTATTTCTCTGGTTACAAATTTTTTGTTGGGTTATCTACAATTCCCTCCAATGACCATGCGTGTACATGCTTTTATTCTTATAAATCTTGTTATCATGTGGTTGGTTGGATATGTTTTTTCGAATGTTTATCGTATTAAAGGAGTTACTACACTTTCTATAGATATTAAATCTATCTTTAAACCCTTTGTCAGATATCAATTTTTTTTGATGACTCTGTCAATCATACTAAGTTCAATAATTTTTTACAAAGTTTATAGCCTGATAAATCAATTTGGCGGCTGGTGGTTTTTTGGTGATGAGCGTTTTGAGGAAATGATGATTGTAGGGCCGGTGGCTCATATGGTTCAGGTAGCAAAAATTTGTTTTTTACTATTGTTCTTTATTTATCCTCACTCAAAAAGGAAATTTTTTATCATCATTACCCTTGCGGGTTTGTTAATTTCAATTGCCTTTTTACAGGTGAAATACCATTTAATATGGTTGATGATCATCGGATTTCTCTATTTGAATTTACCTAAGAACCTATCAGAACAGATGAAAGGTGTCGGGAAGCTCAGTCTTCTTATATTTTTAATGATGAATGCCTTCTGGATCAGCATGACCTTTGCCTGGGGGACTTTTTCACTGCAAAATGAGGGCGTGAGAGATTATTTGATTAACAATTCAATCAATTATTTCGTCTCCGGGCCCATTCTCCTTGATAGGTGGCTGGATTGGTCCGGGATCAAGCCAGATTGGACATTATTAGTCGTATTTATGAATATATTTAAAATTTTAATGGGAGATCCGTCGCGTATTGATTTAATACCTTATGTAAGTCATGGCTTTTTGGAAACTGCTCCCGGACTGACTTCAAATATTGGTACAAGTTTTGGGCTGTACTACATGATTGGTGGATATCCCTTTACTGTGTTTATGACAACAACCTTGGCCTGTTTATCTTACTTGTTTTACTTTCTTAGTTATACTAAAAAAGGGCCGATTATCTTATTCCTTAATTTCATTTTTTTGACATTGTGTATGATGAGTTTCTATGGTCAATATTTTACAACAATATCATTATATGAAATGTCAGCTATCTTTATCCTATTCATTTTCACATTTCAAATTTTTAATACAATCTATAGCAGAAAGGATTCAACACCTTTATAGCAAACCATTAACTAATTTAACAACATCTTGCACTTTTATTGCTTCCATACAAATAGGGTTTCCGCATCCTGTTATATAATCCTTTGCATAACAAGGCGCGCATTCTAAACCGGCAGTGACGGGTATAAATGATGATGATTTTGGACCGGTTATTCTATAATCTGTTGGACCGTAAAGACCAATAATTGGACTATTGGTCGTACAGGCAAGATGTGAGACGCCGTTGCAATTGGTAATTGTCAGATCTGCTCTACTTAGCAATTCTAATAACTCTTTGATACTCGTCTTACCAGCGAGATTATGTATGCTTATCTTATTATCAGAATTCTGTTTAATTTCCTCACAGAGCTCCTTTTCAGCCTGTGAACCAACTAGAAAGACGGATACATTATTGCGACCGGAAAGAATTAGATTTATTAAAGAACTAAAATTTTTTTTTGGCCATCTTTTATGCTTTTCTTCTTCTCCTGAACCGGGGCTAATTACAATTTTTAAGGAATTTCGTGATAGGAGCTCATTAATGTAGGTCTGATTAAAATTAATCCCAACAGATGAATATTTGGGATATGAAGCTAACAGATCATCTGTATTGATATCAATGCTTTTGAGTACTTTAATATTTTCATCTATTTTATGTAAACCTATCGGGATTATAGTGGTTGTGTTTAAGAAAGAAAGTGGGCCCCTCCATCCAATACGTATTTTTGCACCTGATAAAAGCGAGAGCAGGCTTGATTTTATGGGGTTCACACCATATTGAGCGATGATTATATCCGGATTCAATTTCCTTATACGTCTGATTAAATTGAGAAATGAGATGATTAGACCCCTGGATTTCAGAATTTCTTGAAAATATATAAATTTGATATCTACTTCCGGGCATAGCGAAGTGATCACATCTGCTTCTATTCTGCTTTTTGCAGTGATAGAGAGACTAAAGTGTGGAAATTCTGATATTCGCTTCAATACAGGTACAACTGTTACGATGTCGCCGATTCCATGGGTCATTAAGTAGTGAATATGTTTATGCTTCATTTTATTGTCAGACTGAGTGTTTTTAATTTCCAATCAAAAGAGAAATTTGGTGAGATATTTAATTGTTTTTATTAAATTAAAAAAGCTATAGAGAAATGATTTTATTTTTATAGCTTTTAAATATTATTTATTATTTTTTCTAATTGAGTATTGGTGAACTCTGAATTGAAATTTCGGAAGATGAAGTTGATTTGTCAAACATCATTCTATATTTAATTGCAATGAATATACTATAACTAAAACAGAAAGCTAAGATGAAACAAATAGTTCAGAATTTTAAAAACGGTCAATTAAGCTTAAAAGAAGTACCTGCACCAAATACGGCAACCGGTGGTGTTCTAGTGAAAACGGTTAATTCGCTTATCAGTATTGGTACCGAAAAAATGATGTTGGATTTGGGCCGAAAGAGTATGCTGGGTAAAGCAAAAGAGAGGCCTGATCAGGTTCAACAGGTGATAAAAAAGGTTAAAAAAGAAGGTCTAAAATCCACTTACCAGAAAGTAATGAATCAACTGGAAGAACCAAAGCCTCTTGGTTATTCATGTTCGGGGATTGTATTAGAAGTTGGAGAAAATGGTGGAAACTTTCAAGTTGGAGACCGTGTCGCCTGTGCTGGCGCCGGTTATGCCAACCATGCCGAGATTAATTATATTCCTAAAAATCTCACTGTCAAAATTCCTGATTCCGTCTCTTTTGAAGAGGCCGCTTATACGACGCTCAGTGCCATTGCCTTACAAGGTGTCAGACAGGCTGAGCCCAATCTAGGGGATGTTGTATTCGTAATGGGTTTAGGCCTTCTCGGATTAATTACAGTGCAATTATTGAAGGCAAACGGGTGCATCGTAATCGGCAGTGATCTCGATTCCTCAAAAATCAAAGTGGCTCAAAATCTAGGGATTGATTATGCTTTTATGGGTGATCAATTTGATATGTTGAGTCAGGTAAATACTATTACCCAAAATCAGGGAGTTGATGTCGTCATTATTACCGCCAGTTCAAAAAGCAATGAACCTATTGAACTGGCGGCCGAACTTGCCAGACATAAAAGTAAGGTCATAGCTGTTGGAATGATTCCGATGAATATTCCAAGAAATGCTTATTATTTAAAAGAGCTGGATTTAAGACTTTCTATGTCTTATGGACCTGGAAGATACGACCCTTTTTACGAAGAAAGGGGGCAGGACTATCCATATGCTTATGTTCGTTGGACTGAACAAAGAAATATGCAGGCTGTTTTGAATCTGATCGCCCAGGGTAAACTGGATGTTAATAGTTTGACGACGCAGAGATTTAAATTTGAAAAAGCAGAAGAGGTATATGATAATATACTTCAGGGTAAGGAAAATTATCTGGGAGTATTATTCGAATATGACAAGAGACGCAAGAATGGTAAACTTGTAAAAATTAAATCCGATGTTGTAAAAAATAAGAAAGCGGAAATTGTATTAGGGTTGATTGGTGCTGGGAATTATGCGGGTGGTATGCTATTTCCCCACATTAAGAAGCACCCTGGTGTTGAAATATATGGGATTGCCACGGGTACAGGAATTTCAGCAGAGGATACAGGAAAAAGATATAAGGCGCAATTAGTTACGACTGATTATCGGGAACTGCTAAAAACCAAAAAAATAAATACAGTATTTATTACCACCAGACACAATCTTCATGCAGAACAAATCGTTTCCAGCCTTAAATCGGGCAAGCATGTTTTTGTGGAAAAACCCATTGCCTTATCATTAAAGGAATTGGTTTCTATAAAGAATTCTTATAGAGAAAATCAGAATATATTGTTTGTAGGTTATAACCGTAGATATTCTTCACTGGCAAATAAACTTAAAGAGTTTTTTAATGATAAAAATGGTGCGATGAGTATTATTTATCGTGTTAATGCTGGTTTTATCCCAAAAGATCATTGGACCCAGGATCCTGGTGTTGGAGGTGGAAGAATTATTGGTGAAGTATGTCATTTTATTGATTTCATGATTTTTCTTTCAAACTCTTTACCTGGTGAAGTCTATACCTCAGGATTATCCGTAAAAAATGAAGATCAGGTGGTGGAAGATAATATTTCGGCGGTCTTCAGATTTAAGAATGGGAGTATCGGAACAATTATTTATACTGCAAATGGTGATTCGGCGATGGAGAAAGAGTATATTGAAGTTTTTTCTAACGATAAATCCGCAAAATTAATAGACTTTAAGGAATTATATCTTTATGAGGGATCGAAAAAGAAGCGAATCAAACTAGCTAACCAGGATAAAGGGCAAGAAGAAGAGATTAAATACTTTTTTGATCTTATTAAAGGAGATTCTGAGAAACGCTTCTCTTTTGATGAAGTCTATTACGGATCTCTGGCCACCTTTAAGATCCTTGAGTCTTTAAGAACGGGGAAACCTATCAAAATTGAAGGTTAATCTTCTGAGCCACATAAATTTCAGTATTTTAAATCCCTGAGGAAGTATATTATAAGAGATGATTTCTTTTAGAAAATTAAATATCTACATCAATACAATAAGATTTCTGAAAACAAGTCAAATTTATCATTACATTTTAAATTATATAAAGAAAAATTTCTTAAATAGATGGTATATTCGGCAGGTATCTAAACTTGACTGTATGCGGCATCCTGTAAAAGAGGAAATTCACCAAAAGCCATCGTTAAAGAATATTCACAATCTTTCCAGTAAAACTTTCATCTTTCTTAACCAAGAAGTGTGCTTTCAAAATAAGATCAATTGGAATGACTCCCGTCGGTCAAAATTATGGTTATATAATTTACATTATTTTGACTATATCATCGTTGATGGTATGGATGAATCTAAAGAATCCTACATCATAAAAAAAAATATCATTTCTGAATGGATTAGTTCTAATCCTATAGGGCAGGATAACGGCTGGGAACCCTACCCACTCTCCCTGAGAATTGTCAATTGGATTTATTTCTATTATTATGATTATGACTATTTTGAAGAAGAACCAGAATTTAAAAACCTCTTTTTAAATAGTCTTTATCATCAGTGTGCCTATCTGCAGCGGTTTCTAGAATTTCATATAAGGGCCAATCATTTGTTAAAGAATGTGAAGGCACTGCTTATTGGCGGTTTGTTCTTCGAGAATGATGCATGGATAATCAAGGCTCAGGAAATACTTAACCTGGAATTGGATGAACAAATTTTACCTGATGGGGGACATTTTGAGCGTTCACCAATGTATCATTCGATCGTCCTTGAAGATGTGCTGGATATAATAAATTTTAAGTCAATCCACCCGTCATCTTCAAATAAGAGAGAAATTGATTATTTAAAAAATCTGGCAAGAAAAATGCTCGATTGGTTACATAAGGTGCTTCATCCGGATCTGAAAATTCCCTTATTTGGGGATTCGGCCTTAGAAATTTCTCTACCGCTTGATCAATTAAGGGACTTCTACCAAAAGATCTGTGTTGCGGAATTGGATATTAATGAAAAGTCTGACATTGAATCACTAGCTTCTACAGGATATTATGTTTTCCATTCTTCTAATCAATACTTTATTATTGATGGGGGTAAACTTGCTGTCGATTACCAACCGGGTCATGCACACGCTGATATATTTAGTTTTGAATATTCATATAAGAGTAGACGATTTATCGTGGATTCCGGACCTGGTGAGTATTTAAATACTGATTTACGCCAAAGAGCCAGAAGTATATATGGCCATAACTGCTTGGTTGTAAATAAGTTAGAGCCGGCAGATCTCTGGGCTGTATTCCGGATGGCCAGGCGAGTTAAAGAAGGGAAGGTTGATGTAAAACAAGAGGGTGATGAGTTGGTCTTTAAAGGTACGTACCAGAACAATCTCTCATATTCATTTTCTTATCGACATCAGCGAGAAGTTAGATTTATAAAAAAAAGATATATAATGATTACTGATACCGTTGAAGCGAAAGGCATAAAATCACTGGAAAGTATCATTCATCCTCACCCAGAATGTGAAATAGAAATAAAGGATGGCCTGATAAAAGTAGCAAGAGGAGAGGATTCAATTTATATATGCTATATATCTGATGAATTTAGTATAAATGTAAAGGACTGGTTCTATACGCCCGAATTTGGTAAAGTAATAGATTCAAAAAGCATAAGTATTCATCCAAAACATCCAAATAGAACGACAATCTCGTATATGATCATACCGGAGCCATATTATCAAGAAAGAAAAAATTACTTTTCTCAAAACTATTAACAAACTACCAACCTTATACCTCGTGATATTTATCACCACACTATTATTGAAATATGATTAACATAAACCTAAATTATATCTTATATTTAAAATCTTTTCTGAGTTTTTTCAACAAGCCAAACAATTAATAAAGGATTGAAAGAATTAAAATTCTGTATTTATCACAATACTTCCCTCCTGAAATGGGAGCACCTTCGGCCAGAATCTTTGAATTATCACGCCGGTGGGTAAAAATCGGTGCGAAAGTCACAGTTATCACGGGCTTTCCTCATCATCCTACAGGTGTCATTCCATCTGAATATCGTGGTAAAATCTTTATGCGGGAATCTCGCGAGGGTATCTCAATTATTCGCACATTTGTTTATACAACACCAAATGAAGGCTTCTTTAAGCGGATTTTAAGTTATATGTCTTTTATGTTTTCCAGCGTCATTCAGGGTACCTATAAAAGTGGTAAGCAGGATATCATAATTGCCACAAGTCCGCAATTTTTTGTCGGTATCGCCGGGTATGTCATCAGCCGGCTGAAAAGAATTCCCTTTATTTTTGAAGTGAGAGATCTATGGCCGGAATCAATCATCCAACTCGGGTTGTTAAAAAATACATTTCTTATCAAAGTACTCGAGTCAATTGAAATGTTTCTTTATCGGAATGCCGATCATATTGTTGGGGTAGCTGATTCCACAGTTAAGATCTTAACCGTGCGGGGAATTCCTGCAGAAAAAATAAGTATCGTCAAGAATGGTGTGGATTTGCAATTGTTTGATTCCAGTATTGATGGATTGGAAGTGAAAAACAATATAGGCATGAAGGATAATTTTATTGTCTCGTATATAGGTACACATGGATTATCTCACGCACTTGACCGTGTTTTAGAAACAGCAAAAATATTACAAACACATCATAATATTCAGATAGTTTTTATCGGCGAAGGTGCAGAGAAAAGCAATCTCTTAAAACAGGCAGAAGATCTAAAACTACACAATGTCCGGTTCCTCAATCAAATATCAAAAGAAGAATTACCGTACTACTATGCAGCCAGTGATTTGGTTTTGGTTACCTTACGAAATCTTCCACTTTTTAGAAGCGTGATACCTTCAAAGATTTTTGAGATAATGGCCATGGCCAAACCAATCCTTATCAGTGTGGAAGGAGAGTCCTGCAAATTAGTCGTAGAAGAAGCCCGGGCAGGCCTGGCTGTAAAACCGGAAAATCCCGAGGATTTGGCCAGATATATTCTGCAGTTGAAAAGTAACCCGGA
>JABUBN010000604.1_pt1 | contig 10544 bp, 10 predicted proteins | sample 7240341 | NCBI WGS metagenome assembly JABUBN01 (sample SAMN07256345, study PRJNA390944) | subsurface metagenome | isolation source: Methane hydrate marine sediment | place: Pacific Ocean: Eastern North Pacific, ODP site | reverse complement strand
AATTTAGAATAATAGATGTAATTCTACTTTGGTGAAACTTATGACCGATCTCAAAAGATATTGGGTTTTCTGTCGAGTTTAGAGAAATATATTCATGAGTCCGCTGAACGGAGCATTTTCTTGAGAGATAAATTTACAAAATATTCTATTAATACTATTCTAAATCCTATATCGTTAGTTTATTTGGGCAATTATTTTAATTAATTATCAATCATTACAATGGATGTGGAAGAAAAATTACCTGTGGTAGATGTAACTGGGAGTCCTGAAGAAATAGGGACACAACATGGAAAATTATTGAAAAACAGAATAAACCGAGTAATTGAATTTTATAGTGATGTAACCAAGAAATTAGATGAAGATGGTCGTGAGAGTAATAGAAAGTATATTTTAAATTCAGCTAGAAATTTTAAAAATATAATTCATGCTTATAATTCAGATTATTCAATTGAAATTGAATCAATTGCAGAAGCATCAGATGTAGATCCTCTATGGATTTATGCAATTAATTCAAGAAGTGAAATTATGTCAAATATGGAGAATGGGAGTACTGAGTGCACTGCATTATACTTCAAAAATCCACGTGTTCTAGGTCAAAACTGGGATTGGGCTGCAGATTTTGAAGAATTAGCCTTTATTATGAGATTGACCAAACCAGATGGTCACAAAATAATTCAAGTAACTGAACCAGGGATGATTGGTAAAATTGGTTTTAATAATTCAGGTTTGGGGGTTTGTTTAAATTTCCTTCATGTAGACGAAGAATTAAACGGATTACCAATTCATATTATTCTTCGTGCCATGCTAGATAGTAAATCTATTGAAGAAGCCAAAAATTTAGCTAAGAATGTCGGTAAAGGTCGATCTGGGAATATATTGATTGGTGATAAAAACGGAAAATACCAGGATATTGAATTTGGAGGTAGTGAAGTCTATCTTTTAGACGTTGAAAATAATCATTTTGTTCATACTAACCATTTTTTGAAGAATGAAAAACTAAATTCAAAACCAGAATTATTACTTAGCTCATTTAATCGATACAAAATCGCAAGCAATTTGGCAAAAAGTTACCGAACCCAGTCATTAGAGCTTATGAAAAGTATATTATTGGATGATACTGATTCTGAATTACCAATATGTAGAAAATATATCCCTGGTAGAGTAATGGAAAAAGTTGGCACCGTATGCACAATTTTGATGGATTTGAACCAGGAAGTGATGCACATTACTAAAGGAAATCCTATTCACAATCCATTTACCAAAATCTCACTAAATTAAATAAATCCTTAAGCTTATCTTTGTATATCTATTTTTTTGATATAATAAAAAGATGAAATTTCGAAGAAATGCTTATAAATTTCACGTAAAAGGAAAAGAAAAGAATAATTAATTTTTTCTGTATTTTTTTTATATCTCCCTACTTTAATAGATTGGAATTATTCAAAGGAATTTTCATTGAAATCAGACTCTGAATTTACCTTTCCATTTAAAAAAAAAAAATGAAATTTCCTTTTGCATTAATACTTTCCCAAATTAACCATATACCATTTAGCCCACGTCAACACCAAAGAGGAAAAACAAACCAAATATTAAAGACGTCCAATGTTGGGAGAAAACAACGCCCATGGTCGCTAATGTGGGTTTTATCGTGAGGTCCTTGTTTCTATAAAGCTTTACGGCTGCCCAAATAATCCACACCGCTTGAATTGCCCACGTGAGAAATTTCATCACTGCTAACCAGCTATGAGCGACAGCCCAAGCATCAGGGAATCCTTGCGGATCCGTGGTCATCATGATTATTAAGCTATTTTCTGTAAGGTCGCTAATCGTGCCTATTATTCCAACTATGGCCATCCAGTATCCTACTTTTCTCCACCTTGAATCAACACCGAATTTTCGGGCCAAAAATAATGATAGACCAAAAAACATACAAATATGACAGAAATCGTAGACATCATCAGATATTTGGTAAAATACATAATACATTATTTGGTCCGTACTCATTTCAAGAAAATGCGACTTTATTACAGCTCCACTAAAGGAAAGTTGACTTTCCATGAAAGTCGCGGGATAATGTGATATAAAAGACAGGGCAATGATTATTGGATAGTTGACCAATAGGATGATGAAACCAAGATAGATCAGTCTTTTCGTTCTGACCGGTGATGGCCAATCATCAAGCTTATTTAAATGCATGCTAATCACTTGGTTTATATTCTTTTTCAACTGACATTTAAATCAAAAATTATTTTTAATTTTTATTCCTATTTGAAAATTTATTGGTTATAAAAGGATTAATATTGATTTTATATTTAATACTTACTTTTTTGTAAAGCTCAAACGAATCCCGTACACAAAGTTGTTATTTGCGGTATTACCCGAGAGGGTATTATCGTTGCATCTTTTATCATTTCGATAAAAAAAAAAAATTGGAGTTAAGTTTTAATTTAGGTTTAACTGATTCCCAATAAAAACCTTTATCCAAAAACAGCAGGTAAGCAATGCCATCGCGATTTCATTACTTAGGAAAAAAATGGAAAAGAGTTAAACAATTCCTTATTAACCATATCCAAATACTGGAAGATTTATAATAAAAAAAAATCATATATTCCCAATGGATTTTCTTAAAATCTAATCTAAACTCTTTATTTTATTTTGCAATAAGTTAGTTTCTTTTTTTCAAAGGAATTTTCATTGAAACCAGACTCTGAATTTACTTTTCATGAAATGTTGTTATGTATTTATCAATATTCATAGAAAAAATCATAAATAATCTAATATTTTGAACATTATAAAGAAATGAAGAGACATTTTGTTGTTATATTGTCTAAGAATTGATAGAAAAAATGAGTAATTCAGTTATTAAAATTGTTGATTTATTTTATAATCCAAAATCGGTTGCAGTAATTGGTGCTTCGAAGGTTCCTATGAAAGGTGGGAACCGTATAGTTAATAATCTACACTCAAATGGCTACAAAGGTCAGATTTATCCTGTTAATCCCAACTATAATGAAGAAGATGAACTATTTGGTTTCAAATTTAATAAATCTGTTTTAGATATTGAAGGGGAGGTAGATCTTGCCATTTTTTATGTAAACAATCGTATTGTAACTCATATTCTTAAAGACTGTGTCAAGAAAGGAATAAAAGCGGCCATAATACAAAGTGCTGGTTTTGAGGAAGTGGGGGTAGAAGGGTTAAAATTGAGGGATGAAATTGCAGCTATTACAGAAAATTTCTCCAAGTTACATATTATCGGTCCTAACTGTATGGGAATTAGTCGGTTCGATGGGGATTATGGTGATAAAAAAGGAGGTTTCTTCACTGGACAATTTACTCTAACGAATTATAAAAGAGGTAATGTTGCGATCATCACCCAAAGTGGTTTCTTGAATGGCGGAATAGCACCACTAATTTTTCATCAGTACCCAAATCTTGGATTTAGGTATATTGTTTCAATTGGAAACAAGATGGACTTGGGAGAAAATGAATTTTTAGAATATATATTAAAAGATGATACTGTGAACGTCATTGCAATATATTTAGAGTCATTTAAAGAACCTAGAAAATTCATCTCTTTATGTAGAAAAGCAAAACAATTACCCAAAAAAACTATTATCCTTGTAAAAGGTGGAAAAACAAGCCAAGGGATGAAAGCAGCTTCTAGTCACACAGGTGCTTTAGTTGAAAATGAAAAATTAATTGACGCTATTGTTAAGCAAGCAGGAGTTATTCAAGCAAATAACTTTTTTGAAATGTACCAATTTCTGAGAACGTTTTCTTTGATGTATAAATCTGGTAAAAAATTCCCTACAAAAGGAAATATCGCTCTTGTTGTTGGGAGTGGAGGTATGGGAACTGTAATGGGAGATACTGCTATGAAATATGGTTTAAAGTTCCCTGAATTTGGTGAGAATAGTTATAACATTCTTAAAAGTGTATTCCCTGACTGGATGCCTCCAAATCGATTTGCTCTCGTTGATTCATGGCCTACAATGGAAAAAGCAATGATGGATGCAGCCAAAAAAGCCAAAAGTACTGTTAAAAAGTCAACTGAAGAAACTGCTATAAATGAAAAAGAAAAAAATCCATTTCGTATGATGAGTTCTTTTGGAAATGTTATGCAAGTAATTCAAAAAGCCGTTTTAGAAGAACCTAAAATAGAAGGATTGTTTACATCGATACCAAGTGGTCCAAGAGGACGTGGAGGAACAATGGATTTTATGATACCGATGCTGGAACGCATAGCAAAATACCCAAAACCTGTTTTCTTTTATTCAGTGATGGAAAGTGAGGGATCTTTAGAAATGTTACGGTTATGTGGCAAGTATAATATTCCTTTTTTTACCAGAACAGAAGATGTTGCCAAGAATTTTGCGATTTTGGTTCAAGAAACAAAAAATAAAGAAAGATTTTCAAAAATAGTTGAATAATTTTAAATCTTGAAAAACGCTAAATTCATCATTGGAAAATAAGATTTAGGTTGAGTATTAATGAGTGAAGAAATTAAAATAGGAGGATTTTGTGACCCTCAGTTTGAAGAAGTAAAAAAAACATTTGTGTCCCATTTCAAAAAAGGTTGGGAGGATGGTGCATCATTTGCAGTTACAATGAACGGGAAATTTGCCGTAGATTTATGGGCAGGGTATGCTGATGAAGCCCACACAATACCCTGGGGAAAAGATACAATTGTATGTGTCTACTCAACAACGAAAGTAATGGCTGTGATTTGTGGATTAATCTTATCAGATAGGGGTTTACTGGATTTTGAAGCCCCCGTTTCTAAATATTGGCCAGAATTTGCCCAAAATGGAAAGGAAAAAATGCCAGTAAAATATATATTTGCTCATATGTCAGGTCTAGCGGGTATTGAGGAGGTAATTTCTGCAGAAGATTATTATGATTGGGGAAAAATAACAAAATTACTAGCAGAACAAAAACCATGGTGGGAACCAGGAACAAAAGCGGGTTACCATGCAATTACACATGGGTATCTAATCGGAGAATTAATCAGAAGGATTACCGGCAAGTCACTTGGAACTTTTTTTCGAGAAGAAATTACTGAACCTTTGAAATCCGATTTCCATATTGGTTTGTCAAAAAAAGATAATAATCGGGTAGCTGATTTAGTCGCAGACCCGCAGCAATCAGGAGGATCTTTCCTTAGAACATTTCAAAATATAGCTAATCTTGCTAATAAATCTAGTTTGGTTAAGGAAGAAATCCGAGATTGGGAAAAAAAATTTCAAATTAAAGCTGGCGGAGAAGATGTTTGCTATTTGAAAACACATAATAGTGAGTTGTTTTTTGAGGAAGGAAAAGTTGAAAATCCAGATGGCATATTTAGGACACCAAAGAACCGTTCTAATATGATATTCTTGTTATTTCCACATATAAAAGAAACTCCCGAATTTGAAACCCAGAATTTACAAATTGAGTGTAAACCAGAATATATTGACAAAATAAAACGAATTTTTAAATACTTTATAACTGATGCTATGAAAAAGGGGAGTATCGGTATTAAAATGTACTTGAATGCAATGTCTCTAAGAAAACGAACGTCAGATTGGGCTTGGAAATCAGCAGAGATACCAGCGGTGAATGGACATGGTAACGCTCGTTCTACAGCAAAAATAGGCTCCATAATCGCGTGCCAAGGAGAAGTGGATGGAATTAGGTTTTTATCAAAACATACATGTACAAACGTACTCATGGAAGAGCAATTTAAAGGAATTGATGTCGTAAACGGTGGATTGGAACGTTATGGTATGGGCTTAGGATTAAAAAGCGAGAGAAGGCAATTTCCGAATGACAAAGTGTGTAACTGGGGAGGAACAGGGGGTAGTAGAGTAATTATGGACCAAAAAAACAAAATATCATTTGCTTATGTTATGAACCGCTTGAGAGTTCAAAAACCCGAAGAGACTAAGAAAAATATTATGATTTCAGATACACGTGCCAATAATCTTGCCATAGCAGTCTATAAATCACTTGGTCAATTATAATTTTTATGTTTCTCCATATCTTTAATATTTTTTATGTTCCCATTCAAGTAAGCTATATAGATCAAGGAGAACATTTTTCAAAGTAATTTTCATTAAAATCAGACTCTGAATTTACCTTTCCAACCCAAATTCCTATGAAATTGGGACAAAATTTAAAAGGCTCGAACCAGGTCAATGTTCAATGCATAGTTTTATTGAGCATGTTCAGCCAGATGCTCAAGCAACAGATGGGTTATCGTTTCCGGCTCCATTTGAAGTGCGAAATTGCGCGCAACTTCGAGGATCTCGAATCGATACGGCCCCTCTACATAATGCGCATTGGCCTCAGCCGCCTCCCGGGAAACATTCCCTGCCTTTCGGGGCCAAATGTACAGAGTGGGCATGACAGCCGGTTTTAATGGTGGAATTTTAAGTGCCCGATACCAGTGAAAAACGGCCCGAAGCGCTTCTTCGCTGCTGAGCGCCTCACGATACGGGTCGGTCTCTTCGGCCGGCAATTCCATGCGTTTAAGGGCAGACTCAAAATTTTTCAATTCATTACCCTCTTTTCTGTAATTAGAAAAATAACTAAACCCTTGTCGTTGTTTATCCGCCGCCTCTGTCGCCATCACCTCAACAATTGCCATAGGATGTGGAATGTTGATGCAGGCCAGCGTCGCTACCCGCTGAGGATACTCTCCGGCAAGATGCCATGCGATCACAGATCCGATACTGGTACCCATAAGATGAAAGGGACGATCCGCCCATCCAAGCTGATCGGCAATTGCCAGGATATCTTCGACAAACTCATTTACAATATATGCCTCCACCCCTTCAGGTCGCGCACCCGGACAGTAACCTCTCAGATCAGGCGCAATAGCTCGGAACCCAACCTCAGCTAATTTCGGCAGCTGATGGTGCCACTCCCAGCTCGTTCGGGGCAAACCATGCAGTAACAGTAGCAACGGTCCCTCTTCCGGCCCATCTGACCAGGCATCAAACGTGAATCCACGAGCTTTGATTTGGATACGGTTCATATTCCTCCTTATGTAACATCATTTTTATAATATTTGAATGAACCCTAATGTTGCAAAAAACTTGAAATTGAAAGTATCTCAAAATAAGAAAAAATAAAATATAAAATCTATTTTAGAAATATATTTTTTTCACTAAATTTTCATCGAAATCAGACTCTGAATTTACCTTTCCATCCCATTATCATATTTATAATTATTTTTTAAATTATTACATTTATTTAGGCGGGAATTTAAATAATTATTAAGATTTTAGCTATTTAGTTCATTATTAGTAAAGGTGATTTTTCGTACCAATAACGCCACTTCACTACCCTATTGCTTGGGGACTCTCAAAAATCGATAAAAGACTGAATCTACCAGGATTAATTGTGGGTTCTTTTATACCTGATATCGAGGTACCGTTTCTGTTCCTTTTCTTCTCAGGGGTGCTTCCTGATCATTTTTTACTGCACAGTTTGATTGGAGCGGTTACTATAGGAACTATTATCTCGATATTTGTAACTGTATACCTATATCCAATTCTAACTTCTCTACTCTTTCATCTTGATAAAGTAAAGATAAAAGAGATATGTAGATTTTCACCAAGTTTAGCATTATCATGTATGCTTGGAAATTTATTCCACATCTTTTTAGATATCCCGATGCATCCATTCAATCCAGTACTATGGCCATTCGTTGATCCTTATAATATTGTTGGGATACTTGTACTAATCTTTACAAAGGAAGGGGATACAATCTTGGGATTTTTGTATGCTAGGATTATGGCAAATATTCTGATGACTACAATCATGGGAATACTACTTACAGTTATCATTGTTAAAAACAAGGAAAATCGGGGGGAACGGCTTTTAATTGGAAAATTCTATTCAAATAGTAAAACTTGATCTTAATTTGATCATTATATTTATTTTTAAAGGTATATTTGTCTTAGGTAATTTTAACAGGATAGTTAATGAATGAATTTGGAGTGTAAAATTAATATCACGAGAGAATAATCATTGAAATCAGATTCTGAATTTACCATATTATGTGTCTGATATAGTTATAAAAATTAAAAAGATTATAATCAAGATTTTCTTCAATTGCACCTAACGCAATCGAATCATTATAGTTTAAACCTTCTAAAACAAATTTCCATGCATAAGGCTGATTAGGGAATCGATTTTTCATCTTTCATATTTTTATCTTTTTTTTTCCTTTAAGACATAGATTCTAATAATCACTCTCATTTATTTTATCTTACTTTCAGGATAAAACACCTTCTTTTATGAATTACACGTTATTAACTTTAATATTTCCATTACCGTTCTGTAGCTTCTCGACTAATTCGAAGTTCGCTAATAGTTATAGCATATAAACTATATATTAATTTGTATCTATACTAAAATTAAAAAAAAAAAAAACTAAAAAAAAAGTGAAAAAAAAATGGAAGGAAAAGTAAGTACGGATATGAAATATTATGATTTTTTATACACCATTCAAAGTATCGCCCAACAATCACATGTGATTCAGAAAAAAGCCATAACTCAAGTTTACCAGAATTATGACATTTGCCGAATTAAAAGCAACATAGATCGGCAAATAGAGCATCTTGATGGTTTACTATCTAGATAAAAAATAAAACTATTAAAAATTAAAAAAAAAAGGTACAATAAAATCTGAATTTTAATTACCTTATTAATGAGATTGCTCTACCTTTTAAATAGAATGTTTAACTATATTGCAAAAATTCAATATTTAAAAGAGTAAAAATGTGATTTTAATTGCCAAAATGCCCATATTGTAAAGAAGAACTCGAATTAATACTCGAAATAAACCCAACACCTATCAATGACAAGTTTAAAAGTGATCTAATAAAAACTTACGAAAGTTTCATAGAAATTCAAGCTGAGGTTGTCCCATTTGGGGGAAAGTTGATAAAAAGAATGGCAAAATATAGTCTAAAATTTGTTGACCGTTATTTAGATCTAATTGGAGCCATACCTCTAATACTACAATCTTGTTCTAATTGCGATTCTGTAATAACATCCGAATCCTTGTTTGATTTAATGTCTTCACAAAGCTCAGGCTCATCATAAAAAAAAATCCAATTATCATTAATCATTGGAAATTTTCTTCTTTTTATTTATCTGTTTTTTCTCGACCTAGCTTTTCTGCTAAGATAAGGGTAGTTCCTAAACCTGCGAATATATCAAGCACTGTATCAGAGATAGTGCTTATATATATTTAGAATGAAAAATTTTTAAGATGTATTTAAAAATTCTTAAAAATAAAAAAAAATTATTTAATTTTCTGTTTTTTAAGATATACTAATGCTATAACACTGATGACCATGAAAATTAAGAAATAATTCCCAAAAGGAATTGCATCGTCACCACCAGTATCTAAGACAGCTCTCGATAGTATTATTCCGTCATCTTTTGACAATACTATAGTTAAAAAACCCTTAGTATTAAAGGTGAATTCCTCCGAAATTCCATCCGGATAGTTTGAAATAATTGTATTATCAATAATAGAATAGTTATAAACACCAAAAGCTTCAGCTACTAATGTTAAATTTATAGGTGTTGGTATTACAACTGGGCCCCCTATGTAATTTTCAAAGGCAAGATAATTTTGAGTTTGATTAGCAGCTATATATAATTCATTGTCCACCGAGGTAGACCATCCTAAGCTAGGGTTATATACTCTCATTGTACAATATACAATTAATGCATCTATAGTATTATGTACACCTTTCTCTATTGATTCAGATGTAAAAGTAAATTTCGCACCTTTAGCGTCAGAAGGATGAGTAAGTTCCCATGTATATGTTTTTCCAACATCAGCTGGAAAGGTTGTATCTCCTATAGTTGTAGCACTTGTCGCATTGTGACTAAAAAACGAGAAGAAGAATATGATAAACAAACCTATTATCACTTTTTTAACCTTTTTCAACTTTGACACCCCTAAATTCAATTTAATAAACAAAATAACATTTTTGGATTAGATTAAATATTAAATTTAGAATACTTTTTTCTAGTATTTAAAATTTAACATATTTGTTTAATATTAAATTGAAGTTTGATTTTTCGATGCAATATTTCTCTTGAACTAGATGGTTGGAATTGTTAGATTGGTTTGATTTTTATATTATAAATTTTTCTTTCGATACAATTTAATTGACTTATATTCTGCATCAAATTCTGGTTCTGTTAATAAAATCAACTCAAATCCTGCTTTACTTCGGAAATTTATATGAACTTTTTTATGAGGGGGCACCACAGGGGAGGGAGATGATGGGGAGAATGGAACAAGTGAGAAATGATATCTTTCTGTTTGTATTATTGAATGATAAGACAAAAAAGTAACAAGTATTATTTTAAATTAAATAATCCGAGAGCTTAGGGAAGAATTAAAAATAGAGATAGTGTTTATATATGTTTAGAATGAAAAATTTCTTAGATGCATTTAAAAATTCTTAAAAATAAAAAAAAAATTATTTAATTTTCTGCTTTTTAAGATACACTAATGCTATAACACT
>JABUBN010000603.1_pt1 | contig 10554 bp, 10 predicted proteins | sample 7240341 | NCBI WGS metagenome assembly JABUBN01 (sample SAMN07256345, study PRJNA390944) | subsurface metagenome | isolation source: Methane hydrate marine sediment | place: Pacific Ocean: Eastern North Pacific, ODP site | reverse complement strand
TATCTAAAGTCGGGAACTTTTTACGTGTTCACGCAACGATTAACTTTAAGTGTCCGTGTTGATAATTAATTGGGGGACAGCCTTAGTCAATAAATAAAACGTAATTGCTCAATATTTGGTAGTCCCCCTATTTAGTGCTGATGACGTTTGGAACAACAATGATTGTAAGCAATTTTTTTATGTAATTGCTCAATATTAAGTAGTAAAAGAAAATATAAAATCATTTCCTTAATATAGGTATATTGCTCTCTCCGCCATTCTCGATTTTTGGATTTTACCTTTTATTGTGCTGATACGCAAATTTTATATAAACTCAGACTCCGTACTTAAGAGGCGGTCTCACAATTCAAAATCTCAACAAAAAGGATAGAAGCACCAAAGCAAGCCCAACCATTAACACCTGCTTTTTTAGCCATACCTTCACCTGAAAAAGCGATGAAGCGAATAACGAAGCGAACATGAGTATGCCGAGCAAAGTTCATACTATCTATCCAGTTGGTGCAAACCCAACCCAAGGAAAGGTTAGCCACCAACTCATAACTGAACCTTGCATCCAGTCTGGTTGGTAACATGCTTGATGAAGCTAGGGGGAGTGGATATTGAGCTGCAACGCAAGTGAAGGGATTGAGCCCCGAAAGTCCCAATGAATGCAGCCTACATGAATGTTCCGAATATCGCTTCAAAACTTACCAATCCTTGATAAAATTTTGCGATTATTACCGGCCGATAACCCGTAATAATTCGCCCGTTTCTGCATCAAATAGCTTACAGAGACGTTTCTCCGAAGAATACCTGGTCAGGTACTCTTCCGCATCTTATAAACGGTCCAGAACCGACGCCTGCCCTGTTTGGCTGATTTGACAGTGTTTTTTTTTACTCCTCCTCATCCATCACCTTATATTCCGCATCCACTGGCCCCTGCTCTTTTTCCCCTTCCTTTGCCTTTGGACCCTCTCGTTGCTGATACTGTGCCCCGGCTTGTTGATACGCGCGCGTTGAAATCTCGTGGAATGCACGTGTCAAGTCTTCCATCTCAGCCCGCATCTTGTGGACGTCTTCACTCTTTATCGTCTCCTTCAATCGTTCTGTAATCGCATTAATCCGCGTCCGTTCGTCACTCGTGACCTTATCAGCTAAATCAGTGAGCGCCCTTTCGGTGGTATATACAAGATTCTCTGCTTGATTCTTCGTTTCCACGGTTTCACGACGCCTTTTATCTTCCTCTTCAAATCGCGTTGCCTCCTCAACCATCCGGTCTATCTCACTTTGGGATAGTTTGGTCGAAGCGGTGATGGTGATTGCCTGCTGCTTTCCCGTGCCCATGTCCCTGGCTGTGGCATTCAATATACCATTGGAATCTATGTCGAAGGTAACCTCGATCTGAGGCACGCCTCTTGGCGATGGCGGAATATCCATCAGATGGAACCGGCCAAGGGAAGTGTTATCGCGCGCAAATTCGCGCTCGCCTTGCAGGACGTTTATCTCGACACTCGTTTGATTATCCGCCGCGGTCGAAAATATTTCACCCTTCCGCGTGGGAATCGTGGTGTTCCTTTCGATTAATTTGGTGAATACGCCACCTAAAGTCTCAATGCCAAGCGAGAGTGGGGTGACGTCCAGCAGCAGCACGTCCTTCACTTCTCCCGTTAGCACACCTGCTTGTATTCCGGCACCCGTAGCCACGCATTCCATCGGGTCAACGCCACGCTCTCCTTTTACACCCACGAACTCCTCGACGAATTTCTGCACTATTGGCATCCTCGTCGGTCCACCGACGAATATGATTTTGGTGACGTCACGAGGTGAGAGTTTGGCATCCTTTAGTACCTGGTCTATTGACCCTTTGCATTTTTCTACTATTGGTCGCACGAGTTCCTCTACTTTTGCCCGCGTGAGTTTCATGACAAGGTGCTTCGGTCCCGAAGCGTCTGCGGTGATGAACGGTAGATTTATATCGGTCTCAAGCACGTTGGAAAGCTCTATCTTCGCTTTTTCACTCGCTTCCCGCAGCCTTTGCAACGCCATACTATCCTTTCTCACGTCTATTCCCGATTCCTTCTTGAACTCTTCCGCTACGTAATCCACGAGTGCGTTATCCATGTCCGTTCCACCCAACTGCGTATCGCCACTCGTGGATATGACCTCGAATACGCCCTCGCTGAACTCCATAGTCGTTACGTCTAGTGTGCCACCGCCGAAATCGAAGACCATAATCTTCTGCTCTTTTTCCGTTTTATCAATTCCATAAGCAAGCGCTGCGGCTGTGGGTTCGTTAATTATTCTGACGACTTCTAAACCTGCAATCGCACCTGCATCCTTCGTCGCAGTCCTCTGGTTGTCGTTGAAGTATGCCGGCACCGTTAAGACCGCCTTGTCAACTTTATCGCCTAAGAATGCTTCTGCATCACGTTTTATCTTTTGAAGAATGAAAGCGGTTATTTGTTGCGGCGTGTATTCCTTGCCCTGAACCTTCACCTTATAGTCCGTGCCCATCTTTCGCTTGATTGCCATCACCGTTCCTTCGGGATTGGACACCGCCTGTCTTCTCGCGGGTTCTCCAACCAGCATCTGCCCATCTTTCGTAAATGCCACATACGAGGGAAAGGCTTTGCCGCCAAGGCTCGTCCCCTCCGCGCTCGGGATTATCGTGGACTTACCACCTATCAGCGCAGCCGCAGCCGAATTGCTCGTTCCCACATCTATACCTATTGTTTTTGCCATCTTTTAACCAACCTCCAAATTTATTTATATTATCGCTTTTAATCCTTATAAATGTTTACTGGCTATGTCACTACTGGAGATGCGTCAGCATCCAGAGGATTTGTTCTTATAACAAGAGAGAACAGATACGGATAGTTATCCTTTAAGTGCATCATATAGGCTAACCATTCACGAATTAGCAGCGTGTAAGCACGCTTTATATCTCCCGCCAGGTGTTCGTAATCTGATTGGGGCAAACCCTCTAATGTATCCCTGGCTGCCAGTTCTTCAGACAGGTGAAATACTGCCAAAAGGAGGTCTGTAAAAGATTCGTGCTCAAGCAAATTTGGGTTTTCCATAAGACTCAACATAAAAAATTTTTTTCCTAAAAGAAAATCTCGCAAATCTTTCAGATTTCCCTTTTGGGTGTCAATTACCGGATCTACTCCACTGACAAAATCCATAGCTGCTCGAAAATGCTTTTCGGACCACTCGTTTGTTACAATCAGATGTTCGCTTATTTCTGCGGAATTGTTACTAAAACTGGCAAAATCTCTCAATAGCCTTGTCCCAACTTCGCTAAAAAAAGTTCCTATAATCATATTCAATTTATTCAACAAAGCACGTTTTTCCCTTTCTTTCAGCAAACGCTCTATGATTAATGTAACCAGCAGCACCTCAATGGGTACGAACGCCAGATCACCAACCATGTAGATAAAAATATGATGCGGGTCTCTGAAAATTGCATAGTGGATAATATAAACAAATACGGATAATATGATCAAAAACAAGGCTAATAACAACTTCCAGCTCAAGCGTTTCATTTTTTTGCTCTCTTTTGAATTATTTGGAACTTTGGTCTCTCGGAAGATCGGCATTTTTAGAAACCTTTACCTTCGCTGTCCTTATAACTTTCGAGCCCAGCATATAACATTTCTCAAGTTCCTCCAGAACTGTATCCTCCGGAAGACCGTCATCAATAACCGTCATTATCACTTCGTGCGTATATGGGTCGAACTTCTCGCCAACTGCTTTTATTTGTTTTAACCCTTCTTTACCAAGCACCGCCATCAAATCCTTATAGATCAACTCAATTCCTTCAACAAATGACGTTATGTCTTTACCCTGGTTCGCCGATGCAATGGCAATCCCGAGATTATCAATAATCGGCAATAGACCCTTTATCAACTCTTCCGTTGCGCACATCTCATACATTTCCCGCTCGCGGGCAACCATCTTTTTGTAGTTCTCAAAGTCTGCCTGGAGATATTTTAGCTGTGATAAATACTCCTCTGCTAACCTGGTCTCCTCTTCCAGTTCCTTCTTCAACGTCTCTACTTCCGTGTATGTAACAAACTCCTCAAATTCTTCCTTGCTTGCACCGCATACGGGACACACCCAATCATCCGGTATCTCTTCAAATGGCGTTCCGGGTTCTATCCCACCATCCGGGTCTCCTTCTTCCGGGTCATATATGTAGTCACAAACCGTGCATCTGTATTTTTTCATGTTCATATCACATCCTTTACATTCTTCTTTTATGATTAATTTCTTTTGTTTATTACGATTTTTTTAAAAATGATAAAATTAAGAGTGGTTATAGGATATTTCAGCATCTCAGAAATGGAATGGTTAAAAAAAACGAAAAATTTAAATGACCGTAATAATTATGGAGGAGTGAAATCTAAAATATACAACGGTGTACACCAAATGACAAATCAAGAGCTAAAGACGCTGCCGAGTATTTCGATAATAGAAGATATTATGGAGGGCATGGTAGATGTTGTTGGAACTTCTGATATGGAAGGCAGAATAACCCAAATCAACAATGCAGTAGAGGCCTGGGGCTATAAAAAAGAAGATTTGATTGGAAAAACCGTTTCGGAATTCATTGCTATGCGTTCTTTACCAAAACTCGGGGATGAAAGAAAGAGAACTTTGGAAATGGGAGCAGTGAGGAATTTGGAACTCATCGGGCTTAGGAAAGCTGGAAGTGAATTCCCCGTTCTGGTTAATGTGACGCTACTGAGAGACAGTGAGGGCAAACCAGGAGGACGTATTTTTGCAGTTCGGGACATCACCGAGCGCAAGCAGGCGGAGGGGGCACTACAGGAGCGTGAGAAACAATATCGCGCCATCTTTAATGCTGCGATGGATTCATTTCTTATCTGCGATTCCGGCGGCAACGTTGTAGAGGTAAATCCTCAAGCGTGTAAAACGTATGGTTATTCCTATGAGGAGTTTATGAAACTCTCAAGCAAGGAGGTAGTACACCCAGATTATTATCCTCTTTTTGAACAATTCCTGCGAGACGTTCAGACGACAGGTGAATTTCACGCAGAATCAGTAGATGTCCGTAAGGATGGGAGTCCAATGAATATCGAAGTTAGAGGAAGAATGTTTGATTATAAGAGTAAACCACATTTATTGGCTGTTGTGAGAGACATCACCGAGCGCAAGAAGACGGAGGAAAAACTAAAGTTATTTTCGCATTCTGTTGAGAGTTCGGTTGATGGTATAGCCATGGGTAATCTCGAGGGCAGGATCACCTATGTGAATGAAGCATTTGTTAGAATGTTTGGCTATTCAAAAGAAGAGTTAATAGGGAACGAGATTGCTTTCATCTACCCCGAGGATCAGATACCGGAATTAGAAGAGGCACTTAAAGCAACGATGAAAGGCGGTTGGGTAGGAGAGTTGGTTGGCAAGAGAAAAAATGGTGAACTTTTTCCAATGGCAATATCCGCCTCAACAGTACTGGATGATAAAGGGGAAATTATTGCACATATGGCGAGCCACCAGGACATCACTGAGCGCAAGCGGGTGGAGAAGGAAATAAGAAAATTAAGTTCTGCTGTTGAACAGTCGATTGACGGCATAGCGGTAGGTGACATAGAACTAAATCTAACGTATGTGAACGATGCTTTTGCCAGGATGCACGGTTATTCGTCTGAAGAAATGATTGGAATGAAAGTTGGGGATTTACATACTGAGGAACAGATAGATGAATACGGGAGGTGTATTAATCAGATAAAAACACAGGGTTCATGGATGGGTGAAATAGGGCATGTAAAAAAAGACGGAACACCATTTCCCACATATATGTACTTTACTTTATTGAAAGGCGATGACGGAGAGCCCACCGGAATTCTGGCAGTTGCGAGAGACATCACCGAGCGCAAGCGGGTGGAGGCGGAATTATTAAAAAAAGGTGTGGAACTGCAGCACCAAGTCATCGAGCGCAAGCGAGTGGAGGAGGTGTTGGAAATAACTGAGCGAAAATGCCGGGACATTGCTGAATTCTTACCAGACCTGCTTTCTATACTTCCGAAACTATGGAGTCACGAACTAACCTAAACATCAAACTATTTTTTGTTAATTTTATTTACGAACATGCCACCTCAGCAAAACACCCTCGTCCATCTTATCCGCACTTAAAAGCGCCAGCTTTACCCTCGCATCGTCCTTAACAAACCCTTTGCCATCCACGAGCGTCGGTGCGTCTCCGCCACCTATTATTATGTTGCCAACGTATATGTATATTTCGTCAACGAGCTTTTGCGAGACCAAAGACCAGTTAAGCGTTGCACCACCTTCCACCATCAATCTGCTCACACCTCGCTGCCATAATAAATATAGAAGATGCTTTAAGTCCACTTCCTCCATGCCGCAGACTAAAATCCCCGCTTTTTCTCCCAGTCTCCCCATGTCTTCTATAATCGCCTGCTCAGAAACCGCAATTATTCGCTTACCTTCGCCTTTGTTCAGTATCGCTGCATCAACAGGCGTTCTCGCCTTACTGTCCACCACTATTCGCAACGGATTTTCATCTTTTCCCGCTCTCTTCCTTTCTTCCCGCCTTTTTTCTGATTTTACAGTTAAAGACGGGTTATCAGCTAAAACAGTGCCTACACCAACCATTATTGCATCGCATTCTGCCTTCAGTGAATCAACCCTGTCAAAATCTTCCTTGCCGCTTATTATCGTCTGTTTCCTCTCCACCGATGATATTTTACCATCCGCACTCATTGCGGCATTTATAAAGACAAAAGGTTTAGGGCTTTCCATACTTATTATATTTATACCTGTTGGGTACAATAAAAATTGTATTTGATTTCCTCTTTATAACCACAAGATTACACAGATTTCCACGAGAAATTGTGAAGATAGAAGAAGTCAGGGAACAGAAATTCTGATTTCTGGTCTTGTGTTACTCTTGTAAAATCTCGTGGTTTTTTACTCTACGGCCCTCCACGTGACTTCAACGTCATCGGGTCTGTAATTTGGCTTAACTTCGGATTTCTCTATCGGCGTTGTGTCACCGCTTTTGAGCATTAGCAGTCCAAGATAAGCAATCATTGCGCCATTATCCTTCAAATATTTAGTTTCGGGAACGTAAAATCGTGCTTCCCGGTCGCGGCACATCGTTTGCAGCATCTGCCGTAATCTCCGGTTCGCTCCTACGCCGCCTGCTAACAACATATCCTCCTTACAGCAATGAGCCATTGCGCGCTCTGTTACCTCGGTGAGCATGGCAAATGCAGTCTCCTGAAAGGAATAACAAATATCCGCCTTTTCTTCTGGATGTAAATCAAAAGCGTCCTTAGCAGCAGTGGTGAGCCCGGAAAAGGATAAATCCATTCCCTTCACTACATACGGCATATAAACATATTTAGTGCCTTTAGAAGCCAACTCCTCTATCTTCGGACCCCCCGGATGGCTCAGTCCGAGGTAGCGAGCGAACTTGTCCAGAGCGTTTCCTATTCCTATATCCAGCGTTTCTCCTAAGATGCGATACCTGCCGGAGCGGTATGCCAATACCTGCGAGTTTGCTCCACTCACGTATAACACCACAGGGTCTTTCGTTCCACATCGCCATCTTCCAACTTCTATATGTGCGATGCAATGATTAACGCCGATTAGAGGTATTTTTAAAGAAATAGAGAGCGCTCTTGCTGCCGTTGCTACGGTTCTGAGGCACGGACCCATGCCCGGACCCTGCGAGAATGCAATTGCGTCTATTTCCTCTAAAGAAAAGCCTTCTCCTTCTGCGCCTCTTAAAGCTTGTGAGACCACGCTTTTTAGCTCGGATGCGTGATGCTGCGCCGCTTCTCTCGGATGGATACCGCCATGCAAAGGCTTATATGTTGATTCTGCTTCGTATATCACCATCTCTTCGCTGACCACCGCAGCGCTGAGGTTCCATGCGGTTCCTTCGAGTCCTAAGATAATTGTCATAAAACCTTTTCTTAAAAAGAAAAGCTTTACCAAAAGAACCTTTATTTCTTTTTTAGCACAGTTTTTCTTTTATAATATAAAGAAAAAGTGTTAAGAAAGGAAGTGATAGTGGACACGAATGCACTGCTCATACCAGGCGAATTTGGCGTTGATATATTTTACGAGCTGGAGATGCTTGGATATGAGCATATAATCGTGCCGAAGAAGGTTTTGAATGAGTTAAACAAGCTCAAGCAAAGACCGGATTTGAAAGGCAAAGAAAAGAGAGCGGCAAAGATTGGTTATTCTTTAGTGCTCAAGTATGTGCATGCCTCTGCGTCCAGACAAATGCCAGGTAAGCACTTACAGGGCTTGCGGGGTCGTGGGGCAGAGCCCCACAGGTGCAAGGTAACGATAAATGAAGAAGAAGGAGGAGGAGAAGGAGAAATTGATACCGATGAGTGGATTGCGGAGTTAGCGTTAAAGAAGAAAGCAGCAGTGCTCACAAACGATGAGAAGCTGAGGAGGCAATTATCGAAGGCAGGAATAGCAACGGTGTATTTGAGAGGTAAGAACAGGTTGGAGGAAAACGGGTAATATGAAACTTTTCCGTAAACTTATATCATTGGAAGACGCATTAAAAATAGCTTTATCTAATGCAAAGAGGACAGAAATAGAAGAAATCGTGTTTGACGATGCTTTGAACCGTGTTTTAGCAGAAGACGTTTGCTCATCCATAGATAGCCCTCCTTTTGACCGTGCGGCGATGGACGGGTATGCGATTAGGGGTGAGGACTCGTTCGGTGCATCTCCAAATAATCCGGTGTTTTTAAGGAAGCGGAGCAGGAAAGGAGGAGAAAAAGAAAATGAAATTGGGAACGGAAATTTTATCACGGCTTTCTCCCCCAAAATCAAGCGTAGTTTTTCGTATTCTACCCAGTTCATCCAGACTATCCTCCACACCTTCCCAACCCGTAACGCCTAAATGATGCTTGTACAGCGCCAGAACCAGATATGCAAGATAGCAGATAAAAATATAAACGTCAATGTTCCCTTCCTCAAAATGCCTTACCGGCTGCAGATCTAACCAGTTTTTGAAGCAATCGAATATCTTTTCAATGACGTCTTTACCAAAATACGTAGAAATGATCTCCGCCGCACTTTTCTCAAAATTCGTTGTGAAAATCAAGCATTTGCCATCTCGAAGCCTTGCTGCTTTTCGATTTTCGTCGTGAGGCGTTACGGTTATTTTTTTCCCGTCGTTGTTTATCCTAAAATAATCAGAAACTCCGCGGATTGCCGCTCTTATCTCCTTCTCCAGGCCTTTTAGAGTTTCGTTACCTGTCAGCGAAGACAATGTCTCCGCGACTTTTATCTCCACGACACCAATTTTTTTCAATCGTGCCGTGCGTTCTACCTCAAGATCGCTGTGATTGAAGCAAATAATTGCCCTGCCGGGAATGCCAAACAGCGATGTAACGATGTCTTCGTAATAGATTAGACCGGAGGGGCGCATTAACTCATTTTCTTCGGATATGTCGTGCGCTACAAGCTCTTTAGCCTCCTTGGACGTTAAAGGGACGCCACCAATTATTTTCAGATTATCTCCATGTAGCTTTATTAAATTATTCCTTGACGCCATCCCACGATCCAGGATTATCGCATCAATGCTGAGGCCTACCCGTTTAACATCTGTAATAAGTTGTTCTACCGTCCTCACATCCGTTATATTTCCCTCATACGTTCTGAAAAGGACTGGCAAACCTTTGTTCTTTGTTGCGACCAATCCGATGTTTATCTGGGGTAAGCTGTTATCATCCCGGTTGTATCCGAGTCGCGCTTTAGGCAATTTTGTCGAATAAAAATACGTGGAGGTGATGTCATAGATCAATGTAGACGATTCTGTCTCAAGATGCTTTATTTTGTTGAACAGCTCAACGCACACGTCCACGATACCTTCGGGGCCTATCTTACTGCCGGTCTTCATAACCGCACCAAGATTGCCGGAGTTTAGTTTCTCGGGAGTGATGCCGATGAGTTCTTCCAATTCTGTGTCCCGATACCACCTGGAAAACTTGTTGAGCGTTTCTCTGTCAATTATATGGTTGATTGCAAGCGATGCAAACACTTCGCCAACGGGAAGACCTCTCCTTGGAATCAATCCGTTTAATAGCTCGATAAGTCCGTATTGTTTGAATAAATCGTAAAGGATTGCTATGTCACCGTATCGTACCGATTTTGTGACCTCAAACTCTTTAAAGCGTTTTTTCGGAGGGATTATCTGCTTTTCGCCATTTATTGTCTCTTCTATACCTAAATAGCGGGTATTGCGGTGTTTTACTTTGCCTGTACTATCCCTGTAGTTCTCCCGCTCATACACATATACACGCGACCCTCGCCTTATTCTTGTTTTTGCCATGTAGCCTATATATGGACTACAAGTATATATAGCTTTTGACTGGTTATGGCCGAGTAAAACTCCTTAGATTCTGTGTCATTATAGATACGTGATATTGTAGTCTATAAAACTCGTAATGTCAGGTTATAAAGTGTACGCCCAATCGCTTGAGCATCCTCACGATCGGAACCGCATAGAATCCCCTGTCGAGGTAAACTCTTCTAATCTTCACTTTTTTC
>JABUBN010000602.1_pt1 | contig 10558 bp, 7 predicted proteins | sample 7240341 | NCBI WGS metagenome assembly JABUBN01 (sample SAMN07256345, study PRJNA390944) | subsurface metagenome | isolation source: Methane hydrate marine sediment | place: Pacific Ocean: Eastern North Pacific, ODP site | reverse complement strand
ATATAGTTTCAGGAGTTTACTTTTATCGTCTTCAGGTAGGTGCGTTTACACAAACGAGAAACTGTTTGATCTTGAAGTAGCAATACAAGTGAAATAAACGGGAATACAGTTTCCCCTTTGCCGATCTATTCCGGTTATAGTAAAGAGAACGGAAGGAAAAACAAGGTACTGTTTTGATTTAGGTATTCGATTTATTAGATGAGGTGTAATATGTCAGAGATATTTCCTGATAAATAGTAAGAACTGAATCCCTTGTTACAGTGGGGATATTCTTTTAAAGAGGTTAAACTCTCTCCACTTCTTATATGATAGATGTCATAAATACCTGTGTTCCCTCCTGTATGACAGCCTATATGACCAAAACCTTGTTGATCAACTTTAAAAGAAGGAAAAAAGTAATCTCCACCGATAACAGACGATACCTGCCAGCTGCCACCTGCTTCTTTATGGGAATAGAAGATGTTGCCAGTATACATGTTACCACTAATCTCCATCCACCCTATGTGAGGAGATCCATATTCATCTACATCAATGGAAGGAACCACGGCACTATAACTTAAAGAAGCCAGTTCAAATGGCTGCCAACCTTGACCTTCGGGTTGATAAAAATAATATACCCTTCCAGGAAAGCCCCACCCGTCATTACCGCTAATAGCCAAATGCAGGTCACCACCCGCTTCTATAACCAATGCACAAGAAAAATCATTAGCATTACCACTCATCATAATCTCATAACTCCAATTACTTCCTCCGGGCGAGTCATTCCAGGCATGGTGAATGTGATAGTTTCCATAGGTTCCACCCCGATAAACTATATGAGCTACTCCTTGAGGCGAGACAGCAATGTTAGGAGAGGCACCGGTTCCATATGGGCCCAAATTACTTCCTACTAAAGTCTGAATGTCCCAATTAACGCTGTCACCCAGAGCATACGCAATCTTATATTCTCCGCTACCAGGGTCATCAGTTATCCAAGCTAAATGTATAAGTCCCAAACTATCTATAGCAATTGTGGGAGAACAATCCAATTGAGAATTAGAGGTTATCTGCTGTCTTTGCCATATTGCTTCTGACTGATAAGCCAGATAAATTTCTGAGTTCTGCTCAAAAAAAAATAAAGGGATGATCAGAAATGGGTGATACTGCTAAACCTGGTGAAAAAGATGCTTGAGTCGAATCATCCACTTCTTGAGGAGACAACCAAACTCCACCTGGATTATTTGTCGCATAAAAAATACGCCAACCGCCACCATCTCGTATCTGTTTCCATGCTAAATGGACACAATCGACAGAGTCTAAATCTAAAGATTGAAGTTCTGTCTCCTTCCGAATCTGTGTATTGGTTATGGTATCAATAACAGCATTTTCCCATTGAGCCCAAACTGGAGAAGCTGCTATTAAAACCACAATGAAAATAGTACTACTCCTCAATAATTTCATGTTATGAACACTATTAATCATTTTGGCACCTCCAAATAAATTGGATATACTTCCATTTTGAAGTAATGTCTGCATTTTCTTCTAAATTACCAAAGTCATCATTCATTACTTTATTCTATCCACCTACACTGTTATGTCAAGAATATCCTCTTTATCTCTTTAAAGATTTATTTTCAAGCATTATATGGGGCACCATAATGATTATAAATTCAGCAGCAATAGCCAAGTTATAAATAGAACCTGTGAAAACTGCTAAACCAATAAGAGCTGTCCAAAAACCATAATACTCTGGATTTTTAATGTATTTATACAAAGATTTTTTAACAACCAGGACATTTTCTTCAAAGAAATTGAGACAAAATGATCTTTTTAACCCTAACAATACAAATGCCCATGAAGAAAAAAATATGCCAGAAATTAACATAATTAATCCTATGTATTTTAAGACGATGTTATTATGAAATAGTGGATGTCCCTCAAATTGTAAAATAACAATCAAGCAAAATGTAATCACCCAAAAAAATCCAACAAAAATCATGTGAATATTAAAAGCGTTTTTACCAAACCATTTAGTTAATATTCTGCCTTTTAATTGAAGCATTAAATTTATAAACTCACCAAAAACGGATAAGAAAACAAATATTATAGTTAAAATAAATATTCTGTTCATAACTTTATACTGCGTCCTCCACTCAGTTTGGAGGCATGACGGATTCAGTTTGTGTTATAAATGTACAAAATTTCAAACCTGACCCTACTGTATCCACCCGTCTGCTGTAAGAAATTCATTCGATAAGGACCAATCCATAAAAATTAAACTTACAATTCCTAGTTTTCAATACCTCTATCGGAAACCCATGAGCTCTAACAGTACTATAGACATCGATTCCGCAAGCTTCCATTGATGGTCTTGCTTCAGTAGGGTGCCTACAGAATTTTGGACATTTTTCACAAAGGAAACAAGGCCCTGCGCTCATACTAAACGCTTTGTAATATCCATCAAAAAAAAATTCCTCCTCTATTTTAAAAACTATTTTGCTTACATTAATCATTTCATCCACATGGACCAGAAGTGCATAATTATAATATGTTAGTATTCTTCTTGTTTGTTCTGGTGTAGGCGTATAGGGAGGACACATTAAACCATGTCCATACCCACTACATCCAAACTGGCATTTCATCCGAACCCATTCAGCAGTAACTATACTCTTGGTGGGTATGATCTTTGCATCCTTCACTCTCAATTCCTTTGCTCTTGTTACGTATTTAGCATACTTTTTCATTTTTCCCACTTTTTTATCCCTCATGTCGTACTTACCTATGTAATTTTATCTACCTCTGTAAGAGCCCGTTACTGCTCACCCACAGGAATATGAAAACCGCATTTTTCAAATTGCTTTAGCAAATCTTTTGGTGAAGCAAACCATTGCCCCCACTTTCGAGAAATGTGTTCTGTCCATGCATAATTATCAAAGGTAAATGTTTCTTTGCGATTTCCTTCTAAAGGAATCTTCAAATTCGCCTTACGGTAGTAATTTTGATCACGATAACCATCATCCATTTGCTTCATAGCTTTACTAAGCACCTCCTCACTGAACTCAGGATATTTATCTTCAAATAGAACGAACTCAATAGGATATCGCGGCCGGGGCGGTGGATTTTCTGCTGGATGTCCCATAACTAATTGCACTAACGGAAATACCCGTTTAGGCAATTTATACTCTTTAATAATTTCCTCGGCTCTATAAGGGGTATCACCCAAAAAGCAGCTTCCTAATCCCAAACTTTCCGCCGCAATCACCATATTCTCTGCCATAAAGGATGCATCTTGAATTCCAAAGAGCAACAACGAGAGATCATTGGCCACCAACTGCCAATTTCTTTTAGACATAACTAGTTCCAGTTTATGAAAATCTACGCAAATCGTAAATAATAACGAAGCGCCGAAAGGAATTTTTTCTCTATTACGCGATAGTAACAGACTATAAAGTTGAGAGGCAAATGGTGCTTGTTGTCCTGCCCGAACAATAGATGCTACTACCTCATTTGTTGGCGATTCCTTTTTATAGCGACGAATCGATTTGCGGTCAAGCATGGCTTGAATTATTGGATTATTCATTATAATACCTCCTCCTCGTAAACCACCAACCATCACAAAATTCTACCCACGTTCGCTGTAAAGTCAATCCTCAATAAAGAGTGGTGGATTAAATATTTGCTAAAATTGTAGTTGTCAAGTGTCAAGCTGTAAGTATCGTCGAAGATATCGCTATAGTCTCGAGTCTAACGAAGTTAGAGAGAGGAAGTAATGAGATGAAGTATTGAGATGATTTGACAACATTAAGCCCAGAATTTCAACCTAACCCCAGAAGCTCTTTCTATCTTGAGGGATCAAGAACTCTGCCAATGAACAAAATACTTCCCGAATGATTATCACGAATCATAAAAATAAAAGGATGGTCTGCACGGAATACTGCGGGCGGAGTAGGTTCTACTACAGACGTAAATTCCATCATCACCGCTGTAGCGGCAGCTGCCTCAGTACCCTCTTCTGAAACATCCACGAATGCTTTATGAATCACTCTACTGATAAATAAGTCTTTTTCTCCGGTCATTCCTGAAAAATCAGCATCTCCAGAAAAAGCAATGGGCATACCCATATCAGCAAGCGCTGATCTCAACTGAAATTCACATGTCATGGTGAATTTAGGAAAGAATACTGTGACCTGCCGCCATGCCAAAGCATTCATCCACTCCTGAAACCTATCTGTATTAACAGAGTTTTCCAATTCAGTTAAACCATCCTTTTTTACAGGTAACAAGATAACTATAGACAAATCATCACCCTTATAAGGAACATCAAGAACCTGTAACTCATCGCTCTCAAAATATTTAAACCTATCTTCTTGATTCATCATTGGGACATTCACTGTGGTTTCAGGCGTAATATAGAAAGGATTCTCCTGTGTCAGTTCTTCTTCGAACTGCCTTTCCCATTCACCTTTAAAATAAATCGCATTTGTCAAAACAAGACGAGTAAGGGGAGTAATCATGCCGGGTTTAATCAACTTCTGTATTCTGTCATTTGTCTTTTGCTCAACCCAAATGTTTATCTTCTTACGCGCAGCCTCACTGTCTTTCGCAAAATCAACATGATTAAAGCCCGCATCATAATGCTCCTCAGTCAGTTCAAGAAAATCCTTAAGAAAATTAGAACCGGTCTGAAGCCACAGTGCATTTGCGATATCTAACTCAATACCCTCTTTAACATAATCTTTAAGCTGTGTTTCTAAAGCAGAAAATGCTGAATGAAGACGCCTCTGTTCCAAAGTGAAATGCAATACTTGAGCCATTTGTTTTTCGGTATTCTCGCGAGCTCCGGCAAAAGTCATGGCAAGCGCAGTAGAAATGCTGTATGGCGACAAAAAAAGATTGCCTTCTTGAGTCTTCAGTTGTGCATACAGATCTATAGCAAAAGCATTATTTCCTTTAACAAGTGTTTGTAAATCAGAGTTTTCCTGAGCGATTACAGCGCTCTTCGGCAAAATAATTAGTGTTCCGAGTATTATCAATATAAAAACAGAGTTTTTTTTATTGATGCACATAATTTCCTCCTTTTTATTAATTGAAAATATTTATCAATCTATAATGAGTTTATTTGTAATTTTAACTCTGTCAATAGGATATTGCAGAATCCTTTATTTCAATTACATGCTTACCGCGTAAAGCAAGATTTTCCACTAACATCTAGTACCGTTTCAAATTATTAATGTTCGATTTTCCAATTCCGTAGTGGTCGAGCTTGCTCGACTAACAATGCAGACCAAAGCCTGCCACTACAGTCTTCTGAGGTTCGTGCAAAACTAAAACACGAACTATTTGAAACGGCACTAGTGTGGTGCGTCATAAATAACTTGACATTTAATTATTTGTTTAGTATAATGCTTATGAATGAATATATCAGAACAAATCATACTTACTCCAAAAGAAGAAGCAGCCATCAACCGTTGGGCACAAGGAAAAAGTTTTCCATTACGCCTGGTTCAAAGAGCGCAGATTATTCAATTGGCGGCCAAGGGGATATTCAATCACGATATCGCCAAACATTTGGATATTTCCCGTCCAACAGTTCAGTTGTGGCGGGAACGTTTTTTAGCTTTCAGGTTATCCGGTCTAGAAAAAGATGCTCCTCGCCCTGGACGTATTCCAAAGATCTCTCACAAAAAAGTTACTGCTATTGTCAACGCCACACTGCATACAACTCCCCCAAATGCAACTCACTGGAGCACTCGCAGTATGGCCAAAGCACAGGGAGTAAGCGAAGCCAGCGTCAGACGTATCTGGAAACGTTACAATCTAAAACCTCATCTGATAAAAACTTTCAAACTCAGCCGCGACAAACGGTTTCTGGAGAAACTTTACGATATTGTAGGTCTTTATCTGAATCCTCCAGACAAAACAATAGTCTTTTGTGTAGACGAAAAAAGTCAGATCCAGGCGCTCGAGCGCACACAACCATTACTTCCTCTGCGACCCGGTATTCCTGCAAGACAAACTCACGATTATATGCGTCACGGCACAACGACATTATTTGCAGCCTTAAACATGCTCGATGGCACTGTGATTGGAAGTTGCATGCCACGCCACAGACATCAAGAATTCATCAGGTTCCTGCAGCTCATCAACACAAAAACTCCACCCGAATTGGATCTCCATTTGATTGTCGACAACTATGGGACACACAAACATTCCCGGGTGAAATCCTGGATTCAGCAGCATCCTCGGTTCCATCTCCACTTTACTCCGACTTCCAGTTCATGGCTGAACATGGTGGAACGATGGTTTTCCGAGATCACATCAAAAAGAATCCGTCGCGGCTCGTTCAAGAATGTAAAAGAGCTGATTATGGCTATTAAACAATACATAGAATCTCATAATCAAAACCCAAAAGTTTTCGTTTGGACAGCTTCAGTTGAAAGTATTATGAGAAAAATATCCAAATGTAAAGATCTGTTAGACGCACCACACTAGTTTACTTAACGATTACGAGTTTCCCAACTTTGTTCTGCCAGGGTGATTCAAGAGAGTAGAAATAAACTCCAGCATTTAGTTTTGAAGTCCATGTGATTTCGTGAGTACCTGCCGAAAGTCTGCTCATTATTGGTGTGTCAATCAATCTTCCAGATACATCGTAAATGCGCAGGGTAATTACACCATCATTTGGGAGCGCTAAATTAAAGATTGGTTTTTCCCGGGCAGGATTGCTATTTAAACCAAAGGAGAAGAATTTAGGTGTTGATGCAATTTCAAAAATTCCAGTAGAATTTGCGATAAACCAGAAATAATTTGTTGGTGCTCCGGTTGGATCGGTTACAACATTTCCCGGATCAGCATTATCAATTGCCTCGATATAATACCGCACTGTATCATCAGGATTTGCAACAGGAGGTATTGAATCCAAATACCAGTCAGGTGAACCTGCTTGATACATTGTTGTTGAAATCCAATCAGGGTCTTCGTTCCTTTTATAATAGAGAATCACTGAATCCACATCTGATAGATTGTCTGTAACCTTGGTTCTGATTTCAAATGGACCCGCATATGAAGTATCAATCCAGACAGTTGTAGATTCAATAACAGGTGGTGTTATATCAACACCAAAACTGTCAGGCTGAGCATAGGCTCCCTGATTACCTGCCAGGTCGTATGCCTTGACGCGCCAGTAATAGAAGTTTTCACTTAAAGAAATAGTGGTCGATGTTGATGTTAGGGTGTCTATAACCAGTGGTGAGGTAAAGGTAGTTGTGGTGTCGACCTGGAGGATATAGCAAATGGGTGCGTCCAAATTCTGCGGAAGGGTTCCTTTGTCAATGATTGCGGTTTTCTTCTCTTTCTTGCCAGGAGATGAGCGTTTTGTTATATCTTTGGATTCCGTGGATAATTTTTCATGTTTTTTGCGTTTGCTGATAGCTATTACAGTTGTCCATTCAAAATCTACAAGGATATCGCTAAAATAGACACCATTTATTGGCGAAATAAGCGCAGGAACTGAAGGTGACTGCGTATCAACCTCAAATTGCCAGGTCGTCGAGAATGTGCCTTCGTTGTTTGCAATATCTACCGCCTTTACGTGCCAGAAATAAGTAGTATCAGAAAGGACTGTTGTGAATGTCGTGTCAACCAGGGTTGTTTCAACCAACCCCTGTGTGAAACTGCTGTTCAGGGCATATTGGAGAACATAACGGTCTATACCACTAACATTGTCATTTGCCTCATGCCAGATGAAATTCACAGTACTGTTATTTGGATAACTACTATCAGCTGGTGAAATCAGATTCACAATAGAAGGCGGGGTTGTATCAATAACAACTGTCCATGTCTCATTAGATTGTCGTGAGTTATTGGCACTATCATATGCAACTACATACCAGTCATTATAGCCTTCATCCAGGTCATAATCTGCGGTCCATGTTGTATCAGTGCCTGTATGTCTTAAAGTTCCTTGTATATAGATTCTGTAATCCTTAAGCCCACTTCCTGCATCAACTGTTGATTCCCAGGTAAAGGTTGGTCTTGGCATAGAGAAGAGTGTAGAATCTAATGGAGAAATAAGGCTGAATGGTTCAGGAGGTACAGTTTCTACATCTGCAAGATTGCCAATCTCCCAATCGAGTAATGATGGGTCATTCGGTGCTTCAGTACTGATTCGATGAAACAAGCCGACCAATCGTAGTGTATTATAGGCCAGGGTGTCTAAATTGGAAAGGTTTATATTATCAAGAGCTAATGGAGTGTAGAATCCAGAAGAATTACCCGGTAAATCACTATCAGGCACTAATTGCCAGGCGCCATTATAAAACTCGATTTGTAAGCCGATTGAATCCTGGGCATCTGCTTTATGCCAGAATGCATAACCCCAATGCTGGCGTGAATAGGTAGTGGATAAATCATTAAAATTGGTTCCTACACCTCTTAATGTTCCCTGGTCATTAGATAAGGAGTATGAATAGCTTACAATCACATTATCACAGGCACAACCCCAACCCCAGTGCGCTGAAGATGTCTCATCGTGATACATCCATTCGAACTGGACAGAATCTGCCGGCATATAGGAAGTCAAATCGATTGTTGCAGTTCCACTGGAACTTGATGTATAGGTTGCAATGGTATTCCAACCACCCCAGGTTCCACTGAAGAATCGTGCTTTTACTTCATATGTCTCACCACTCTGATAAACTCGAAAACCATAACCATATTGAATCTCAAGATTCTCAGTAATAGCAGGGATATAAACTGAGGGAGATATTAACTCTTCATTGTAATTAATGGCTCCACTGCCTGCATCATCATCATCATAATAAGCATAACTTGTACCGTAATTGGGTGGGGTATAAGAACCCATGGTACTCGTTGTGCCGACAGTCCATTCAACACCATCACTATTACCATCGATTACTGTCCAGCCTGCAGGGATACCTCCTGACTCAAAATGCTCTTCAAGAATTGTGTCGACAATTGTCTGACCGGTTGGAACAAGAATTACACTATCGCCCTGAATGAGTGTTCCATTAAAAGTATTGAAGTCAAACTGAGCAGATGTGGTTTGGAACCAAGAACAGGTATTTGCTGGTAGAACTATACCTATGGTGAGTGATTTTTTAATTGTGTATACTGTCCAGATACTAGAGCCACCCGGGTCAGTACATTTTACTTTCACCAGTAGGTTTCTGCATCAGGAAGTGGTGCTGGAATCGTGAAATTGACGACTGTACCGCTTGCATAGAGTGATGTCGTTGAACTTTCAGGACTGGCAAAATTCGGATCAGTATCCCATAAAATTCTATATTGAAGATTATCATTCTGTGGATCATTAGAATAGAAACACAGGATAGGTTGAGTATCAGGCAGCCGTGCAAAGTCAAGTGGGCTGATAATCGTTGGTGTATCCGGCATACCAGCATCAAAGACAATTGCATTGCCCTGATAAGGATAATGATTCTTTGCTGTAGCAGTTACCCACATCGTATCATTAGATATACTTGCCGTAACAGTGATTGTTGCGATACCTGAAGCATTGGTAAAGCCGGTTCCGTATAAACCCGTGTCTGTATTACCCATTAAGCAAACCAACGCATTAGGAATAGGAGTGACATTATCATCTTCCCTGACAGTGACTGTGAAATCATTTATTCCCATTGGAACAGTACTATTATGTGTTACTTTCATTGAATCTGGACCATCAGTCAATATCGGCATTTCCGGATCACCTAACAGATTTAACTCATAAATGCACCAACGTGTCATATCATACTGCTGTCCTGAATCTGCATAATAGACCCAGGCATCCTTTGCTGTATGATGAACCTGTCCCAGAATATGCATACCTTCAGTAAACAGTTTGGCATAAAAAGTCGTATCAATACGCTCTGAAGGTCCGGGTACATAGTTACCGCCAACAAGTGCACCCCAGCCATATCGCGAATTCATGATCGCAGAAAGCAGACCACCGCCAACCCGATTGACCAGATGCTCGGCAAAACAATCTCCGCCCGGGGTAAGATCCCAACCACCACACATACACGCAATACTGTTCGCAATACCTACTTTATCACCATTGATCAAACCATCCGCATCACTCGAAGTTAAATACGGTGAACCCATATAGATTCCATTTTGATCACCATGACCTTCCCAATGACCGAGGTTATAACCAACATTCATCGTATCGATCATACCCTGATGCGATAATGTACCATTTCTTTCGTACATCTTGCTCACCCGCCAATCACCCGGAGCCATCCGGGCAATAGAATCCTGCATGGGCCGCTCTTCATAGCTCGACCATAATATCGCAGTAGGTAACATTAACCTTTTAATATAGTCGGTCGGCGGATTCTTTTCATAGGTAAGCACCTTGTACACAAAATTCTGCGCCATTGATACATTATACACTGAAGCACGACCCACATACACATCAGCATACATGTCAACACTGTCACCCAGCTGACCATAAATATGATTACCATTGAAATCCCAATCACCATCCAAATCCGAATAATATAGATCACTCGGTAAGGAATCATTATCAGGACCTCCCGCATTCGTATACCATGCTTTA
>JABUBN010000601.1_pt1 | contig 10559 bp, 8 predicted proteins | sample 7240341 | NCBI WGS metagenome assembly JABUBN01 (sample SAMN07256345, study PRJNA390944) | subsurface metagenome | isolation source: Methane hydrate marine sediment | place: Pacific Ocean: Eastern North Pacific, ODP site | reverse complement strand
GATGTATACTAAATTAGGTCGTAAAATGGCTAAAAGGAGACACCGTTTTCTAAATCTTTACTTAAAACAATTTTTTAAAGAGTGGAAAGGAAAAATGTAACGAAAGGTGCCAGGCACTTTTCGTTACATTTTGTTAAAATAGGAGGCAAGCATGTACCAGGATTTTGAAGGAACACTAATTATTTTAGTAAGACACGGAGAATGTGAAGGAAATATTAAGGGGATGTTTAGAGGAAGGGCAGATTTCCCCTTAAATACGAGGGGTCTTATTCAAGCTCGGGATTTAGCCCGGGAATTAAAAAATTTTCCTGTTAAATATATTTATTCTAGTCCTCTTGTCCGAGCCAGACAGACCGCAGAGGCTATCGGGGAACAATGTGAGGTAGAGGTTAAAGTAGAAGAAGGATTTAATAATGTCGAATTGGGGAGCTGGGAAGGGCGTTTTATGAAAGATATTGCTGAGCAATATCCTGATGAATGGGAGCTTTGGGTGAATAATCCGGAAAAACTTAAGGTAAAAGATATGGAGACTCTTTATGATGTCCAAAAAAGAGCTAAGGCCTGTCTGGATAACTTAGTTTCTAAACATGATGGAGAGACTTTAGCAGTAGTTTCCCACCGCGCAGTACTTAAACCGCTTATTGCCGCTTGCTTGAATATTGCCTCACCCTATTTTTGGAAAATTCATTTGGATACCGCATCCTACAGCCTTCTTTCTTATAAAAACGGTAGAGGATATTGTCTGATACAATCGAATCAAAATAAACATTTAAAAGAATATGTTACCGAGTGGGTATAAAAAAGAAAAATGAAAATTAACCAGAAAAAACAAATATCAAAAAAATACAAAACCTTTATCGGGTATTTAGAAGGAACAATATCAATCATCCTGAATACCCTCCTTTTTGGCTTGAAATACTGGGTAGGAATCAGGACTTTTTCTATAGCTATAATTGCCGATGCCTGGCATACCTTATCTGATTCACTTACTTCCCTGGTGGTGATTATAGGTTTCAAGGTTTCATCCAGACCTGCTGATAAAAAACACCCCTATGGTCACGGTCAGGCAGAGATAATTAGTTCTGTTATTATAGGCACCATGTTAGCAATAGTAGGTTTTAATTTTTTAATTGCCTCGATTCAGAGATTTATAAATCATCAATCAGCCGTTTACGGAAATTTAGCCGTAATAGTATTTATAATTTCCGTAATAGTAAAAGAGGGATTAGCTCAATTTTCTATACGTGCCGGGAAAAAAATTAATTCTCAGTCACTTATTGCCGATGGCTGGCACCATAGAAGTGATGCCCTGGTATCTCTTATGGTTTTAGTCGGAATCTTTATGGGAGAATATTTCTGGTGGGTGGACAGCATTATGGGCATTATAGTATCTTTGGTTATCTTTTATACCACCTACATCATTTTAAAAGAATCAATCAGTTCCTTAATCGGTGAAGAACCATCCGAGGATTTTGAAGCAGAGATTAGAAAAATTGTAACTAATAGTGTATCTCGTGATGTTAAATTACATCACTTCCATTCTCACAAATATGGCGACAATAGAGAATTAACCTTTCATATCAGATTACCAGCAGATATAAGATTAGAAGATGCCCACAGGATTACAGAAAAATTAGAAAAGAAGATAAGAGAAGAAATGAATATTGAGACTACTATCCATGCAGAGCCAATTATAATAAGAGGGAACAAGAAGCAACTAAAATAGATCTATGCTCAGTTATGTAGAATAAAGAAGATTTGTTGATTGTTAAAAATGATGCAGAGAATTGTTTTCTAATAAGAAAGGGAGTAATGTATGGAAAAAAATTTTTATGAAATTGACGAAAACATCTATCAGAAATTTGACCAAAAAAATGATATGTTTTGCCGTTATCTGTGGGATAAAGACCTGGAAACTTACCAAAATAATTTTGCGGATGATATGCTAAATAATATAAAAGAAAATAATGAAGGTTACACCCATTTCGATTACGCCTTTTCTAAGGCTTCCTGGACAGTTTATAATCGATTTCCTTTTACCTTTTCCTGGGAAGGTGATACCTCTTTTGAAGAAGATTGGTATGGTTATAAATTAAGGGAACAAAAATATCAGATTAAAGACCTGGCAGAATTTACCGTCAAGGTAAAAAAAGTAGCTAAATTTTATGGAGCTTCTCTGGTGGGAATAGCTAAACTTGATGAAAAATGGATATACCAAAAGGCTGCTAAAAGGTCTGCCCGGAAATTTTTAGGTTCTTATCCTATTCATTTTCCGGAGAATATTGACAAGGTTATCGTTATGGCGGTAGAAATGGACCCCCAAGGACTATCTACTACTCCTACTTTACCTGCCTGTGCTGCTACCGGATTAGGATATTCCAAGATGGCTTTTATTATTTCCTGTTTAGGGGAGTTTATAAGAAATTTAGGCTACCAGGCCATTCAATGTGGAAATGATACAGCTCTAAGTATTCCTCTCGCTGTTGATGCCGGTCTGGGTGCGTTAGGGCGAAATGGTTTACTGGTTACTCCGGAATATGGTTCGGGGGTTAGGATTTGCAAGATTTTTACTGATTTACCTTTAGTTCTTGATGGCCCAAACGTTAATTTTATCTCTAAACTTTCTGATTTCTGTAAAAGATGTTTTCAATGTGCCGAAATTTGCGAAACTAAAGCAATTTCTTTTAAATCGGAACTGGATTTTAGAGGAGAAACCATTTCCAATAATCCGGGTGTAAAAAAATATTATATCAACCCCGAAAAATGTTTTGAGTTCTGGGCAGAAAACACCAGCGATTGTTCCAAATGTATTACCATCTGTCCATTTTTCAATATTACAAAACCCCTCGCTATAGATAAATTCTGGAAAGAATAACTTTCCCTATTGATAAATAAGTCTTTTAAACAAAATTTAGCATACATATTAAAGAAGTTATTTTATCTATGAAATATTTAAAAATGTAGATATTACTATTTAAATATCTGGAAAGGAAGAAATAGAAAATGTGGAAAGAATTTAAAAAATTTGCCATGCGGGGAAATGTAATTGATATGGCTGTTGGAATTGTTATTGGAACAACCTTTGGGGTAATTGTAAAATCGCTTGTCTCTGATGTCATCATGCCTCCCATTGGTATGATATTAGGCAAAGTGGATTTTGCCAATCTTTTTATAATTCTGAAAGAGGGCAAGATTGCCGGACCGTATGCTTCTTTAACCAGCGCTCAGGAAGCCGGAGCAGTTACCGTAAACTATGGTGTATTTGCGAATACAATTGTTAATTTCATCATAGTTGCCTTTGCCCTGTTTCTTATCATTCGAGTAATTAATAAAATAAAAGCTCAAGAAGAAATTCAGCCCCCGGAACCAACCACTAAAGATTGCCCATATTGCCTGTCTCATATTCCAATTAAAGCAACACGCTGCCCACATTGTACTTCTAAACTAGTTACAGCCTGAAGATAGCTATATTTGCGAGCTCTAAAAATTTATATTTAAAAAAGAGAGTTTTTAAAAGTTTTGTAGAATATTATTAAAGATGCAAGATATTATGGGTTATGTTATAAAACCCGGAAAGGAACTGATTTTGAAGTTAAAGTATAGGATAATTGTTTTTTTATCATCCTTTTTGATATGCCTTTCTCTTTTAATCGGTGTAGACGGTGCCGGCACAGGTATTCAGGAAGAGATAAATCAGTTCCTGGGATTTTCGGGAGTACTGATAAAAGACTTAAACACTCAGGTAGTACTATTTTCCTATAATGAAGATAAACTTTTTACTCCGGCATCTCTTACTAAAATATTTATTCTGCTGGCAGCTCTGGAAATCTTTGATGAGGAGCAGCATGCTTATCCGACTTCCTTCTACTTTTCCAGCACTGCTCCCGGAGAGATAAACGGAGACCTGTATATAGTAGGCAGCGGAGACCCCACTCAAACCCCGGAAGTTATCAGAAAGATAGCAGATGATCTGATGCAAAAATTCAATATCAAGTATATCTCCGGAGATATTGTATTGGATAATTCAAAGTTCTTGCCCGAAGAGTTTCTAGGAAGAGGATGGATGTGGGATGATAAAAACCCCCTGATCGGAGCATTAACTGTCGCGGGTTATAAAGTCAAGGAAAAACAAAATTCTTATCTTAATACTATGCCTCTTCTCTGGGGAAAGATTTTTTCTCAGGAGCTATCCAAAAAAGGAGTAAAAATAGACGGGAGTATCCGGATTGGAAAGACCAAGGAGAATCTACAGGTAAAGTATATTTATTATTCTGATACCATGGATGAAATACTGGCTTATATGATGAAAAAGAGTGATAATCAGAGTGCTGAAAACATTTTTCGTACCCTGGCTCCGGAGGATAATCCTGAGGGGGTATCCACCACTATTGCTCGGGCTATTGCCTCTTTAGAAGAAATTATTGATACAGCCCTGGGTTTAAAATGGGGAAAGGATTATATCCTTGTGGACGGATGCGGGCTCTCTGAATATAATCTTACGACCCCCGCTCATCTGGTCAAAGCAATTACTTATCTTTACCAGAAATACGATTTTGAGATATTGGATTATTTTGCCAACACCAAAGAGAAGGGGACTTTAAAAGAACGTCTGCCTTTTCAGGTATGGGGCAAGACCGGCACTTTATCCTCGACCTCAGCACTGGCTGGATTATTAGAGACCAGAAATAAGAGATGGGTAGTCTTTTGTCTTATGGAAAATAATTTTATATTTATAGAAGAAGAAAATGACCCCAAAATATTTGAAAACAGAATAATAGAATACATCTATGAAAATTTATAGCACCACGGCGTAAATGAAAAAAATAGGGTTATATATTTTTATAAATTGCAGCACCACGGCGTGCCGTGGTGAATGTGCTTGATTAAGATAAAGCGTGAACATATATATAATCGACAAAGATTACTCATAAAAAAGAGGATTTTTTGAGATAATGTAGAATACTAATATAATAAGGGGCAAATATTTGAGAACTATTTATATTATAAAAATCATGTTTTTTTGAATACTTATATAAAAAATAATAAATATCGATTTTTATGGGGGTGTAATTTTAAAAATGAAAGACGAGAAAAAGACAAAAGACCAGCTTATTAAAGAATTTAAAAAAATGCGCGAAAAGGTTGCCGGTTTAGAAGAAGTAAAACTTGAGTATAACCAGGTGGATAAAAAACTTAAGCAAACTTATAAAAAATTACAAAAATTTATTGAAGGTACTGCCTATATTATTATGAAAGTAGTTGAAACAAGGGACCCCTACTCTATAGGTCACCAACAAAGAGTCTCTAAACTTGCAACTGTCATAGCCCGGGAGATGAAACTTCCTCAGGATAAGATTGAGGGAATCAGGATTGCTTCCTTGGTTCATGATATTGGAAAGGTTAATTTACCCACTGAAATTATAAGTAAGCCCGGTAAATTAATTGAAGTAGAATTTAATTTAATTAAAAATTATCCCAAGGTAGGTTATGATATCTTAAAAAAAGTAGATTTTCCCTGGCCTATTGCCGAAATTGTCCTTCAGCATCAGGAAAAGATAGATGGTTCAGGTTATCCGAGAGGATTAAAAGGTGATGAAATTTGTATAGAGGCAAAAATATTAGGGGTAGCAAATGTGGTGGAAGCGATGTCTTCTTATAAGTCCTACCGGCCGGCTCTTAGTATTGATGAAGCTTTAGCAGAAATTTCTAAAAACAAAAATATTCTTTTCGACCCGAAAGTAGTAGATATTTGCCTTAAACTTTTTAAGGAAAAGGGTTTTAAATTTTAAAGACAGAAGCAACATAGCAGCAATGTAGAGTACTGTCTTAATTTGTGATTTGTAGCACTATGGCGTGCCGTGGTGAAAGAGAAGATAAGAAGAAAGAGCAAAAAAAGAATATTAAAGCGATTGTAATAAAATGTCCAATATCAAAAGCTGACCTCAATCGGATAGCTGCCCGGATTGTGGCGGCAAGTTGGAAAAATTAGAAAAAGTTGAAGGATGGAAAATAAATAAGGGGAATATTAAAAAAATTATAGAATGTAAATAATAGTAATACTATTTATACCCTAATTTATCTTATGAACTCTAACAGGAGGTGGATAGGATGAAAGATGAGAATAAGACAAAGGCAGAATTAATAAAAGAATTAAAAACTTTAAGGAAAGAACGAGGAAAAAGTGCATTAAAGAATACCACCGAGCGCAAGCAGGCGGAACAAGAATTGTCAAAGGAAAGAACCCTGTTTAAGGCCATCATTGATAAGATTCCGATATTGCTCACCCACTATGACCCCGACACCAATATGCTGTATCTAAATAAGGAGTTTGAAAAAATAGTTGGCTGGAAAACCGAAGAAGTTAAAGATATCGACCTGATGGATAAGGTATATCCCGACCCGGATTACCGCAAACAAGCCATGGAGTACATGCAAAAAGCCAGTACGGAATGGCGCGAATTTCAGGTTCAGTCCAAATCCGGAAAAATAATTAATTCAGAATGGTCAAACATTCGCCTGGATGATGGGACCCAGGTAGGTATCGGGATAGACATCACTGAACGCAAGCAGGCCGAAGAAAACTTACGTAAAAGCCAACAAAAATTTGCCAGCCTATTTAGAGGTGCTCCCCAGGCCTTAGTCTATGCAGACGAAAAAAGTAATATCTTAGATGTAAACCCCCGCTTCACCGAGCTTTTCGGTTATACCTTAGAAGAGGTTAAAGGTAGAAATATTAATGATGGGATGATTCATCCTCCTGACAAGATAGAAGAAGGAAAAAAAATAGACAAGATAGCCTTATCTAAAGGATATATTAACTATGAGACCATTAGAAAGAAGAAAGATGGAACTTTATTTCCAGTGGCTATATCTGGTTCTAACATTAGAATTAATGGTAAAGTAAAGGGAATGTTAGGAACATTTATAGATATCACCAAACATAAACAAGACGAGGAAGTTTTAAAACAATCCGAGGAGAAACTAAAATCAATTCTCAATACTATGTCTGACTACTGTTATATCAGAGATAAGGATTTTAAAATTGAATTTATGAACAAATCTATGATAGAGAAGTTTGGTAATCAGATCGGCAAAATCTGCTATAAGACCCTTTTTAATAGAAAATCCCCCTGTCCCTGGGATAAATTTAAGGAAATCCAAAAAGGCGAAACAGTAAAATGGGAATACTATTTCCCCGAATGGGGAGGTACCTTTGAAATGATAGATTCTCCTATTAAGAATAAAGATGGAATAATCTTAAAGCTGGGAATAGCGAGAGATATTTCCGAATATAAGCAGACAGAAAGAGAACTCACCTACCTGGCTACTCATGATATCCTCACCGGCTTTCCCAACCGAACCTTATTTGATGACCGACTTACTCTGGCTATAGCACAAGCTAAGCGAAACAAAAAGAAATTAGCGATAATGTTATTTGATCTGGATAGATTCAAAGAGGTAAATGATACAATGGGTCATATGGCAGGGGATCAGTTATTAAAGGAAGTCAGTAAACGGATGAAAAACCTTCTCCGTAAGGGTGATACCATAGCCCGCATGGGAGGAGATGAATTCCTACTCTTACTTCCGGAGATTTCTCAGATAAAAGATGCCACTAAAATTGCCCGGAAGATTATCGATTCCTTCAAGAGTACCTTTAAAATAGACCACCAAAAAATCCATATTACCACCAGTATAGGGATTGTAATTTATCCCGAGGATGGTGAAGATAGTGAGACCCTGATAAAAAATGCTGATATCGCTATGTATCAGGCTAAAGAACAGGGAAGGAATAATTATAAGCTATATAAAAAGCTCATATAAATTAAGGGGCGATTCTGTAATTCAAAATAATCTAAAACGAAATCAAGAACAATCTTTTTATAGAGTAAGGATTGATTTATCAAGCCTGTATTAGATTGCCTTTAAACCCGTATGTGTTAATTATTAGAGAGTTTAATAAATAAAAATTTCTTGCTTCTTTATTAGGAGACAAACGAGATGAAAAACGAAAATAAAACTAAAGAACAACTTATCCAGAAATTAGTAAAGATGAGGAAAAAGATTACTGATTTGGAAGAGATAACAATTGAGGGAAAGCGGGTTAAGACGGAATTAAAAGAATCTGAAAAAAAATATAGAGATTTAATTGAAGAAACCCTATGTTCCCGTAAGACAGGCGTCTCGCCCCTACAGTTATAATTACATCATAAATAATTTTTCATGTACCAAGTTTTTCCTTTACTTTTCCTTTACCTCATTTGAGATTAGGCGAAATAAAAAAAATCCAGATAACACAACGGTTATCTGGATTTTTATCAAGATAAAAATATTATTTTTTAAAAAATTGAAGCAAAATTTATCTTAAATGAGATAAAAAAGTCAAAAAAATTAATTTATTTTTAATTTATCTTCTTCTAAATTCAACATTATTCCTCTTCGGGAGATTACTTTAAAAATCTCTTTGACCTTTTCTTTTTTCTTTCTGTTTTTTCTTCCCCCGATCTTGTTCTACCACTCTTCTTCCTCTTCTTCCTCCTCCCCCTCCTTCTCCTTCTTCTTCCTTCCTCATTTCCTCCTCTTTTTCCTCTTTTATCCTCTCCTGAATTCTCTTTACCAATCTCCCGGGTAGTACCTTGTTCAGCTCCTTCTCCCCAATTTCTTTCAAACAATCCTCATCCCCATATCCCTCTTTCACCAATCCTCTAATATAAGACCGGGTCAAACCGGGAATATGCAATCGCGCCAAGCTTAAACCTTCTTCTTCCACACCTTCAACCAACCGTTCGGATAAACGCCTTATCTTCTTTAAATCTTCTCCCCGCTCTTTTTTCCAACCCGCCTCTTCGGCAACCGACGCCAGGCTATCCGCCAGCCAGGAAAATCCTTCTCCTAAATGCTTTACCGCACCACGATAAAGACTATACTCCTGCTCAATGCCTCTTATCTCTCTGCTTCCAATCCAATCATATAACAATAAGCTTTTTTTGAAAGCAAGATAATCTTCTATACCGGTTTTTCCTTTTTGCAAACCATGCTCTCCCCGGTAAATCTCTTTCCCTTCTTCTCCCAAATCAAAGACCAGGCCAAGCAGCTTGTTACGGTAGACTTCCTGCCAGTCAGTATAACGATATTTCCCTTTCTTATAACCCTTTCGGTAAAATTGAGGGTAGGGTATGGGAAGGGCTTTTCCGTCTTCACTTAAGCCCAGGGTTAAAATAATTTCCAGCGGACTTATTTCTCCTTTAATGCTTCCGGTAAGCCAGGATAAAAAATAAAGATAAGTATCCACCTTAATCCCTTTGGCAATGATAAGGGTGCCGGCATCAGCCGCAGAAAATGCACCCTTATCATTTTCTATAATCAATCGGTTTTCCTTTAATCGAGTCAAGGAATCACCAATTTTTTCCCTGCTTCTTTTTTTGTCAATAACGAATTGCCAGTATCCGCGATTTCCCTCCAGCAATGAAACCTTAGATGCCCCTCCAGCCAAACTACCTTCATTAATACAAATCATAATGGCATCCATACTATCTTTCCCGTTGACAATCAGCCGAAGTAAAAGTGTGGTTAAATCCTTTTCTCTCTTTTTAGGCCCAACTTCCCTATCCCCACCACTATCCAAATCGCCCATTTCCGGATAGGGAATAATCTCTTCTGCTGCCTTTCCCTTGTCCCGCCTCTCCCCAATATAATCTGCAACGTGATTCTTTTCCTCCACATCCCGCAGGAAATTAAAATAGAGATTTTTATAAATGCTTTCAGAGAGCAGGGAATGGGCTAAAAAAATGACCCTGCCGAATTCTTCCTTTTTCTCGCTATTTAATCTCCTGGCTCTTCCGCCCATATTCTCTATATCGGTAAAACTCAGGCTGGCAACCCGGGCATCCTGATAATCCTCGTTTACACTTTCTATTTTATCCATAGAGAGAATCACATTTTTAAAAGGAAGATTAATCCCCATGGCCAAAGTGGTTGTCGCACAGATAATCTTTATGTCTCCGCTTTGTAAATAATTTTCCACCAAATTTCTTTCTTCCCAGGAAAGGTCTGAATTATGGTAGGCAATGCCCTCCTCCAAAAGAGAAAGCAGGTTATCCCTGCTTAAAGTCTCTTCCATATGCTTTAAATCCTCTATGGCTTTTTCTGCCGGAGAGCCTTCCAGTTTATCTGCCAGCCACTGTGCCCATCTTTTGCATTCTGCCCTGGTAGGGAAAAAGAGCAGGGTAGGTTCATTATTTTCTGCAAAATATCTGACGGTTTCCAGAATGTAATCTTCCCGGCAATTATCCCGGACAGTCAGCGGATGAAAAAAGACTTCTTCCCCGACATTCTTTTCATTATGCGTGATATATTTAAAAATGCCCTCTCTGACAATTCCTTTACGCAGCTCTACCGGACGCAGGTAAGAGGTAAGCACCCGACAGGGAAACCACTCCAAAAAACCCTCTTGATTATCTAAAAATGCCGAAAGAGAAATGATCTTAATCTTTTGCTCCTGTTTTTGCAGACGAACCAGTATCTCCTCTAAAAGGGGACCTCTACCCGGGTCATTGATA
>JABUBN010000600.1_pt1 | contig 10562 bp, 11 predicted proteins | sample 7240341 | NCBI WGS metagenome assembly JABUBN01 (sample SAMN07256345, study PRJNA390944) | subsurface metagenome | isolation source: Methane hydrate marine sediment | place: Pacific Ocean: Eastern North Pacific, ODP site | reverse complement strand
GACAAAAAGAAAGGTTACTTGTAAATAACAATAAATTAAAAAGAGGTGTAAAAAATTATGGTTAGAAAAAGTGAACGGTCTGCGGAGTCTTATACTGGCAATACTGCAGAGGCACGAAAAATGCAGAGGTCCAATCTGATGCCGGGCGGTAAAGAGGAGAGAAGAAAGATCCGGGGGGCGAGATATGATTGCTGGTGGGAACTGTCTACTCTTAGGGATAAGCAGTCTATTCTTAAAACGTATAAGAACGACAGGGCTTCTAAAGATGTGCCTAAAGAGGAATTAAAAAGCGTAGACTATCTTAATAATTGGTGGAGAGATCTTTCTCTTGAAAGTAAAGTATCTATCTATAAAAAGAGAATATCCGGGCTTACCAAGGAAGCAAGAGCAGAGATTTTTAAGGATATGGAAGAATGTTTAAAAGCGAAATTAAGAAAAGGGATATAAGACAGAGATAAATCCTAATAAACTATCTTGATATGGGGGTACATAATGGAGCATAGCTCTTGAAGTTTACAGGAGGAGGTCGTGAATATGCTAGCACAGTTGGAGAAAGATTCTAACCAGGGAGATCTTTGCCTTAAAAATGAAGATCCTTTTGAGGTACTATTTAAAAAAGCGGTAGATGGAATCAGTAGAAGATATAGAGCAGGCACTATTGAATATATCAGAGAGCACCATAGGCCCCTTTATGAGCATACCGAGCAGGCTGAAGACCGACTTAATGAAGTTTGGAAAGCAGGGCTTAAAGGGGAGGCCACACTTGAAGAATTCAGGGGAACCTTAATAAAGTGGTATTCACTTCATACCAAGGGAATCGAAATCTATGAAGATCTAACCAGGAGAGACAGATAAAAACAAACTAAATAGTAATAAATTATTACAAGTGATCAGGTGGATATATGGGGGTTGTATCGCAGGAAGAAAATCACTCTATACAGGAAAGCCTTTATTTATAGCCAGAAACCTAAGGGATTTGATATAAGTAGTTTAAATGTATCTACTTGCTTTTAATTTATGAATGGAGAGAAGCTCCCGGTAGTTTTCATACTCTCCTTACGCAGGCGTAATAAGAAGTAAATTGAACAGCTTAAATAATTATCCAAGAGAATAAAAGGGGATAGAAACAATTATCCGATAACCGGGATTTGAGTAAAAGCTCAAGAAAGCTCAAAGCAATCATTTCGTATATTAACAGATCATAACGGATAAATCGGTTGAAATCCGATAGCAGGTTGCGATAATAACGCAAAAGATCGCAAAAATAAATGTCCAATAATAATGGAGACTTAATGGGAAACAAGATTATTAAAAGAGATGAAAAATGAACGTTAATAACGTAGAAAAACGTGAAAAAGCTGACCGATAAATCGATAAAAATCGATAGATAAATGCCCGTTAATAACGGGAAAGTAACGGTAAAAGTTTAAGATAAAAATTAGAATATTTCAAAAAGATCAAGATACTGCAGGGTCTTGCATAATCTTTATGTTAGAGAATCTAACCGCTTTATCGGTTAATAACGGATAAAAACGGATAAAAGTTTGCGATAAATCGCAGAGAATCGCAAAAATAGGGTCAGATAAATCAGAGAATATCAGAGAAGTTTAGACCGATTGAATGGTGATAAGTGGTTGCAATTTCTCATTTAAACGAGGTTAAACGAAAGATTAAAGATGACCAATCCCTAATGATTTCGGCAATTTTTGGAGAAATTTATTTATGGGAAGGTATTATTACTCTAAAAAAGATACTGTAAATAGCTATAAAAGCATATCGATAAAATTTCTAAAACAACACAAACAGTTGGTAGGTTATTGTTCAGCGGGTATAAGTTGGACCAGAGGCGGAGAGAAAACTGGGAGCGTTAGCTATTATGTTGATATAATGAATCCAGGAGATGAGCATATACGTTTTAAATATACCACTACGATACGAGCTACCGGAGAAAAAATAGACCAGGATTATAAAGTAAGACTTGGTCCAACAAAATGTAATTACGGTGGACAAAGGTGGTGGTTTATCTGTAAAAATTGTCAAAGAAGGGTAGGGGTTTTATATTTAGGGGATAGTGGGTTTGCTTGTAGGCATTGTTATAATCTGACTTATGAAAGCAGGAACGAATCCAGAAGAGGTTTTTTTGGAGCCATAGAAACGATGTTTAAAGCTGAAAAGATTAGAGAAGGAATGAAAAGAAGATTTTATAACGGTAAACCTACAAGGAAGATGATACGCTATATGGCTTTAAGAGAGAGGTTACCGAACAAAGAAGAACTTGAGAAAATGACCAATGAAAAGGGTAAAGATTAGACCGCTATAATATTTTTTTAGATAAAATCATATAGACAAAGTGTTTACCAGGTAAAAAGTATTATGTTACTCTTTCAATTAAGCTTGTAGCTAAAAGTTTACGTGATAAATCGCGTAATATCGCGCGGACCGGTTTACCAAAGTTTACAAACTTGACAAAAAAACCACTTTCTAAGTGCCACAAATTCCACACTTTTAGGGGGTTTTTAAATCTTACAAATCTTACAATAAAGAAGGGTTTTAAATGTTACAAATGGCACAAAAAAAGCAGTTTTTTAAGTGTCAGGGCTTTACCCCTGTCCTGCTATAATAGTAAGGGTTTTCTGCTTTTTAGCAATACTATTTTTAGGGGTCAGGGGTCTATCAGCAAATCGAAAGAATCGAAAGCTATTTAGATAAAAAGGAAATGAAGGTTATTCTGATAAAAAGGAAGGTTAGGGGTTAAGGTAAAGAATGTAAGGAAATTCTTACAAAAAGAAAAGGGGTCGGGGTGTTTGGTTGTGTCAGAAAGCAAAGAATGCAAAGAAAAAACGACAAAAAAGGAAGGGGATTAAGTGTCTTTAATCCAAAGAATCCAAAGAAAATTATGACAAAAAGAGAATTAAACGTTATCCCTACAAAAGGAAAGAAAGAATTTACCCTGACAAGCCCGGCGATTTAGGGTCAGGTCAGAGATCTATCTTGCAGTAATACCAACCATCACGAGCATTTACAGTATTATATTCCAGTAGATAGTAACGTTATGGAAGAAAAGGAAGTAAAAAAGATAAAAAAGGCTTTCTACTTCGTCATCAGGGGTGAAGTGTTATTAAGTAGAAATAGATAAAATATCAATATGCTCTATAACCCTTACTTTTCAACGGTTTTAACCAATTAAAGGGCTTATGAGTATTAAAAATAGAAAATATAAGGCAAAAATCATCTAAAAACCTTACAAAATAAGGCTTTCAAGTAATTAAATATTTATGAGGGGTTAACAAAAGTTAACCTTTCAGGGGATCGGCACTTCTACCCTCTAATTGCTAAAAAAAAGGCTAACCTAAGCGTTTTTAAGGGGGGCACAGATAAGGGGTTGGTATGATTATACCTATTTTTAGCTAAATACCAGGCAAGAAATGAAACTAATGAAACTGAAAAAGGACAAAAAGGAAAGAAAACGGACAAAAAGAGATTAACCTTTTTTAAGGATAGCTCGGGTCCCGGGAATGTTACAAAAAGTATACCTTTTAGGTTATGGTAGGTTAACTAAAGTCAACCTTTCAGAGTTATCGTATGTTGAGAAAAGTAGATATTTCAGGGGTAAATTATATTGGAATATAATGGAGAATATCGGGATATTGGGAAGGCTCAAACCCTTAATTATCTTAGTTTATCGGGGCAAAAAGGCCTAAATAATTTTTATAAAATATGAGATCGCTTTTTCCTCTTGAAACTGTTAGATTGTAAGGATTTTTAAGAGATGAGAAAGCAAAATTATGATACAATATAATACACTATTCAGGGGGTAGGAATATCCTTTTTCTGCTTGATATAGATTCAGTATAGGTTCAGTATAGGTCCAGTAGAAAGCGATAAAAAATCGCACCGGGGTTGCACCAGGACCGCACCGGATTAAATAAAAGAATGTCCTTGTAATGTCCTTATGGTGTCGTCAATTTAGCAATAAAAAAATGTCCCTGGAACGTCCCCAGTTTAACTAAAAGAAGGTATGTAGAAAGTATGTGCAGGGTTAGTGATATCGAAGAAAAATTTCGTATAAAATTAAAATTACTTGTCACGTTGAAACTCTTATAATTTAAGGGTTTCAAGAGATAAAGAGTAAAAATTATGTTGCATTATATTGCACTAATTAGGGGGCAAGATGAGAGAAAGAACAGGGAATATAGAAAAACAGAAAAGGGTATATCGGATCTCTTTATTATTGAGAAGAAAAACCTCTGAATTTCTAATTGAATATATGAGGCAGGAATGGGGTATTGAGAGGCGCCAAGGCTTTAATTACATAAGATTAGCTAAGAAAGAGTGGGCTGATTATTATGCTAAATACTTTGGAGTACCTTTTCAAGTTTATTATATTGCTCACCTCAGAGATTTAACCGATGAGGCTTTAAAGCAGAACGGTTTAAAGCTGGCTTTTGATATTGCTAAAGAAGAAGCTAAGATAATGGGTGCTTATTTACCAGGGAAAAGCAGGGGAGAAATTAGGGGGCAGAACACCCTCTTTTTTTATCCGGACAGAGCGATCCCTCAAAGTAACTTGAAAATCACTTGAAAATCGCAAAACGTCGATACATAAGGGTTACAGGCTATTTTTAGGTATATATTAGCCTATATATGTATATTAGGTAATAAGTTAAATAAAATGGCTAAATAAGGGCAGAAAACAGGGTATAGGAATTTCCTAAAAATAGAGTTTAGGCGTTTATTTCTTATTCGATATAAAAGGGATTAAGTATAATACAGGGAAAGTCAAAAAAAAAGACGCTGTGAGGGTATATATAGCTCAATTCGTCGGAGCTATTGGAGATAGGTTTTTTGCTTAATGAAACTATTCTTTGAGATATGAAAGGATAAAAATAAAGAGATGGTTTGTTTTTTTCTTTTAACCTTTAACGCATTTCTTTTAGATAGATTAAATAGAAAAAACAAAAAAACACGAAATTAGGGAAAATCGAAAAAAATCGAAAAATAAGACCATTTGTTTATAAGGGTTACAAGAGACGGTCTGCCTTTATCGGAGCTTTTTTTTGGGTATCGGAGCTATCGGAGCTATTGAAAAGTGAATTTTGGATTTTAGGGGGGTTTTGGTGGCTATAAGATTTTTTTAAAAAATCGGAGCTACCGGGTTTAACCATAGTTAGATAATTATCTTTTATTTAACATATAAGAGATTGAGTTAAATTTAAAAAGTCATATAAAATAAGGCTTTCAGAATATTGGAATCTGATTGAAAACAAAACTTGCTTTTTTGCTTGTCTTATGTTACAATTCTGGTCAGATAGATTTAATAAGATATGGGAGGTAAAAAGTAATGAATATCGTAGAGCCAATAAGGTCAGAAAATTCAATCAGACAGATTAGAGGGAACCTATTTAAACAAAGGAATCCGAGAGATTTTTTGCTATTCGTCTTTGGAATTAATAGTGGTTTACGAATTGGGGATATTCTTTCTCTGAGACTTGGAGACGTCAAAGATAACCAGGGGAATCTGAAAGACTATTTAGAGATCAAAGAACAAAAGACTGGTAAGGCCAGGAAGGTGCATTTTAATAAGCAAATTAGAGAGGCTATAAATTTTTATATTGAAAAGACTGATATATTTGACTTGAATCGATATTTATTCACTAATGAAAAATCAAAAAAGAATAAACCTCTTACCAGGACTAGGGCATATCAGCTAATAAATAGTTGGTGTAAGGCAGTTGGAATCAAGCATAGAGTTGGAGGGCACACTTTAAGAAAGAGTTTCGGGTTTCATTTGCGGAAGCAGGGCGTAAGCATTGAGCGGATCTCTAATTTATTGAATCACCGGAACGTCAAAGTAACTTTCCGTTACATTGGTATTGACGATGATGAGAATAAGGAAGTTATTAACGGATTTGGGATCTAAAAGGCGTAAGTTTTTAATTAAAAAAGCCGAAAATAAGGTATAAAGACAAGCGGTTTTTTTTTGACCCCTCTTAAAAGGCAAAATTTGAGGTTTTATTTTGGCCTAAATTAACGGAAAGCCTTATTTCTCATATCTTTTAGCTATTTTTAGGATTTTAAGTTTATATAAGGTGCATAAAATCATACAGGGGAGCATAAAATTATCGCTTAGAAGGTGCTTAGAATCGTTTTTAAGGCTATTTTAACGACTATTCACTATTCACTAACGACTAACTAATTAGTCAATTGGTTAGTTAGTACTAACTATTCACTATTCACTAACGACTAATTGTCTCTCGTATATCGTGAATCGTATCGTGTATTGAGTATCGAGTATGACAGCTGCTACCGTACAGTAGCCACGACACGTCGAGACTATCGTTCCCGCGGGGGCGGGAATCAAGACACGACACATCGTGCCCAGGGGAAAGTACTTCTTATCAAATCACGAAAATTTTACAGGCGAGACGCCTGTCCTACGGGTTCGATTTATCGAACTCCTCCCAGGGGTGGAGGGAAGGCTCCATGGATCCATGCTAAAAGTGGAGAGAGGACAATCTAATTAAAAGAGGACAGGGGAAATCTTGCCGGTTAAAATATGTAACCTAAAATAATTTATCAAAAAAGAAGGATTTTTTAGATGCCTGTCGTATAAGATATAAAGTAGCTCTTCAACAATTATGTTTTCCTTGTTTCTATGAGGTATGACATTATGTTAAAAAAATAAAAGGAGGTCTTTTGAAGTGAACAAAAGCGAATTAATCGATAAGGTGGCAAGCGAAATAGAATGCACCAAAGTGGAAACTAAAAAAACCGTAGAATGTATATTTAAAAATATTACTGATTGTCTAGCTAAAGGTGATGCCGTTAAATTAGTAGGTTTCGGTACTTTTGGTATTAGAAAAAGGGCTGCCCGAATGGCCAGAAATCCGCTCACCGGTGAAAAAGTATCTGTACCGGCTAAGAGTGTTCCCTTTTTTAAAGCTGGTAAAATATTAAAAGAGAGAGTAAAATAATAAGAGGTCGAAGAAGCAATAAAGATTTTCTCATCGATGGAGAAGGAGTGATTCCGATATAAAAATTAATATAAGTGAGATAAGGAGAAGTCTGAAATGAAAGAAAAAGAAATTAAAGAAAATCGGTTAAGTAATTTTTTAAGAAAAACAGCTTTGGTTGAAGCTGTAGTCGTTATCATTTTGATTGCCATCGCATTTTCTACAAAAAATGCTTTTTTATTCAAGGTATTACTGTACATAGGGGGAATTACTGCTTTTTTTGCTGCGTCTCTATTATTTCTAAAATTCACAGGCATTATAAATCCAAACCCGATTGGTGATATTCCCTCCGCTTTATTGTTATTAGCAATTTTTATTACTCTAATCTCGGGGGTTCCAGCAGTAGATTCATTGAATAAGTCGATTGAAACATTAAAAGATCTGCCTAATTTTATGGAGACTCAAACAGAGGTGATGAATAAAGCGGTGGTGATATTAGAAGAGATTCAGGATTTTCTCATTAAACCCGAACCCTAAAAAAGGTATTATAAATTTTTTAGATTATGATTTGGATCAATCAAAAATTAAAGGATGGTTGGTAATAAGATAAAAACACTTTAAGTCTCCAGGAATACCCTTTTAACGAACGTAGAGTATCCTTATTCGCTACTCTCTACATTTTTAAGGTAGTTGTGGGTAATCATACCTTAACCTGAATACCAGGGCAGAAAATTCGACTGATTCGACTAAAAAAGCACAAAAAGGACAAAAAGGACAGGAAACAGACAAAAAAGGATAAATGGTTAGTCAAATAAAAAACACGAAAAACACATAATTTCGACAAAAAGGGGAAGGTGAGTCCTATTAAAAAATGCTTCACTATGCTTCACTAATACCAGGGGATTGGTTTACATTTGGTTGCACGCAGGTTTACAGTTATAGCAGATTTTCAGGTAGACAAAAGTAAACATTTCAGGCTAAAAATTTCGCTAAAAATAAAATTACCTGCCTATATCGAAGTTCTTATAATTTAAAGGTTTTAAGAAGTTAAAGAATAAAAATTATACTTCATTATGCTTCACTAATTCAGGGGGTAGAGATACCCTCTTTTTTTATCCGGATAAAAGCGATCCTTAAATAACTTATGTATAGATAATCTATTATAGTTAACTATCCCTTATTTTATAAGGCTTTTAGCTGAAAATTATCTATATTATAGAGATATGTAAAAAAGGGCAAAAAGGGGATATTTTCGATTTGAAAGCCTTTGTTTATAAGGGTTTTAGCAACGTCCTATAAAACAAGCCTTATGTAAAGTAGTTATAGTATTCAATCTTTTTTGAAAAGTTATATTGCAATATATAAAATAATGTGTTATATTATAAAAAAATAACGGGGGAGGTTAAAGATTATGCCTATAAAATTTGATGATAAGAGGCTATATTCAATAAGAGAATTAGCAAAAATACTGCCTGTTACTCCGTTGACTATCCGGAAATATATCCGGGAAGGGAAGATTAAAGGTCGTAAGATCGGTAAAAATTGGTATGTGATTAAAGAGGATTTAGAAGCATTTTTAGAGGGTAGTTAATTTGTTTGATATGAAAGAATATCGTAGGGGATAATGAGGTTAAATTTTAAAACTCTAAAAAAAATTTTGCCTTTTTAGAGGAAGGAGTAATAAAAATTATGAATACCAGGGAAGAAATTATCTCTCTTTTATCTAAGAATGAAAAGCCCTTGGGTCCTAAAACCATAGCTTTTGAACTTAAAAAAACAAGTGTGAATATAAGGAAGATTCTATCTAACCTATGCAAAGAGGGGAAGATTGCCAGGGTTGGCTATGGTAAGTATGCCTTAAGTGTGAATGTTAAAAATGAGAGTGTGAATGTTTTAGGTGAAAGTGTGAATGTCAAAGATAAAAGTGTGAATGTCGAGGGTCCAAAGGCAAAGAAGCTGATAAACAGGGAAATTTACAAATACCGGAAAGCATATCTACAAAAGTTAAAAGCGAGTGATCCTGAAGCCTATGAAAAGATGAAAAAGGCAAGGCGTGAATATTACAAAAGGTGGCGGGCCAAAAACAAAGATTATAACAAAAAATGGCTCAAGGAATATCATAAAAAACACCCGGAGAAATTTCGGGAATACCAGAGGCAATATTGGTTAAAGAGGGCTATGTCATCAGATTGAAAGGAAGATAGAATGGGTATACATAAAGAGACTTTGGAATTTATAGGGCAGATAAAAGATGTATTAGATAGTTATGACTTTGCTTTAACGATTAGGCAGATATTCTACCAGTTAGTTGCTAAGCAAATTATTCCTAATTTAGAGGGTAAATACAAAAAAGTCTCTCGGGATTGCGTAACTGGTCGAGATTTGGGATTACTACCAGAAGATAAATTTACAGACCGGACAAGGGTGTTCGATAAACTAAGCTCTTGGCTCGACCTTAAAGATTTTATGGATACGGTTAAAAATGCTTATCTTAAAGACAAGTGGCGAAACCAGCTTAAATATATAGAGATTTGGACAGAGAAAGACGCTTTGAGAGCTGTCATAAATATAATTACTCATAGATACGATGTCGGTTTACAGATAGCGAGGGGGCAGTATCCTCGAACCGGGATATACGAGACTTCTTTAAGATATAAGGCTCAAAGCGATAAAGAGTGCTTTTTATACTATGTAGGGGATTATGACCCTTCAGGATTGGCTATTTATGAGTCTATAAAAAAAAGACTTATAAAATATGGCGTAAACGTTGAGATTCCCGATAGAATCGCTCTGACAGAAGATCAGATAGAAAAATATCGCTTACCTTCAGACCGGGCTAAAAAGACAGATAAAAATTATGATAAATTTGTCGAGAAAACCGGCTCTGATAGAGTAGTAGAGCTTGACTCATTGCCCCCGGATATACTGAGAAAGATTATAGAAGATTGCATAATGAAAAATATCGACTATGAACTTTTAGGACTAGTGCAAGAAAAAGAGAGAGACGAGGGAACCAGGTTAGATAAATTTATAGAGAAGGGAATTTAAAGGAAGGTGATAAATAAATAAAAAACGGAAGATTAGATCACGCTTTAAAATGGTGTGAAAATTTAGATAAATTTTTATCCGGAGAAGGCAAATAAATGATACGCCAAAGGGGATAATGAGGTTAAATTTTAAAAACTACAAAAAAATTTTGCCTTTTTATAAGTGGGAATTGAAGAAGGAAGGTGGTAAATAATGCCTGAATATTTATGTCCTAAATGTAAAGGTGTATTTTGTGGCTGGAGTGTAAAACACAAATATAAAGAGAAATGTCCTAAGTGTGGTGGTGAACTCCAGCAAATCTCTAATAACAAAGAATCTCGGAAAGGTGAAGGGTTTGGTAAAGGCCAACCTAAAATTTCACGTTTTAGGGTATAAATTTTAGCGATTTAGGGTATTTGTGAGGATAATTGATGGTAGTTTTAAGTAACTAAAGATTACCGAAGATAAAGAATTACAACAATTCTATGAGGCCAGAAGGAGGGAGTTAGAGAAGAAGATAGAGGAGGGGTAAGATGATACAGGAATACCAAAGTGTGATATATAAAGCATTTCCTTTTAGGA